>Ga0079224_100009090_pt1 | contig 13513 bp, 7 predicted proteins | sample Stecom2015_FD_80414 | JGI IMG/M metagenome (GOLD analysis project Ga0079224, IMG submission 80414) | Agricultural soil microbial communities from Utah to study Nitrogen management - Steer compost 2015 | ecosystem: Environmental > Terrestrial > Soil > Agricultural land | place: USA: Utah... | reverse complement strand
TCGACAAAATCGTGGTGATCGCCGCCGTCAGCGTCGTCTTACCGTGGTCAACGTGACCAATCGTGCCCACGTTCACGTGCGGCTTCGTACGCTCAAACTTGCCCTTTGCCATGGTTCGCTACCTTTTAAGCTCGTATTGACTAAGCCTGAAATTACTTCTTGTTGATGATTGCCTCGGCCACCTGCTTCGGCGCTTCCGAGTAATGCTTGAATTCCATCGTGTACGTCGCACGGCCCTGCGTCAGCGAACGCAGCGTCGTGGCATAACCGAACATTTCCGCCAGCGGGACTTCGGCGCGGATGATCTTGCCGCCGCCGGGCAGGTCTTCCATGCCCTGGATCATGCCGCGACGGGAAGACAGGTCGCCCATCACGTCGCCCATCTTCTCTTCGGGCGTTTCCACTTCCACGGCCATCATCGGCTCGAGGATCACGGGGTTGGCCTTGCGCATGCCGTCCTTGAACGCCATGGAGGCAGCCATGCGGAACGCGTTTTCGTTCGAGTCCACGTCGTGGTACGAACCGTCGAACAGCGTGACCTTGACGTCCACCACCGGGAAGCCTGCCAGCACGCCGTTGGGCATGGTCTCTTCCAGGCCGCGCTGTACCGCCGGGATGTACTCCCGCGGCACCGTGCCGCCCTTGATGGCGTCGGTGAACTCGAAGCCCTTGCCGGCCTCGTTCGGTTCGAGCTTGATCCAGACGTGACCGTACTGACCGCGGCCGCCCGACTGCTTGACGAACTTCCCTTCGACGGCGTCGCAGGTCTTGCGGATGGTTTCGCGGTACGCCACCTGCGGTGCGCCGACGTTGCACTCGACGTTGAACTCGCGCTTCATGCGGTCAACGATGATCTCCAGGTGCAGCTCGCCCATACCGGAGATGATGGTCTGACCGGACTCCTCGTCGGTACGCACGCGGAACGACGGGTCTTCCTGCGCCAGGCGGTTGAGGGCGATGCCCATCTTCTCCTGGTCGCTCTTGGTCTTCGGCTCGACGGCGACGTGAATCACCGGATCCGGGAATTCCATGCGCTCCAAGATGATCGGGTTGTCGGGCGCGCACAGGGTTTCACCCGTCACCGCGTCCTTCAGGCCCACCGCCGCGGCGATATCGCCCGCGCGGACTTCCTTGATCTCCTTGCGATCGTCGGCGTGCATCTGCAGGATGCGGCCGATGCGTTCCTTCTTGCCGCGCACCGGGTTGTAGACGGTATCGCCGGCGTTCAGCACACCGGAGTACACGCGGAAGAAGGTGAGCTGACCGACGAAGGGGTCGGTCATGATCTTGAATGCCAGCGCGGAGAAGGGCTCCTCGTCCGTCGCATGACGCTCGGCGTGTTCGCCCGACTCGGTCGTGCCGTCGATGGCGGGGATATCCACCGGCGACGGCAGATAGTCGATCACCGCGTCGAGCATCGCCTGCACGCCCTTGTTCTTAAAGGCCGAGCCGCACATCATCGGCACGATCTCGTTGGCCAGCGTGCGGGTGCGCAGCGCCTTCTTGATCTCGGCTTCGGTCAGCGTCTCGCCGCCAAGGTACTTGTCCATCAGCTCTTCGCTGGATTCCGCCGCAGCCTCGATCAGTTTCTCGTGCCACTCTTGGCAGACGTCCTGCAGTTCGGCCGGAATATCACGCAGCTCGAACTTCATGCCCTGGGTGGAATCGTCCCAGTAGATCGCCTTCATGCGCACCAGGTCGACCACGCCCTGGAACTTGTCCTCGGCGCCGACCGGCACCTGGATCGGGATCGGGTTGGCCTTGAGGCGCGTACGCATCTGTTCGTACACGCGGAAGAAGTTCGCGCCCGTACGGTCCATCTTGTTCACGAACGCGAGGCGCGGCACCTTGTACTTGTTCGCCTGGCGCCACACGGTTTCGGATTGCGGCTGCACGCCGCCGACCGCGCAATACACCATGCAGGCGCCGTCCAGCACGCGCATGGAGCGCTCCACCTCGATGGTGAAGTCCACGTGTCCGGGGGTGTCGATAACGTTGATCCGGTGCTCCGGATAGTTACCGTCCATACCCCTCCAGAAGCAGGTGGTCGCGGCCGACTGAATGGTGATGCCGCGCTCGCGCTCCTGCTCCATGAAGTCCATCACCGCGGCGCCGTCATGGACTTCGCCGATCTTGTGCGACACACCTGTGTAAAACAGGATGCGCTCACTGGTCGTGGTCTTGCCCGCATCAATATGCGCGCTGATGCCGATGTTGCGATACCGCTCGATGGGTGTCTTGCGTGCCACGGTGATGACTACCTTAAAACGTTAAGGGGGCAGACCACGGTCCGCCCCCGGGATTCAATAAATTCAATAGCTCAGAAGCGATAGTGCGCAAAGGCCTTGTTCGCCTCGGCCATGCGGTGCACTTCTTCCCGCTTCTTCATGGCGCCGCCGCGGCCTTCGGCGGCTTCCATCAGCTCGCCGGCCAGACGCTGACCCATGGACTTCTCGGAGCGCTTGGCCGCCGACTCGCGCAACCAGCGCATGGCGAGCGTGCCGCGACGCGCCGGACGCACTTCCACCGGCACCTGATAGTTGGCGCCGCCGACCCGGCGGCTTTTCACCTCGACCATCGGGCGGACGTTCTGCAGCGCCTGCAGAAAGACCTCCAGCGGCTCCTTGCCGGTGCGCTGCTGGATCAGGTCGAAAGCGCCGTAGATGATGCCTTCGGCGGTGGATTTTTTGCCGTCCACCATCAGTACGTTGACGAACTTGGCCAGTTCAACGTTACCGAATTTGGGGTCGGGCAGGATTTCGCGTTTAGGTACTTCGCGACGACGTGGCATGTTCTTTCCTCAGAATGCAAAGACTGCGCTCAGGCAGCCTTCGGGCGCTTCGCGCCGTACTTCGAGCGGCCTTGCTTGCGGTCCTTCACGCCCTGCGTGTCCAGGCTGCCGCGCACGATGTGATAGCGCACACCGGGCAAGTCCTTCACCCGGCCGCCGCGGATCAGCACCACCGAGTGCTCCTGCAGGTTGTGGCCTTCACCGCCGATATAGCTGATGACCTCGAAGCCGTTGGTCAGGCGTACTTTGGCAACCTTACGCAGCGCCGAGTTCGGCTTTTTCGGGGTGGTGGTGTACACGCGCGTGCAGACGCCGCGCTTCTGCGGCGAGCCAGCAAGCGCCGGGACCCTGCTCGTGGTCGGCTCGACTTCCCGGCCTTTGCGCACTAACTGGCTGATGGTTGGCATCTTTTTAGACTTCCAGAAATAAACGGGGCCGCTCGCGGCAACCCCGGGTAGAAAGACGCGGGATTATAAGGAGTCACGCGGCGGCGGGTCAACAATTTCGGCCGCTGATTCGGCCGTCCCGGTCACGAAAACCGGCCCTTGCGGACCGGTTTCGAATGATTGGCGATACGGGCGACCGCTTAGCGGCCGCCCGTGGGTGCTTCAAACGCTCAGACCTGCTGTTCTTCGGTGGTCGTATCCGGCGTCTCGGCAGGCTCGCCCACATCCTCGAACAGCGACTCGGCCGGGGCGATCTTGCGGGCGTTGTGATACGCCAGGCCGGTACCCGCCGGAATGAGGCGGCCGACGATGACGTTCTCCTTCAGGCCACGCAGTTCGTCCTTCTTGCCCATGATCGCGGCCTCGGTCAGGACGCGGGTGGTCTCCTGGAAGGAGGCAGCCGAGATGAAGGAGTCGGTCGACAGCGATGCCTTGGTGATGCCCAGCAGCATGTGGCTGTACACCGCCGGGCGCTTGCCTTCGGCCTCCACCTTCTCGTTCTCTTCCAGCACCTCCGCGCGTTCGACCTGCTCGCCCGGGATGAAGCGGGTGTCTCCCGCGTCTTCGATCTGCACGCGACGCAGCATCTGACGCACGATGACTTCGATGTGCTTGTCGTTGATGCGCACGCCCTGCAGGCGGTAGACGTCCTGCACTTCGTCGGTGATGTAGCGCGCCAGCGCCTCGACGCCCTGCAGACGCAGGATGTCGTGCGGGTCGGCCGGACCGTCGACGATGAACTCGCCCTTGTGGACCACCTGGCCGTCGTGGACCATGACGTGCTTGTCCTTGGTGATCAGGAATTCGTGGGAAACCCCCTCCGGATCCGTAATCACCAGGCGCTGCTTGCCCTTGGTGTCCTTGCCGAACGAGACGGTGCCGGTGACTTCCGCCAGCATGCCGGCGTCCTTCGGCGAACGTGCCTCGAACAGTTCGGCCACGCGCGGCAGACCGCCGGTGATGTCGCGGGTCTTGGAGCTTTCCTGCGGAATCCGCGCGAGCACCTCGCCGACCTGCACCTGCTGACCGTCCTTCACCGTGATCAGCGAACCGACCTGGAAGGTGATGTTCACCGAGTGATCGGTGCCGGCGATCTTCACTTCCTCGCCCTGCTCGTTGAGCAGTTTCACCTGCGGACGGACGCCCTTGCCGCCGGCGCCGCGACGCTTCGGATCGATGACCACCAGCGTCGACAGACCGGTGATCTCGTCGATCTGCTTCGCCACGGTGACGCCTTCTTCCACGTTCTCGAACTTCACCGTGCCGGCGTATTCCGTAATGATCGGACGGGTGTGCGGATCCCAGTGCGCCAGGATCTGACCCGGCTTGACCGCCGCGCCGTCGTCGCACAGCAGCGTCGCGCCGTAGGGCAGCTTGTGCCGCTCGCGCTCGCGTCCGGCGTCGTCGGTGACCAGCACTTCCGCCGTCCGGGCGATGACGATCTTTTCGCCCTTGCCGTTGGTCACATAGCGCATCTGCGCGGAGAAGCGCGCCACGCCGTTGGATTTCACCTCGATCTGCGAGGCTTGTGCGGTACGCGAAGCCGCGCCGCCGATGTGGAAAGTCCGCATCGTGAGCTGCGTGCCCGGCTCGCCGATCGACTGCGCGGCGATCACGCCCACCGCCTCGCCGACGTTCACCAGCGAACCGCGACCCAGGTCGCGGCCGTAGCACTTGGCGCACAGGCCCCAGCGCGTCTCGCAGGTCAGCGGCGTACGGATTTTCACCTCGTCGATGCCGAGGGCTTCGATGTTGTCGACCTCGTCTTCGTTGAGCAGCGTGCCCGGCTCGTACAGGACTTCATGCGTGTCGGGGTGATAGACCTCGACCGCGGTCACGCGGCCCAGGATCCGGTCACGCAAGGCCTCGACCACTTCGCCGCCTTCGACCAGCGCCTTCATCACCGTGCCGTTGGTCGTGCCGCAATCCTCCTCGGTCACGACCAAATCCTGCGTCACGTCGACCAGGCGGCGGGTCAGGTAACCCGAGTTGGCAGTCTTCAGCGCCGTATCGGCCAGACCCTTACGGGCGCCGTGCGTGGAGATGAAGTACTGCAGCACGTTCAGGCCTTCGCGGAAGTTGGCGGTAATCGGCGTCTCGATGATCGAGCCGTCCGGCTTGGCCATCAGGCCGCGCATGCCCGCGAGCTGGCGAATCTGTGCGGCGGAACCGCGTGCGCCGGAGTCGGCCATCATGTAGATGGAGTTGAACGACTCCTGCTTGACGGTATCGCCGGTGCGGTCCTGCACCTGCTGCGCGGACAGCTGATCCATCATCGCCTTGGCGACCATGTCGCCCGCGCGGCCCCAGATGTCGACCACCTTGTTGTAGCGCTCGCCGGCGGTCACCAGACCCGAGGTGTACTGCTCCTCGATCTCCTGCACTTCGGCTTCGGCCTCGTCGATGATCTTGATCTTCTCCTGCGGCACCAGCATGTCGCCCACCGCAATGGACAGCCCCGCGCGTGTGGCGATGGAGAAGCCCGCCTGCATCAGCTTGTCGGCGAAGATCACCGTCTCGCGCAGACCGCAGCGGCGGAACGAGGCATTGATGAGCTTGGAGATCTCTTTCTTCTTGAGCGCCTTGTTGATGAACTCGAACGGCAGCCCGGCGGGCAGGATTTCCGACAGCAGCGCGCGGCCGACCGTCGTGTCGTAACGGGTCATCTTGTAGGAGCGCTCGCCGGTTTCCTCGTCGACCAGCGTTTCCTTGATCCGCACCTGCACCTTGGCGTGGATATCCGCCTCGCCCGATTCGTAGGCACGCTGCACCTCGCCGATGTCGGCGAACGCCATGCCTTCACCGCGCGCGTTCACTTTCTCGCGGGTGGCGTAATAAAGGCCCAGCACGATGTCCTGCGACGGCACGATGATCGGATCGCCGTTGGCGGGCGACAGCACGTTGTTGGTCGCGAGCATGAGCGTGCGCGCTTCCATCTGCGCTTCCAGCGACAGCGGCACGTGGACGGCCATCTGGTCGCCGTCGAAGTCGGCGTTGAACGCCGCGCAGACCAGCGGATGCAACTGGATGGCCTTGCCTTCGATCAGCACCGGCTCGAACGCCTGGATGCCGAGGCGGTGCAGCGTCGGTGCGCGGTTGAGCATCACCGGGTGTTCGCGGATCACCTCTTCGAGGATGTCCCACACCACCGGCGTTTCGCTCTCCACCTCGCGCTTGGCGGCCTTGATGGTCGTGGCGATGCCTTGCATTTCCAGCTTGTGGAAAATGAAGGGCTTGAACAACTCGAGCGCCATCTTCTTCGGCAGGCCGCACTGGTGCAACTTGAGCTGCGGGCCGACCACGATGACCGAACGGCCGGAGTAGTCGACGCGCTTGCCCAGCAGGTTCTGACGGAAACGACCGCCCTTGCCCTTGATCATGTCGGCCAGCGACTTCAGCGGACGCTTGTTGGCGCCGGTCATCGCCTTGCCGCGACGGCCGTTGTCGAGCAGCGAGTCCACCGCTTCCTGCAGCATGCGCTTCTCGTTGCGCACGATGATCTCCGGCGCCTTCAGTTCGAGCAGACGCTTGAGACGGTTGTTACGGTTGATGACGCGACGATAGAGATCGTTCAGATCGGAAGTCGCGAAGCGGCCGCCGTCCAGCGGCACCAGCGGACGCAGATCCGGCGGCAGCACCGGCAGCACTTCCATAATCATCCAGTCGGGCTTGATGCCGGACTTCTGGAAACCCTCCAGCACCTTCAGGCGCTTGGCGATCTTCTTGATCTTGGTGTCGGAGCTGGTCGCTTCCAGATCCTTGCGCAGTTGCTCGATCTCATGGTTCGAGTCGAGCGTGCGCAGCAGTTCGCGAATGCCCTCCGCGCCCATGATCGCCTGGAAGTCGTCGCCGAACTCTTCGACCTTCGCTAGATAGTCGTCTTCGGTCAGCAATTGCGCGCGCTTGAGCGGCGTCAGGCCGGGATCGGTCACAACGAACGCTTCGAAGTACAGCACGCGCTCGATGTCGCGCAGCGTCATGTCGAGGACGAGGCCCAGACGCGAAGGCAGCGACTTCAGGAACCAGATGTGCGCGACAGGCGAAGCCAGCTCGATATGCGCCATGCGCTCGCGACGCACCTTGGCGAGGGTCACTTCGACGCCGCACTTCTCGCAGATCACACCACGGTGCTTCAGGCGCTTGTATTTGCCGCACAAGCATTCGTAGTCCTTGATGGGACCGAAAATCTTGGCGCAGAACAGGCCGTCACGCTCCGGCTTGAACGTGCGGTAGTTGATGGTCTCCGGCTTCTTCACTTCGCCGTAGGACCACGAACGGATTTTTTCGGGCGACGCCAGGCCGATCTTGATCGCGTCGAATTCTTCTTCCTGCGTTACCTGTTTGAACAGATCGAGCAGTGCTTTCATGTTTCATTCACTCCGTAGAGAGTGCTGCTTTAAAACAAAATCTTTAACCACCAAGGCACGAAGGGCACCAAGAAAACCGTCTTGGTGAGTCCTTGGTGTCTTGGTGCCTTGGTGGTTCATCGCCGTTCTTAATAACGCTCCAGGTCGATATCGATGCCCAGCGAGCGGATTTCCTTCACCAGCACATTGAAGGATTCCGGCATGCCGGCGTCGATCTTGTGGTCGCCCTTGACGATGTTCTCGTACACCTTGGTCCGGCCGGCGATGTCGTCCGACTTGACCGTAAGCATCTCCTGCAGGGTGTACGCGGCGCCGTAAGCCTCCAGCGCCCACACTTCCATCTCGCCGAAGCGCTGACCGCCGAACTGCGCCTTGCCGCCCAGCGGCTGCTGGGTGACCAGGCTGTACGGACCGGTGGAACGCGCGTGCATCTTGTCGTCGACCAGGTGGTGCAGCTTCAGCACGTGCATGTAGCCCACCGTCACCTGGCGGTCGAAGGGATCGCCCGTGCGGCCGTCGTACAGCGTCACCTGACCGGTGCGAGGCAGGCCGGCGAGTTCGAGCATGTCCTTGATCTCGTCTTCCTTGGCGCCGTCGAACACCGGCGTCGCGAACGGCACGCCGTCGCGCAGGTTGTTGGCCAGCGAGATCAGTTCCTCGTCGGCCAGCTGACTCAGGTCTTCCTTCTTGCCGCTGGTGTTGTAGATGCGGTCGAGGAAGGAGCGGATCTCCGACACGTTCGCCTGGCGCTTGAGCATTTCGTCGATGCGTTGGCCCAGCCCCTTCGCCGCCCAACCGAGGTGCGTCTCCAGGATCTGGCCCACGTTCATCCGCGAAGGCACACCGAGCGGGTTCAGCACCACGTCGACCGGCGTACCGTCGGCCATGTAAGGCATGTCTTCCACGGGCACGATCTTCGAGATCACGCCCTTGTTGCCGTGACGGCCGGCCATCTTGTCGCCGGGCTGGATGCGGCGCTTCACCGCGACGTACACCTTCACCATCTTCTGCACGCCGGGGGGCAGCTCGTCGCCCTGCGTCAGCTTGCGCTTCTTCACTTCGAACATCTTGTCGAAGCCTTCGCGCATCTTGCTCAGGCTGTCCTTCAGGCCCTCAAACTGGGCTTGCGCGTCCTCGTCCTGCAGGCTGATCTCGAACCACTTGTAGCGGTCGGTCTCGGCCAGATACTCGGCGGTGATCTTCGTGCCCTTCGGCAGCCTCGGCCCCTTGGCGGCCGTCTTGCCGGTGAGCAGACGTTCGATCCGGCCGAAGGTGTCGGTCTCGACGATGCGCAGTTGATCCTGCAGGTCGTTGCGATAGCGCTTCAGCTCGTCGTCGATGATCTGCTGGGCGCGCTTGTCGCGCTCGATGCCTTCACGGGTGAAGACCTGCACGTCGATCACGGTGCCGCTGATGCCCGAGGGCACGCGCAGCGACGTGTCTTTCACGTCCGAAGCCTTCTCGCCGAAGATCGCGCGCAGCAGCTTCTCTTCCGGGGTCAGCTGGGTCTCGCCCTTCGGCGTCACCTTGCCGACCAGCACGTCGCCCGCTTCGACTTCGGCACCGATGTACACGATGCCCGATTCGTCCAGACGGGCGAGCTGACCTTCGGAGAGGTTCGAGATGTCGCGGGTGATTTCTTCCGGTCCCAGCTTGGTGTCGCGCGCGACCACCGTCAGTTCCTCGATGTGGATCGAGGTGTAGCGGTCCTCCGACACGACCTTCTCGGAGATCAGGATCGAGTCTTCGAAGTTGTAGCCGTTCCAGGGCATGAAGGCGACGAGCATGTTCTGCCCCAGCGCCAGTTCGCCCATATCGGTCGAAGCGCCGTCCGCCACCACATCGCCCTTGGCGATCTTCTCGCCGATGCTCACCAGCGGACGCTGGTTGATGTTGGTGTTCTGGTTGGAACGGGTGTATTTCACCAGGTTGTAGATATCGACGCCCACTTCGCCGGGCACGGTTTCGTCGTCGTTGACGCGCACCACGATCCGGCTGGCATCGACGTAATCCACCACGCCGCCGCGCAGCGCCTGCACCGCCGTGCCGGAGTCGACGGCCACGGTGCGCTCGATGCCGGTGCCGACCAGCGCCTTCTCGGGGCGCAGGCAGGGCACGGCCTGACGCTGCATGTTCGAACCCATCAGCGCGCGGTTGGCGTCGTCGTGCTCGAGGAACGGGATGAGCGAAGCCGCGACCGACACGATCTGCGCCGGCGCCACGTCCATGTACTGCACTTCGGCGGGCGACTTGAGCTCGAATTCGTTCTTGTAACGGCAGGACACCAGCGCGTCGATCAGACGCCCTTCCTCGTCCAGCGCCGCGTTCGCCTGGGCGATGACGTAGTTGCCTTCCTCGATCGCCGACAGGTAATCGATTTCGCTCGTCACCTTGCCGTCCACCACACGGCGATACGGCGTTTCCATGAAGCCGTATTCGTTGGTATGGGCATACAGCGCCAGCGAGTTGATCAGGCCGATGTTCGGGCCTTCAGGCGTTTCGATCGGGCAGACGCGACCATAGTGGGTCGGGTGCACGTCGCGCACCTCGAAGCCCGCGCGTTCGCGCGTCAGACCGCCCGGGCCCAGTGCCGAGACGCGACGCTTGTGCGTGATCTCGGACAGCGGGTTGGTCTGGTCCATGAACTGCGACAGTTGCGAGGAGCCGAAGAACTCCTTGATCGCGGCCGAAATGGGCTTGGCGTTGATCAGGTCGTGCGGCATCAGGTTTTCGCTCTCGGCCTGCGAGAGACGCTCCTTCACCGCGCGCTCCACGCGGACGAGACCCGCGCGGAACTGGTTCTCCGCCAGTTCGCCGACCGAACGCACGCGACGGTTGCCGAGATGGTCGATGTCGTCGATCTCGCCGCGGCCGTTGCGCAGTTCCACCAGGATGCTGATGACCGCGAGGATGTCGTCGTTCGACAGTACGCCCGGACCTTCGGCACCCTGTTCGCCGACGCGCTCGTAGAAACGGCGCAGCCAGCCGGGCGCGCGGTCGTCCAGCTTGGCCGGATAGGCGCGGCGGTTGAACTTCATGCGGCCGACCTGCGACAGGTCGTAGCGTTCCTCGGCGTAGAACAGGCCGTTGAACAGCGACTCCACCGCGTCTTCCGTCGGCGGCTCGCCCGGACGCATCATGCGGTAGATCGCCACGCGCGCCGCCATCTGGTCGGCGGTTTCATCGGTGCGCAGGGTGGCGGAAATGTAGGCGCCCTGGTCGAGGTCGTTGGTGTACAGCGTCTTGACGACGTCGATCTTCGCTTCGCGCAGCTTGCCCAGCACCTCTTCGGTGATTTCCTCGTTCGCGCTCGCTACGATCTCGCCGGTCTCGGTGTCGATGACGTTATGCGCCAGCGTGCGGCCGAGCAGGAACTCGTCCGGCACATTCATGCGGTGGATGCCGGCGGCTTCCAGATCGCGGATGTGCTTGGCGGTGATGCGTTTGTCCTTCGGGATGATGACGTTGCCGTTCTTGTCCTGGAAGTCGAAGCGCGCGATCTCGCCGCGCAGACGCTCCGGCACCAGTTCGAATTGGGTGTCCTTGCCCAGGTGGAAGGTGTCGAAGTCGTAGAACTGCTCGAGGATCTGCTCGTTGGTCAGGCCGATCGACTTGAGCAGGATGGTCACCGGCATCTTGCGACGGCGGTCGACGCGGAAGTAGAGCAGGTCCTTCGGATCGAATTCGAAGTCCAGCCACGAACCGCGGTAGGGAATGATCCGCGCGGAGAACAGCAGCTTGCCGGACGAATGCGTCTTGCCGCGATCGTGCTCGAAGAACACGCCGGGCGAACGGTGCAACTGCGACACGATCACGCGCTCGGTGCCGTTGATGACGAACGAACCGGTGGTGGTCATGAGCGGAATCTCGCCCATGTACACCTCCTGCTCCTTCACTTCCTTGACGGTCGGCTTGGACGCTTCCTTGTCCATGATCGTCAGGCGCACCTTGGCGCGCAGCGGGCTGGCGAAGGTCAGGCCGCGCTGCTGGCACTCCTTCACGTCGAAGGGCGGCTCGCCGAGCTGGTAGCTGACGAAATCCAGCTTGGCGTTACCCGAGTGGCTGGAGATCGGGAAAATCGAGGTGAACGCAGCCTGCAGGCCCTCGTTCTTGCGCTGGTGCGGAGGCACCGCGGCTTGCAGAAAAGCGGTGTACGACTCGAGCTGGGTCGCCAGGAGGAAAGGCACGTTCAGCACGGCCTGGCGCTTGGCGAAGCTCTTGCGGATACGCTTTTTCTCGGTCGAAGTGTAGGTCACGGCGGTCATGGACGCTCCAGGTTAGGAGACACAATCAGAAATCAAAAAACAGCAGAAAAACAGGTAATCCACTGATTTTTAAGCTCTGTTCAAATACGCATCCGGATGCTTCGTATGCATCCCGCAAAGACGCGAAAGGCTGACGGCCTTTGCGGGGCCGCCAGCCTGCCGTACAAGCTGCAACTTACTTGAGCTCAGCTTTGGCGCCGGCGTCGGTGAGTTGCTTGACGATGTCTTCAGCGTCTTTCTTCGCAACGCCTTCCTTGATGGTCTTCGGCGCGCCATCGACCATGTCTTTGGCTTCCTTCAGACCCAGGCCGGTGACGGCGCGAACGACTTTAATGACGTTCACTTTGTTGTCGCCGGCGGCGGAGAGGACCACGTCGAACTCGGTCTTCTCTTCAGCGGCCGGGGCAGCAGCGCCACCACCTGCGGGAGCGGCGACGGCAACCGCGGTCGCGGCGGCGGAAACGCCAAACTTCTCTTCCATCTCCTTGATGAGCTGGGAGAGTTCGAGCACGGTCATGTTCGAGATCGCGTCGAGGATATCTGCACTAGCAATAGCCATTTTTGTATAACTCCTGAATAGATCGGTATTTGGTCGTCGGGAAGCGGGTTAAGCGCCGGCCTGTTCCTTCTGTTCCTTCACGGCGGCGAGGGCGCGGACGAATCCAGTCGGCACCTCGTTCAACGTGCGGACGAACTTGGCAACCGGGGCCTGCATCGTCGCCATCAGGGTGGCGATCAGCTGATCGCGCGACGGCATGTTGGCGAGCGCAGCGACTTCCTGGGCGGAAATCACGGCGTTCGGCATCGCGCCGGCCTTGATGTTGAAACGCTCGTTGCCCTTGGCGAACTCGTTGAGCACCTTGGCCACGTTGACCGGGTCGGACGAGATGCCGTACATCAGCGGACCGACCATCTGATCGGTCAAGCCTTCGAACGGCGTGTCCTTCACGGCGCGGCGCGCCAGGGTGTTCTTGAGCACGCGCAGGTAAACGCCCGACTTGCGCGCCTCGCGGCGCAGGTTCGTCAGGCTGCCCACATCCAGACCACGGTACTCAGCCAGGACGATCGCCTGGGCGTTCGCGACTTGCGCGGACACTTCGGCGACGACGGCCTGTTTCTCGGTGAGATTGAGACCCAAGGTCTTGCTCCTTTTTGTTGCTACCGCCGCACATCCCTTGCGGGCCGTGCGGCCACTCGGCGACCTTCTTCAGGAGACTCCCTCCCCACTCAAGCGGCATAAACGTCCGTCGTTATGCCGAACACTCAAGCGCCGCTTGAGTGGGGAGGCGCAAATCCTTCATTGGGTGCGCCATCTGCGCAGGTCCCCGGTACGGCTGTCGGAAGACGACGGACGCGCCGCCGCTTATCCCACCGCTTTCCCAGGCGATTAAGGAACCCCACTCACTGCAGCCCGCTACAACCTTGCTGCACCACTGCACTCATGCTGCAGTGAGTGGGGACCCACCTGCGGTCTTTGATGACCTGCCGCAGCGCCGGCGGTCCTGCTGCCGGCCCTGCAACGGCCCAAAGCCCTTGCCCTGCGGTATACCGCAAGGCCTAAATTGCAACGGCCCCGCCATCGGCGGAGCCTCGTGTTCGTCGGGAGCGTTCCCACTCCCGGGTGTGCTCAGAGGCCCGCAGGCC
>Ga0079224_100009089_pt1 | contig 13516 bp, 12 predicted proteins | sample Stecom2015_FD_80414 | JGI IMG/M metagenome (GOLD analysis project Ga0079224, IMG submission 80414) | Agricultural soil microbial communities from Utah to study Nitrogen management - Steer compost 2015 | ecosystem: Environmental > Terrestrial > Soil > Agricultural land | place: USA: Utah... | reverse complement strand
CCCGAGGACGGCAGCGAGCCGATCGTCCACGAGGTCGTGAAGATGCCCGAAGAGGGCGGCGTCGTGATGGGCATGTACAACTTCCGCAAGTCCATCGAGGACTTCGCGCGGGCCTCGTTCAACTACGGCCTGCAGCAGAACTACCCGGTGTACATGTCGACGAAGAACACCATCCTGAAGGCCTACGACGGCATGTTCAAGGACACCTTCCAGGAGATCTTCGACAACGAGTTCAAGAGCCAGTTCGACGCGGCGGGCCTCACCTACGAGCACCGCCTGATCGACGACATGGTCGCCTCCTCCATGAAGTGGGAGGGCGGCTACGTCTGGGCCTGCAAGAACTACGACGGCGACGTGCAGTCCGACACCGTGGCGCAGGGCTTCGGCTCGCTCGGCCTGATGACCTCGGTGCTGCTGACCCCGGACGGCAAGACCTGTGAGGCCGAGGCCGCGCACGGCACCGTCACCCGGCACTACCGCCAGCACCAGCAGGGCAAGCCGACCTCGACCAACCCGATCGCGTCGATCTTCGCCTGGACCCGCGGCCTCGAGCACCGCGGCAAGCTGGACAACACCCCCGAGGTCATCGGCTTCGCGCAGACCCTCGAGGACGTCGTCATCAAGACCGTCGAGGGCGGTCAGATGACCAAGGACCTCGCGCTGCTCGTCGGCGGCGATCAGGGGTACCTGACCACCGAGGAGTTCCTCGGCGCGCTCGACACCAACCTGGCTCGCGCGCTGCGCTGAGCCGACCCAGGAGCGGGCCCGACCGGTCCCTGCTCCGTCCCGGCGCCGGGCACACGGACCCGGCGCCGGATGAACCGGGCACCCGCCCGCCGTTGACGACGGCGGCACGGGTGCCCGAGCCGTTTCGCGAGGCGCTCGCCGCGCCCGCCCGTGCGGAACGCTCGCCCACCGGAAAGCAGCCGACCCTCGGGTGTGGCTGATCTCACTGCCGTCCGGGAAGCGCGGGCCGGGGCTCCCTGGTTGCAGGAAAACGTGAGCCGACCCGCGAAGATCGACGCCGCCGACCCCTCGGACCCCTCCGCCGGTGCGGGGCCGGCTCCCGCAGCCGAGCGCGATCCCGGCGGCGGTGCGCCCGCCCCGTCGGCTCCGCGCACCACCTGGCACATCCCCGCCATGCTCGCCTTGGCGGCGGGTGGTTTCGGCATCGGCACCACCGAGTTCGTGATCATGGGCCTGCTGCCCGACATCGCGTCCGCCTTCGCGGTCTCCGAGCCGACCGCCGGGCACGCCGTCTCGGCGTACGCGCTCGGGGTGGTGGTCGGTGCGCCGCTGATCGCCGCGCTGTGCGCCCGGGTGCCGCGCAAGCGCCTGCTGCTGGCGCTCATGGTGGCTTTCACGCTGGGGAATGTGGCCACCGTGCTCGCCCCGGCCTTCCCGGCGCTGGTGGTCGCGCGGTTCGTGGCGGGCCTGCCGCACGGCGCCTACTTCGGCGTCGCCATGCTGGCCGCGGCCACGCTCGCCCCTGCCGGGCAGCGGGCCAAGGCGGTGGCGGCGGTCATGCTCGGGCTGAGCATCGCCAATGTGGCCGGTGTGCCCGCCGCGACGTGGCTCGGCCAGCACTACGGCTGGCGTGGGGCGTTCGTGCTGGTCGCGGTGATCGGCGCGGCGACGGTGGCGGCGCTGGCCCGCTTCGTGCCCGAGCTGACCGGCTATGTCGCGACCGACCCGAGGACCGAACTCGGCGCGCTGCGCAGGCCGCAGGTGCTGGCGACCCTGCTGGTGGGCGCGGTCGGCTTCGGCGGCATGTTCGCCGTCTACACCTACATCGCCACCACGCTGACCGATGTCGCGGGCATGTCGGCGACCACCGTGCCGCTGGTGCTGGCGCTGTTCGGCATCGGCATGATCGTCGGCAACGTGGTGGGCGGCATCCTGGCCGACCGCGGTGTGGACCGGGCGATCTTCCTGGCCTCGATCGCGATGATCGTGGTGCTCGCCGGTTTCGTCCCGGCCGCCCACCATCCGGTCTCGGCGAGCATCGGGGCCTTCCTGGTCGGCGCCACCGGCGCGGCGCTCACCCCCGGCTTGCAGACCCGTCTGATGGATGTGGCCGCCGATGCCCAGACCCTGGCCGCGGCGCTCAACCACGCCGCGCTGAACATCGCCAACGCCGCAGGCGCGTGGCTGGGCGGGCTGGTGATCGCCGCCGGCTTCGGCTACACCGCGCCGGCGATGGTCGGCGCGGGCTTGGCCGTGGCCGGGCTCGTGCTGTTCACGCTCACCGTCCGGCTGGGCGGGCGCGACGGCAGAGCGCGCCGCGGGCGTGCGTCGGGCATTCCGGGGCATTTACATACACACGTGCATGTAAGCGATAGGATCGCCGGATGACCACGACCGCGTCCGGCAGGCCGCGGCGGCGGACCCAGGAGCAGCGCAGCAGCGAGATGCGCACGCGACTGCTCGACGCCACCATCGACTGCCTCGTCGACTACGGCTACGCGGGCACGACCACTCCGCGGGTGGCCGAACGCGCCGGCGTCACGCGCGGCGCGCAGGTGCACCACTTCGGCTCCAAGACCGACCTGGTGGTCGCCGCGATCAACCACCTCGCCCAGCGCCGGGTGCAGGCGGTGTTGCGGGAGATCTCCGAGGTGCCGCCGGACGCCGAGCGCGTGGAGGCCACCCTCAACTTCCTGTGGGAACTGCATCAGGACCGGCTGTTCACCGCGACCGTCGAGCTGTGGGTGGCCGGGCGCACCGATCCGGTGCTCAAGGCCGCCATGGACGAGGTCGAGCCGTTCGTCAACAACGCCGTGCTCACCGCCGTCGAGCGCTTCGTGCCCGACGAGGTGCGCCGCAAGGACGCGCGCGACTTCGTCTTCACCGCCATGGACGCCCTGCGCGGCATCCTCATCGCCGCCTGGGGTGACGCCGACACCGAGCGCGCGCACCGGCGCTGGGAGCGCGCCTGTGCCATGCTGCGGCTGACCGCTGGGCAGATCACCGGCTGACCCGCGCGGCGACGGCCGATCGCCGGAACCGTTGCGTACTTACATGCAGGTCTGTACGTTTGTTGCAGCTCGATACGCCGAACCGGACGATGTGGTCCGGGTCATCCGGTTCCGGTGCCGACCGGTCCCGGGGTGCGGCGCGCCCGGCGCGGGCGAGAGGCACTGCGACAGGAGTGAACGACGATGTTCGAATGGTCCGAGACCGATCTGATGGTCCGCGACGCCGTGCGCGCCTTCATCGACCGGGAGATCCGCCCGAACCTGGACGCCCTCGACAGCGGCGAGATGCTGCCGTACCCGATCCTGAAGAAGCTGTTCGACGAATTCGGCATCGCCGCCATGGCGCGCGACTCGCTGGAGAAGGCGCTGGCCGCCGAGGAAGCCGAGCTGGCGGGTTCGGCCGAGAGCGCGGCGAAGGCCGCGAGCGCCTCCGCCGCCGCGTCCGAGCAGCAGTCGATGATGGCGGTGCTGGTCAGTGAGCTCTCCGGCGTCTGTCTCGGCCTGGTCAGCGCCTTGGGCGTGAGCACCGGACTCGGCGCGGCCACCATCCAGGCGCGTGGCACGCTGGCGCAGAAGAAGCGCTGGCTGCCCGAGCTGGTGACCATGGAGAAGGTCGCCTCCTGGGCGATCACCGAGCCCGACTCCGGCTCCGACGCCTTCGGCGGCATGAAGACCTACGTGCGCCGCGACGGCGAGGACTACATCCTCAACGGCCAGAAGACCTTCATCACCAACGGCCCGTTCGCCGACGTCATCGTCGTCTACGCCAAGCTCGACGAGGGCGACCCGAACGTGGACAAGCGCGACCGCAAGGTGCTGACCTTCGTGCTCGACAAGGGCATGGAGGGCCTGACCCAGGGCAAGCCGTTCAAGAAGATGGGCCTGCACAGCTCGCCCACCGGCGAACTGTTCTTCGACAACGTCCGCCTCGGCCGCGACCGGCTGCTCGGGGAGACCGAGGAGCACCGCGGCGGCGACGGCCGCGAGTCCGCGCGCACCAACTTCGTCGCCGAGCGCGTCGGCGTCACCTTCCAGGCCCTCGGCATCATCGAGGAGTGCCACCGGCTCTGCGTGGACTACGCGAAGAATCGCAAGCTGTGGGGGCAGGAGATCGGCCGGTTCCAGCTGGTGCAGCTCAAGCTGGCCAAGATGGAGATCGCCCGCATCAACGTGCGCAACATGGTGTTCAACGTCATCGAACGCACCCGCGCGGGCAAGCCGCTGTCGCTGGCCGAGGCCTCGGCCATGAAGCTGTACTCCTCCGAGACCGCCACCGAGGTGGCCATGGAGGCGGTGCAGCTGTTCGGCGGCAACGGCTACATGAGCGAATACCGCGTCGAACAACTCGCCCGCGACGCCAAGTCGCTGATGATCTACGCGGGCAGCAACGAGATCCAGGTCACCCATATCGCCAAGGGCCTGCTCGGTCGCTGAGGCGGCGAGCAGCCGAGAAAGGCAGACACACCATGAGTTCAGCCGCACGTATCGCGGGCAAGGTCGTCGTCATCACCGGCGGCGCGCGTGGCATCGGCTTCGCCACCGCGCGCAAGCTGCGTGACCTCGGCGCGCAGGTGGCCATCGGCGACATCGACGAGGCCAAGGTCAAGGAGTCCGGCGCCGAGCTGGGTCTCGAGGTCTACGGCAAGCTCGACGTCACCGACCCGGTGAGCTTCGAGGCCTTCCTCGATCAGGTCGAGCGGGTGCTCGGGCCCATCGACGTCGTGGTCAACAACGCGGGCATCATGCCGGTCGGCCACTTCCACGAGGAGCCCGACCACGTATCCCGCCGCATGATCGACATCAACATCTACGGCGTGGTGCTCGGCAGCAAGCTGGCCGCCCAGCGGATGCTGCCGCGCGGCAAGGGCCACGTCATCAACATCGCCTCGCTGGCCGGTGTGCTGCCCACCCCCGGCCTGGCCACCTACGGCGGCAGCAAGGCCGCCGTGCTCACCATGACCGACGCCCTGCGCGCTGAGTACAGCGGCACCGGCGTGGAGTTCTCCTCGGTGGCGCCCACCTTCACCAACACCGAGCTGGTGGCGGGGACCAAGGGCGCCAAGGGCGTGCGCAACGCCGAGCCGGAGGAGATCGCCGAGGCCGTCGCCGGGCTGATCGTCAAGCCGCAGCGCCGGGTCGCGGTCACCAAGCTCGCGGGCAGGCTGGCCAACCTGCAGTACTACGTGCCGGACAAGATCCTGGACTTCCTCGGCGAGAAGTTCGGCATGAAGGAGGCCTTCCTCAGCGACATCGACAAGGAGGCGCGCGCCGCCTACGAGCGTCGCGCCCGCGGCGAAGAAGACCAGGACTGAGTTCTCCGCTCCGGTGTTCCCGCTCGGGTCCCGCCCGGCCGTGCCGGGCGGGAACGTTCACACCGCGCGCAGCCGGTTGCGGCTTGCGTAGACGTGCTCGGCGATGAGGGTGGCGATCCGGTCCGGCGCCTCCAGCATGGGCACGTGCCCGACCCGGTTGACCAGGATGCGGTCGGCCGACTCGGGCAGCTCGGCGAGATAGCGCCGCGCGTAGACCCGGTTCGGGATGAACCGGTCGTACTCGGCAAGCAGCAGCCGTACCGGCGTCTTCAGCCGCGCCAGGTCGCCGGGGACGGGGGTGCGCAGGCTGCCCCGGATCAGCGGCATCATCGCCCGGCAGTGCAGCGCGGCGGTGATGGTGGCCACGGCGTCGCGACGCGAGACCGCCGTGGGATTCTTGGCCACCACGAACAGGGCCACGCGCCGCGCGACGGGGTTGCGCGCGGTGAACCCGGCCACCTTGCGGCCCAGATGCGCCAGCGGAACCAGCGACAGGAACTTCAGCGCCACCCGCAGCCTGGTCAACGACAGCTTCTTCCAGCCGCCGATGGGCGCGATCAACGTCAGGGTGCGGGCCCGGTCGCGCCGCGCCAGCTCGACGCCGACCCAGGCGCCGAGCGAGTTGCCCGCGATATGGCAGGTGCGCCAGCCCATCTCGTCGAGCTGCCGCTCCACCTCGTCGGCCAGAGCCGCGATGTCGACGACCTCGCCGGTGACCTCGGGCCCGCCCCAGTGGCCCGCGAGGGCGGGGGCGAACACCTCGCAGTGCGACCCGAGCAGTGTGGCGGTCTGCTCCCAGCAGTGCGGCGAGAGCATGAAGCCGTGCAGCAGCAACAGCGGATCGCCCGAGCCGACGTGCAGCGTCTTGATCACCACCGGCTGGTCGTCACTGCCGCGCGTGTTCTTGCCCGGAGTCTTCACCGGCCGCGGCTCGTCGGCGGCCGGGTCGGGCTCGGCGTCGAATTCCTCGGCGCGCCTGGCGAAATCCGCGAAACGCGGTCGGGTGGTGCCGGCGGCGCGGGAGGGACGAGCGGGGTCGGACGGGCGGGAGGTGTCGGACGTCATCGTCAAGCACCCCTTCCTGGACCGCGTGGTCCGGGGCAGGTACATCTGACCTGCATTGTACGGTCGGACGGTGCCGACCATTGTCTCAACGATCAACGCCAACGGAATCAGGGCCGCCGCGGGCAAGGGGATGCTCGCCTGGCTCGCCGCCACCGAGGCCGACGTCGTGTGCGTGCAGGAGACCCGCGCCACCGATGAGCAGACCAGGGCGACGCTGGCGCCCGCCCTGGCCGACGGCTGGATCCTGACCAGCGCCGAGCCGGGCGCCAAGGGCAGGGCGGGGGTGGCCATCCTGTCCCGGCGCGCCCCCGACGCGGTGCGGATCGGGTTCGGCAGCGCCGAGTTCGACCGGACGGGCCGTTATGTGGAAGCCGTCTTCGACGAGCTGACCATCGGCAGTGTCTATGTGCCCTCCGGCGAGGAGAACACCCCGCGCCAGGACGAGAAGTACCGATTCCTGGCCGAATTCGGCGCCTACCTGAAAGCCGGGACCGGCGAAATCGTGGTGGTCGGCGACTGGAACATCGCCCACACCGAGCTGGATCTGAAGAACTGGAAGGCCAATCGCAGGTCCGCGGGCTTTCTGCCCGAGGAGCGCGCCTGGATCGACGAGCTGCTCGCGGCCGGATACGTCGACGTGGTGCGCGCTCTGCATCCCGGCGTGGCGGGCCCGTACAGCTGGTGGTCCTATCGCGGCCGCGCCTTCGACAACGACTCGGGGTGGCGGATCGACTACCACCTCGCGCGCGGCGAGGTCGCGGGCCGAGCCAAGCAGGCGGTGGTGGAGCGGGCGCCGTCCTACGATCAGCGCTGGTCCGACCACGCGCCGGTCACCGTGCAGTACCGATGACGCGGCAGCACCCGTGAGCGCTCGCGGGGACGCCGACGAGTTCGCCGAGAGAAGGACCAGCGCAGCATGAATCCGAAGGCCCTCAAGACAGTCGCCGGGGTGGGCGCGTTGGCGCTGATCCTGCTGCTGTCGCTGCTCACCACCCGGGGCGCGGACGACACCGCCTCGGACGCCGCGAAGACCACCACGACCGCCACCGCGAGCGCGTTCGTCTCCGGCACCGGCACGACCGCGCCGAAACCCGGTCCGGGGAACCCGGTCACCGCCGAGTCGCGGGCGCCGGGCGTGCCCGATCGCGCCTACGCCACCCTGGCCGAGATCGACGCGGGTCGCTGGCCGGACTCGGCGAACGCGCCGGGCACCAAGGGCGGCGAGCGATTCATGAACCGCGACAAGGATCTTCCGCTCACCGACAGCTCCGGCAGGCCGATCACCTATCAGGAGTGGGACGTCAATCCCAAGCAGCGCAATCGATCCCGCGACGCCGAGCGCATCGTCACCGGCAGCGACGGATCGGCCTGGTACACCGGCGACCACTACGAGACCTTCACGAGGATGCGCTGATGCCCCTTCCGCTCTCGCGATTTCTCACCCGCCCGGACGGCGCGCGCTCCGGCGCGCGACCGGTGCTCGGCGCCCTGCCGGTGAGCGCGCCGGAGCTGTCCGAGGTGCGCTACCGCGCGCCCGCCGGTTTCGTCGTGCGCGAACTGCGTGGCGACCGGATGCGCACCGTGGCCGGGCTGTTCGACGAATGGGCCGCGGCCTTCCAGTTCCCCTACTACTTCGGCGGGAACAAGAACGCCTTCGACGAATGCCTGCGCGACCTGGACGACTTCGTCGGCGAGGCGGCCGGTTATGTGGCCGTGGTGCGCGATGCCGCCGAGCTGCTGGCCGACCAGCTCGAGGAGCGGGAGTGGTTCGCCGAGGCGGTGCGCGACGCCGCCGAACGCTGGCGGCATCGCGAGGTCGCGTTCCTGGTGGTGCTCCAGGACGACCCGGCCGAGGGGACCGTCGAACTCGCCCTCGACTGAGCGCCGCCCGGCCGGCGCGGACCGGCGTCCCCCGACCGAGCCGGGTCGCGCCGCCGTCGCCGAATTCGCACTGCGCGCCGTCAGCGCAGGCGGCCGGCGAGATCTTCGCCGAGCAGGACGAACACGTCGGTGGTGTGCTCGACCAGTTCGTCCTGGCTGAGCGCGATCTCGCCCTGGAGCCAGGAGGTCAGCGTGTGCACCAGCCCGCCGACCAGGTAGGTGGCGCGGAAGTCGATCACCGCGTCCGGCAGCGGGTCGGTGATGCCGTAGAAGCCGACGCCCTGGGCGGCCACCATGCGGGCGAAGGCGCGGATGGTCTGGTTGCCGCGCGCGCGTAGTTCCGGGGTGGCCATGCCCGCGACCAGGGCCACGTGCGCCTTGCGCGGGTCGTCGGTGAGCACGTGGATGCCTGCGGCGATGGCGGCGTGCGCCTTGCCGCGCGTCGTCTCGTCGGAGGTGTCGCGCAAGGCCTCGAGGATGGCCGTGGCCAGTTCCTCGGCGATGCGGTCGAACAGGGCCGACAGCACGGCCTCGCGGCTGTCGAAGCTCTCGTAGTAGTAGCGCTCGTTGAGCCCGGCCCGGCCGCAGAGGCCGGAGACGGTGAGTTTCCCGAGGCCCTCGGTGCCGATGATGTCGAGCGCGGCGTCCAGCAGCGCGGTGCGCCGCTGAGCCCTGCGCTCCTCGGCGGAGACGCCGCCGTAGGTCCGCTGCGCAGTCACCCGTCCGATTCTGGCACGTTTCGGCCGCGGGCAGTCGTGGCCGCGTCGGGGCGCCTGCGTACGGCTGTTTTGGCAGGAGGTATTGCCAGAATCTCGCATCTGGTGGATTCTGTTTCCAGATGACTCGACGAGGAGGCTTCCCATGTCCAACGCGCCGCTGACCGACCGCCTGTGGTCGGACAAGCCGAGCTCGCCGGAACCCGGCTATTTCACCGACGACTCGATGATCCGGCGCGTGATGCGCAAGCGCGCGGTCGGCATCACCTACGGTCTGCGCGCGCTGGTCGTCGGCGCGGTGCACCCGCTGCTGTACGTGGGCACGGCGGAGAACACCCACCACCGGACCACGCCATACACCCGCCTGGCCATCACCGGCAGGCTCTTCGAAGCGGTCTTCCTCGGCAGCAAGGCCGAGGCCGACCGCGCCCTGGCCTACACCGGCAAGCGTCACGTCGAGGTCAAGGGACAGCTGCCCGAGGACGCGGGCCCGGCCAACCCGGCCGGCACCCACTACTCGGCGCTCGACCCGGAACTGATGTTCTGGACGATGGCCTTCACCATGGACTCCGCCGAGGTCATGCACGACATCCTGGTCCGCGAGCTCACCGACGGCGAACGGGAGGGCCTCTACCAGGACTACGTCACCTGGGGCGAGCTGTTCGGCATGCCGCGCGCGGCCGCCCCCGACAGCTACGCCGGCTTCCGCAAGCGCTTCGACGACTACATCGCCTCGGCCGAGCCGCACCTGACCGAGGAGGCCGAACTGGTCGGCTCCTACCTGATGGGCAAGCGCATCCCCTACCCGCTGCCCGCGCCCGCTCAGCAGGTCAGCATCGGCTACTACCGGCTGGTGCAGGGAAGCCTGCCGCCGGAGATCCGCGCCATGTACGGGCTGGAGTGGGGGCAGCGCGAGCAGCGGCAGTTCGAGCTCATCGCGCGCGGCGTGCGGGCGGCGCACCGCAGCCCGATCCCCGTGGTGCGGCCGCTGAAGAGAGCCCTGCGCGGTCCGAGCGCGCCGCTGTACCAGAACGCGGCCAGGCGTGAGGCCGGGTTGCAGCGCAAGGGTCAGTCCAGCATGCCCGGCGTGGATCCGCGCAGGTGGGCGGAGCGACATTCCGCTTGAGCGGCATGGGAAGATCGGGGGTATGTCCAGTCCTGTATCAGCCCCGGCGGAGCGCAAGCAGCGTGTGCTGTCCGGGATCCAGCCGACCAGTGCCTCCTTCCACCTCGGTAACTACCTGGGGGCGCTGCAGTACTGGGTAGGGATGCAGGACGACTACGACGCGCTGTACTTCATCCCCGATCTGCACGCCATCACCGTCAGCCAGGACCCCAAGCAGTTGCGGGCGCGGACCAGGTCGGCCGCGGCCCAGCTGCTGGCCATCGGCATCGACCCCAAGCGCTCCACGCTGTTCGTGCAGAGCCAGGTGCCCGAGCACGCCGAGCTGGCCTGGGTGCTGTCGTGCATCACCGGCTTCGGCGAGGCCAGCCGGATGACCCAGTTCAAGGACAAGTCCGCCAAGCAGGGCGCGGAGAACGCCACCGTCGGCCTGTTCACCTACCCGGTGCTGATGGCCGCCGACATCCTGCTCTACCGCGCACACCAGGTGCCGGTCGGCGAGGACCAGCGTCAGCACCTCGAGCTGACCCGCAATCTGGCCCAGCGCTTCAACACCCGCTTCAAGAAGACCTTCGTCGTGCCCGAGGCGCACATCGTCCGTGGCACCGCCAAGATCTACGACCTGCAGGACCCGACCTCGAAGATGAGCAAGTCGGCGGCCACGGACGCGGGCCTGATCAACCTGCTCGACGACCCGAAGGTCAGCGCCAAGAAGATCCGCTCGGCGGTCACCGACACCGAGCGCGAGATCCGCTACGACCCGGATGCCAAGCCGGGCGTGAGCAACCTGCTGGTCATCCTCGGCGCGCTGACCAACACCCCGATCGTCACCCTCGAAAAGGACTACGCGGGCAAGGGATACGGCGACCTGAAGGCCGACGTGGCCGACGCGCTGGTCGATTTCGTCACCCCGCTGCGCGCCCAGGTCGACGAATACCTCTCCGACCAGGCCGAACTCGACCGCATCCTGGCCGCGGGCGCGGAACGGGCGCGCGAGATCGCGGGCAACACCCTGGCACAGGTCTATGAGCGGGTGGGTTTCCTGGCACGATAGCCCGGGTACGACCTACGCGGGGGCGGGCGTCGAAGGGGTGAGTGCGGTGCAGGTGATCGACCGGGCCAAGGCCCGTATCGACCGGGCCGTCGGGCATCGGCCGTGGCTGGAGCATCTGATCAGGACGGCGGGCCGCTACCGCGACCGGCGCGGCGACCACTACGCCGCCGGCATCACCTACTTCACCGTGCTGTCGCTGTTCCCGCTGCTCATGGTCGCCTTCGCCATCGCGGGCTTCGTGCTGGCGGGCAACCAGGAGCTGTTCGAGCAACTGCACGACAAGATCGTCGAGAACATCCCGGGCGAGTTCGGCACACAGGTCACCGATCTGGTCGACTCCGCGGTCGGCTCGCGCGGCACCGTCGGCGTGCTCGGCCTGCTCACCGGTCTGTGGACCGGGCTGGGCTGGATGGGCAACCTGCGCGCCGCGCTGACCGAGCAGTGGGAGGGCGACGTGCCCGACGACGGCAACTTCGTCTCCACCAAGCTGTCGGACCTCGGCGCGCTGATCGGCCTCGGCCTGGCGCTGGCCCTGTCGCTGGCGCTGTCCGCGGTGGGCTCGGGCGGGCTCGGCGAGCGTGTGGTCGACAGCCTCGGTCTCGGCGGCGTCTTCGGCATGGGCGTGCTGCTGCGGGTGGTCTCGATCCTGCTCGCCGTGCTGGCCACCTGGGCGGTGTTCGTCTGGATCATCGCCAGGCTGCCGCGCACGAAGGTCACCCTCGCCAGTGCCGCCAAGGCGGGCCTGATCGGCGCGGTGGCTTTCGAGCTGTTCAAGTTCGTTGCCTCGATCTACCTGCGCTCGGTGTTGCAGAGCCCCGCGGGCGCGACGTTCGGTTCCATCATCGGCCTGATGGTGTTCAGCTACATCACCTACCGGATCATCCTGTTCGCCACCGCCTGGGCGGCCACCGCGTCGGAGAACGAACTGCCCGCCGAGATCGAGCCGCCCGCACCGGCGGTGATCCGGCCCCGCACGGTCGGCGGCGGGATGAGCGGAGCGGTCGGGGCGGCCGCCTTCGGCGCCGGCGCGCTGGCCACCCTCGCCCTCACGCTCCTGCGTCGCCGGTGACGGCCGCCGCCCCGGCCGGATCGCACTGATCTGTGCGGCGTTTCGGGTCGTTCCGGTCCGTTCAGCGGCGACGCCGGTTGGCGCGGAACGCGCCGAGCAGCAACACCACCACGGCCACGCAGCCCACCAGTACCAGCAGCGCCCTGGTGTCGGTGTGGGAGACGGTGTGCGGGGCCGCCAGATCGCCGTCCAGCGGCGGGGCGGCCGGCACCACGGTGGGACCGTCCAGGTGGGCGGCGGCCCCGGGCAGCGCGCCGACGGCGGCGTCGGCGGGCAGGGCGAAACCGTAGTCGAGCAGCCGGGCCGCCTGCTCCCACGGCCGGATCGGCCGCACGTCGGCCTTGAGCAGCACCACCGCCAGACGCCTGCCGTCGCGTTCGGCCGCGGCGACGAAGGTCTGGCGGGCGTCGTCGGTGAAGCCGGTCTTGCCGCCGAGCGCGCCCTCGTAGTTGTAGAGCAGCATGTTGTCGTTGCCGATGGGGAAGCCGGGGTGGTCGGTGTCGCCCGGCATCGCCGGATCCGCCGGATAGCCGGGGAAATCGACCTGTTCGGTGCGGACCAGTTCGGCGAACAGCGGGATGGTCATGGCCTCACGCCACAGCGCCGACAGGTCGTAGGCCGAGGTGGACATGCCTGGACCGTCCAGGCCGGAGGGAGTGGCCGCGCGAGTGTCGAAGGCCGACAACGACTTCGCGGTCTCGTTCATCTTCGCCACCGCCGCCGCGTCGCCGCCGAGCTGGGCGGCGATCAGGTGCGCGGCGTCGTTGCCGGAGGACATGAGCAACCCCTGCATCAGCTGGCGGTTGGTGTAGCGTCCGCCAGGGCCGATGCCCACCCGCGAGCCCTCCACGTTCGCCGCCTCCTGGGTGCCGATCACCACCTCGTCCATGTCCAGGGCGCGCAGCGCGACGATGGCCAGCAGCACCTTGATGGTGCTGGCCGGGCGGTAGCGGCCGTGCGGGTCCTTGGCGGCCAGCACAGCGCCGGTGTCGAGGTCGCTGACCAGCCACGAGGTGGCGGAGATGTCGGCGGGGGCGTCCGGGGCGCCGTCGGGCAGCACGACCCCGCACTCGCCCATTCTCGGTCCGCCGAGCGCGGGGACCGGCACCGGCAGCGGCGAGGGCGTCGGCTCGCCCGGCGCGGGCATCTCGGAGGAGTCGACCGGCGGGGGCGGCAGGTTCTTCTGCGGGCAGGTCGCGGTGTCGGGGGTGGTGAACGGCGGGGTCGTGCTGGTCACCGGCTGTCCCGGGTCCGGCTGTACTGCGCCGGGCCGGGCTGTGTCCGGCTGTGCCGTGCCGGGCTGTGCCGTGCCGGGCTG
>Ga0079224_100009088_pt1 | contig 13516 bp, 11 predicted proteins | sample Stecom2015_FD_80414 | JGI IMG/M metagenome (GOLD analysis project Ga0079224, IMG submission 80414) | Agricultural soil microbial communities from Utah to study Nitrogen management - Steer compost 2015 | ecosystem: Environmental > Terrestrial > Soil > Agricultural land | place: USA: Utah... | reverse complement strand
TCCGCCTGACGCGCGAGCGAGACACGGAAGCCGCGTTCGTGCAGCTCGCGCAGCGCGCGCCACGACTTGTCGAAGTTGCCGGCGCCGCGTCCGGCGTCGTGCCGTTCGCGGTCCGGATAGTCGATGCTGATCCGGAACGACACGGGATGCGCTGCGTTCCGCAACGTCTCGATCTGGGAGAGCCGCTTCAGCACCGCATCCGTGCCGTTCGTCAGGACGAGACACGGCCTCCGCTCGGCCGCATACGCGAGGATCGCGACGATCTCCTTGACGATGAAGGGCTCGCCGCCGGTGAACGAGAACTGCTCGACGCCGAGCTCGACGGCCTCGTCGATCAGCGGACGGACGTCGTCGAGACGGATCCGATCGAGGCGACGGTCCCCGGGCTTCGAACCCTCGAGACAGAACGGGCACGCGAGATTGCATGCGGTCCCGGTGTGGAACCACAGCTCCCGCAGCGCATGCGGATCGATATACCCGCGCGGCTCGCCGGCGGGCGTGAAGCGGAGCGGATCGAGGCGCGCGTTCATGCCGACATCTTACGCCGGCTTACGCCGATCGCTACGGTCGCGGCGCGCGTAAGCGGCCGCAAGCCGCTCGGGCGACGCGCCGCACGCGTAGCGGAGCGCGAGCCAGCGGTTCCCAACCGTGCGGGCGAGCCAACCGTCACGCTCCCAACGCCGCGTCGACACCCCTATCCGTTCCGGCAGGACGCGGAACGTGCCGCGACGGCGGAGCCGCCTGACCAGTCTCGCCTCCTCGAACAGCGGCTGATCCGCTAAGCCGCCGCAGGCCTCGTACGCCGTGCGCGTCGCGAAGAGCCCCTGGTCGCCGTACGCGATTCCGCCGAGCCGGAGGCGAACGGCAACGCCGAGCTCGATCGCCGTCTTGTACCACGTCCGCTCGCCCTGGAACGCGAACGTGAAGCAGCCGCTTTCGGCCCCTGCATCGAGCGCCCGACGGATCGCCGCGATGCCGTCGCTCGGCACGGAAGCATCGGCATGCAGAAACCACAGCACGGCCCCGGCCGCGGTGCGCGCACCGAGATCGAGCTGCGCACCGCGGCTCGGCCGGCTCTCGAGATAACGCGCGCCGTGCGCGTCGCAGAGCGCGGAGAGGGCGGGGGCGTGCTCGCCGGACACGACGACGATATCGAACGGCGCCGGGGACCACGCTTTGGCGGACTCGAGCAGCACGCGAACGGCGTCGGTGTCACGCCACACGGGCACGATCACGGAGACGTCGTCGCGAGCCGGCATTGCTCCGCGCCGCCCCCGCGCTCACGCGCGCCAGCCGAACCACGTCTCGAGCAGGCGCTTGCGGCGCGGCGTGAGCTTCGTGCGGCGATACTGGTCGGCCGCTTTGCGCACGAACTCCGCACGCGTCGGATAGGGCAGAACCACCTTGCCGACGTCGCCGAGCCCGATGCCGAGCGTGACCGCGAGCGCGACCGGCGCGATGAGCTCGCCCGCGTCGCGGCCGACGATCGTCGCACCGATGATCCGGTCCCGGCCCGCCGCCGTCAGAATCTCCGCGAAGCCTTCGTCGCTTCGCATGCGGCCCCGATCCAGCTCCGCGAAGTCGACGCGATACGCATCGAACGCGGTGCCTGCGCGCTCGAGCTCGTCAGCGGTCGGCCCGATCTGCGCGACCTCGGGATCGGTATACGTGCAGCGAGGGATCACGAGCCCGTCGGTCGTCGCGGTCGGCGCGAACAGCGCGTTCTGCACGACGATCCTCGCATGCGCGTCCGCGTTGTGCGTGAGCTGGACCGCGGAGCAGACGTCGCCGGCCGCGTAAATCTTCGGGTTCGTCGTGCGCAGACAGCGGTCGACGATGATGCGCCCGTGCGCGTCGAGCTCGACGCCGACCGCGGCGAGGTTCAGCTCGTCGGTGTTCGGGCGCCGGCCCGCGGCGACGAGCAATTCGTCGACGCCGATCTCCTCGATGCCGTCGGGTCTCTCGATCTCGATCGACACGTGCGCGCCTCGCCGCTCGACCGCGACGACCGAAGCGCCGACCTCGATCACGACGCCCGCCTCGTCGAGCGCCTGCTCGACGAGGGCGCTCGCGCGCGGGTCTTCTTTCGGCAATACCCGCGGCTCGCTCTCGATCAGCACGACCTCGACGCCGAGCCGCGCGAATGCCTGCGCGAGCTCGCAGCCGATCGCGCCGGCGCCCAGGATGCCGAGCCGCTTCGGGCGGCGCTTCAGGTCGAACACGGTCTCGTTCGTCAGAGGGCGGCTCTCGGCGAGCCCGCGTATCGGAGGCAACAGCGGATGCGAGCCCGTCGCGATCACCGTCCGCCGCGTGACGAGCCGCGCGGAGCCGACCTGCACCGTGTATTGATCGACGAACTTCGCCGAGCCGTGGAAGACGTCGACGCCCGCTCTCGTGTATCGCTCGACCGAATCGTGCACCGCGATCGCGGCGCGGATGTGGCGCAGCCGCTCGAATGCGGCATCGAAGCGTTCCACCTCGTCCTCATCGTCGTCGAAGGCGGAGCGACGCGTGAACTCGAGCAGCGCCTTCGACGGCACGCAGCCGACGTTCAGGCAGTCGCCGCCAAGCGCGTTGCGCTCGACGAGCGCGACGTGTGCGCCGAGGCCGGCCGCGGCCATCGCCGTGACGAGGCCGGCGGGGCCCGCACCGATCACGACGAGGTGATAGCGCTCGCGGGGCTCGGGCTGCGGATAGCCCGACGGCAGCACGAGTCGACGCCACCTCATGTCGTGCTCCGCACCCGGATAACGGGCCGGTGCGGCGGCGCTCGGCAACTCAGCCATCGCGCGACTCCGCGGAGAGGTGCGCGGCGAGCGCGCGGTTCGCTTTCCTCGTAATGAACACGGTCAGGACGATCGTCGCGACGAGGCCGGCCGCGAGCAGCGCGAGCTGCGCCGGTCCGCGCTCGAGGTTGCCGGCCGTGAGCGCGGTCAAATCCTTCGCGAGCGTGCCGACATAGACATAGACCACCGTCGCCGGCAGCATCCCGATCCACGTCGCGAGGAAGTAATCGCGAAACTTCACCGCGGTCAGGCCGAGGCCGTAGTTCAGCAGGTTGAACGGAAAGAGCGGCGACAGTCTCGCGAGCAGCACGATCACGAAGCCTTCATGGCGCGTTGCCGCGTCGAGCGCGCGAAAGCGGGGAAGACCTGCCACGCGCTGCGCGACCCAGTCGCGTGCGAAGAAGCGGCCGACGAGAAACGCCGCGGCGGCGCCGAGCACGCTGCCCGCCGAAACGAGCACGACGCCCATCGTCAGGCCGAACACGAAGCCGCCGGCGAGCGTCAGGATCGACCCGGGGATGACGAGCACGGACGCGACGACGTACGCGGCGACGAACGCGATCTCGGCCGTGCCCGGATGAGATTCGATCCACGCGACGCCGACGGTCAGCCACTCGACGACCGGAGAAAGCGCGACGACCGTCAGGAGCGTCAGCAGCGTGCCGGCGAGGATCAGCGGTTTCAGATGTCTCGTCATGCAGTTCCTTCGATGCCGGTCGCGATCTCGTCGAGCCAGCCGCGCAGCGCACGGCGAGCGGGCCGCGTGTCGCCCGCGAGCGTCCGGCGAAGGCGCGCGAGGTCGTCGCAGGTATCAATATCGGTCCTCGGTTCGAGCGTCGCAACGCTTCCGCCGGCGGCGCGGCATGCGGCGTCGAGCGCCGCGCCGAGGCCGGGCGTGCTCCACGGCAGCGGCTCGAGCGGCGGCCACGCGCGGCGTGCGCCCATCAGCACGACGCCGCCGTCGGTCGCGGGGCCGAGCACGAAGTCGTGCGTCTCGAGCGCGGCGGCCGCGCGGGCGAGGTAGGCCGCGTCGAGCTCGGGGCAGTCGATGCCGATGAAGATCTGCGCGTCGAGCCCTTGCCTGCGCAGCGTCGCCGCGACGCGCTCGATGCGCGCGCCGAGGTTGCCCTCGCCCTGCAGCACGATCGAGTGGCCGGTGGCCGCGTCGCCGAGCCAGTCGAGGTCGCCCGGCGCCGCGGGCGCGAGCCACGAGCGGCCCGGCCATGCGGCGAGATCCTCGACGGCGCACGCCGCGAGCCGGCGTGCCGCTTCTGCCGCGACCGCGTCGCCGAGCCGTGCCGCGAGCCGGCGTTTCGATCGCTCGGGCGCTTTCAGCATCAACACGAGCGACGTGCGGGATTCGGTCCGGTCCGTCAAATCCGCTGGCCGCCGTCGATCTCGAGGATGCGGCCGTTCATGTAGTCGTTCTCGAGCAGGAACAGCGCGGCGTGCGCGATCTCGTCGGGCCTCGCGAGGCGCCCGGCGGGGATGCCTGCGGTGATTTTCTCGAGCACGTCGGGGCGCATGCTCGCGACCATTTCGGTCGCGACGAACCCCGGCGCGATCGCATTGACGCGGATCGAATAGCGGGCGAGCTCCTTGGCCCATACGACGGTCAGCGCCGCGACGCCCGCCTTCGACGCCGAATAGTTGCTCTGACCGAAGTTCCCGTATCGGGACAGGCTCGAGATGTTCAAGATCACGCCGCCCCGGCCGAGGCGTGCCATCTGCGCCGCCGCTTCGCGTCCGCACAGGAAGACCCCGGTCAGGTTCACGTCGATCACGGCCTGCCAGTCGGCGAGCGAGAGCTTTTCGATCGGCTTGCCTTCCTTGGCCTTGATCAGGAGCCCGTCGCGCAGGATGCCGGCATTCGCGATCGACGCGTCGAGGCGCTCGAAGTCCTCGACGACGCGCGCGTAGAGCGCTGTGACCTGGTCCTCGTCCGCGACGTTCGCCGCATAGGCGCGGGCCGCGACGCCGTGCTTCTCGCACGCGGCACGCGTCGGTTCGAGGGCCTCGACGTCGAGGTCGACGAGCGCGAGATCCGCCCCGCGGGCGGCGAGGGCCTCGGCCATCGCGGCGCCGAGCCCGCGGGCCGCGCCGGTGATCAGAACGGTCTTGCCCTTCAGCTCCATCGTCCGGCCTTTCCGCTCCCCCAGCCCATCCGGAGAGCTTAGCAGGGTTGAATGATGCTATGCTCGCGGCCCCCGACCCGAGGTCTCGCCTGTGCCGTCAGTCCAAGGCTCTTCGATGAGTTTGTCCAGGCTCTTCGATCGGATCGCGATCGCGTTGTCCGCGATCTGCATCGTGCACTGCCTCGCGATCCCGCTCATCGTCGCGGTGCTGCCGCTCGCCGCGCTCGGGCTCGGCGGCGGGCACTTCCACGGGCTGATGCTTTGGCTCGTCGTGCCGGTCAGCGTGCTCGGCTTCGCGCTCGGCTACCGCGTGCACCGGCGGATCGACATCGTCGGCGTCGGCGTCGCGGCCGTTGCGCTGCTCGCGGTCGCCGGGATCTACGGTCACGACCACTGGTCGGCCGCGGTCGAGGCGGGGGTCAGCGTCGTCGCGAGCCTGATCCTCGCGGGCTCCCACTGGGTCAATTTCCGCGAGGTGCGGCGGCTGCACCGGCATTAAGGAAAATCGTTCAGCCCCCTTTTTCGGCGACAAAGGGGTCTGACACGGTTTGCTCGGCCCTTCGGCCGCACGCCACGACCGCGCCCCGCTCGAGGACGAGCTCGTGCGTGTAGCGCGCCTCGTCGATCCCGAGGTGCGACGCGCAGACGATCTGCGTGCCCTCTGAGATCGAGTCGTCGAGCCGCGACGCGAGCAGCGCTGCTCCGTCCGGATCGAGGCCTTCCCACGGCTCGTCCAAGAGCAGCACTTTGGGCCGGTGAACGAGTGCCCGCGCGAGCAGCACGCGGCGCAACTGCCCGTACGAAAGCTCGGTCAGCAGCCGGTTTGCGAGCCGCGTGAGCTCGAAGCGCTCGAGCAGCACGTCGACCCGCTTGGCCTCGTTGGCAGAGAGCTCGCGGACGAGGCCGAGGCTCGAGTCGAAGCCCGATCCGATGCACTCCCGCACGGTCGCGCGGTAGCGGTAGCCGGCCTGCAGCTCGGGCGAGACCCACGCGACGCGCCGGCGCAGCGACCAGATACCGGGCTCCGCGTTCAACCCGGGCCACCGGATCGTGCCGCCCACGGCGGGACGCACCTGGCCGTGCAAGAGGCGCAGGAACGTGCTCTTGCCCGCGCCGTTCGGGCCCGTGACGAGCCAGTGCTGACCCGGGTAGAGCTGCCAGTCGATGCCGTGCAGCACCCGTCGATCGCCGAGCCAGACGTCCGCGCCGCGCACGTCGATCAGCGGCGCGGCGGCATCGTGGCCGTCCGCGCGCGTGCCTCGGGCGGAAATCGTTCCCCCCGCGGGCGGCGCGGAGTCGCTCGGGCGCTCGCGTCGCGGCGCGCCGGGCGGCTCGGCGTTACGCCCGGCGCGCGGAATGTCCGTCTGCATGGGGCGCGTGAGCGGCCCGGCGCTGACGATCCGCCCGCCGTCGATCTCGAGCAGGTGCGTCACGACGGCGGGCAGCTGGGCGGCCTCGTGCGCCGTCACGACGATCTGCACGCGGTCCGCGATCCTTCCGAGCAGCGCATGCAAGCTGCGGCGCGAGCGCGTATCGAGGCCGCTCATCGGCTCGTCGAGGAGCAGCAGGCGCGGCTCGAAGGCGAGCGCACGCGCAATCAGCACACGGCGCTGCTCGCCGCGCGAGAGCTCGAGAAACGGGCGGTCGGCGAGGTGGAGGAGGTGCGCCTCGTCGAGCAGCGCGCGGGCGCGCTCGAGGTCTTCCGGCGCGGCCGCGAGCCGCGGCACGTCCGGCCTGAAACCCCCCGACAGCACGACGTCGACGGCCGCGAAGTTCCAGCCGAGGCGCGTGTAGCGGTCCTGCAGCTCGTGACCGACGAGCGTGATGTGGCGGCGCGCCTCGACGGCGTCGCGCTCGGGGCCGTTACCGAAGTCGTACGTGCGCCGGCCGCGTCCCGGTGCCGGCCAGCGCGTGCCTGCAACGAGCGCGAGCAGCGTCGATTTGCCGCTGCCGTTCGCCCCGACGACGCCCCAGTGCTCGTCGCGCCGCAGCCGCCACGAGATGTCGCGCAGGACCGGTGCGCCGTCGATCTCGACGTCGACGCGATCGAGCTCGATCACAGCGAAATCCTTGTCGTTCATCGAAGTTCGAGCCAGCGGGCGCGTACCTTAGCACCGATCGCACATCAGTGGGGGCGTAAGCTTTCGAGTGCATCCTGCCGCCGGCACGGCGATAATCCCGGCACTTCGTAGTTGCCGGGCCGGCAGGGTGCCGGGGAGGGCGGCCGAACGCATGCGCCGAATCGAGGATCTCGACGAACGCTACAGGTGCGAGAGCGGCACGCTGTACATCACCGGATTGCAGGCGCTCGTGCGCCTGCTGCTCTCGCAGCGCGACCTCGATCGGCGCGCCGGACTGTCGACGGCAGGTTACGTATCGGGATACCGCGGCTCGCCGCTCGGCGGCCTCGACCGGGAGCTCTGGCGCGCGCAGCGTTATCTCGAGCCGGCCGGTATCCGCTTCCAGCCGGGCCTGAACGAGGACCTCGCCGCGACGTCGATCTGGGGCACCCAGCAGACGGGGCTCTTCCCCGGCGCGCGCCACGACGGCGTGTTCGCGCTCTGGTACGGCAAGGGACCGGGCGTCGATCGCTCCGGCGACGCGTTCAAGCACGGCAATGCGGCGGGGACGTCGAGGCACGGCGGCGTGCTCGTCGCGGCCGGCGACGACCATACGTGCAAGTCGTCGTCTCTGCCGCATCAGAGCGAGTTCGCGTTCATCGACGCGATGATGCCGGTCCTGAACCCTTGCGACGTTCAGGAGATCATCGAGCTCGGACTCTTCGGCTATGCGATGTCGCGCTTCAGCGGGTGCTGGGTCGCGCTGAAGATCACGCAGGAGGTCGCCGACGCGACGCAGGTCGTGCGGCTCGCGCCGGACGAGCTCACGATCGTCGAGCCCGAGATCGAGCTGCCGCCGAACGGCCTCAATATCCGCTGGCCGGACTCGCCGAACGAGCAGGAGGAACGCCTCAAGCGCTACAAGCTCCCCGCGGCGCTCGCGTTCGCCCGCGCGAACCGCATCGACCGGCTCGTGATCGATCCGCCGAACGCGCGGCTCGGCATCGTGACGACCGGCAAGTCGCACCTCGACGTGCTGCAGGCGCTCGAGAACCTCGGCATCGACCGGCGCCGTGCCGCGGCGCTCGGCATTCGGCTGCTCAAGGTCGGCATGAATTGGCCGCTCGAGCCCGGGAGCGTGAAGGCGCTCGTCGCCGGCGTCGAGGAGGTGCTCATCGTCGAGGAGAAGCGCGCGCTGATCGAGTCGCAGATCAAGGAGCAGCTCTACAACATGCCGGCGGCGCTGCGTCCGCTCGTGATCGGCAAGGAGGACGAGCGCGGCGCGCCGCTTCTCCCGTCGTCGGGCGAGCTGACCCCGGCCGTGATCGCCCGCGTCATCGCGGCACGCCTCGCGCGCTTCCACAAGAGCCCGGACATCGACGAGCGTCTGCGTGCGCTCGCCGAGCAGGACCGCGCGCTCGCACGGCTTGCGACCGATGCGCGCCGCCTGCCGCATTTCTGCTCCGGATGTCCGCACAACACGTCGACGGTCGTGCCGGAAGGCAGCTTCGCCGTCGGCGGAATCGGCTGCCACTACATGGCGATGTGGATGGACCGGAAGACGATCACGTTCACGCAGATGGGCGGCGAGGGCGCGACGTGGATCGGCCTCGCGCCGTTCACCGACATGCCGCACGTGTTCCAGAACCTGGGCGACGGCACGTACGCGCACTCGGGAAGCCTCGCGATCCGCGCGGCCGTCGCGGCCGGCGTGAACATCACGTTCAAGATCCTGTTCAACGATGCGGTCGCGATGACCGGAGGGCAGCCGGTCGAGGGCGAGCTCACGGTCGCGAAGATCGCCGCACAGCTCAAGGCGGAGGGTGTCGAGACGGTCGTCGTCGTCACGGACGACGTCCGCCGCTACGCGAACGGCGGCGGCTTGCCGGCCGGTGTGCCGGTGCACGAGCGCGCGAAGCTCGATCAGGTGCAGCGGGAGCTGCGTGAACGCGGCGGCGTGACCGCGCTGATCTACGATCAGGCGTGCGCCGCGGAGCTGCATCGCAAGCGCAAACGCAAGCTCGTTCCGGCGCCGACGCGGCGGGTCGTCATCAACGATCTCGTCTGCGAAGGCTGCGGCGACTGCAACGTTCAGTCGAACTGCCTGTCGGTCCTGCCGTACGAGACGCCGCTCGGGCGCAAGCGCCGCATCAACCAGTCGTCGTGCAACCAGGATTTCCGCTGCCTCGACGGATTCTGCCCGAGCTTCGTCACGCTCGACGGCGCCCGGCGCAGCCCGCCGATGCCGCTCGCGTCGGAGACCGTGCCGAGCCTGCCGGAGCCCGTGCCGGCGCCGATCGACCGCGCATACAACATCCTGATCGCGGGCATCGGCGGCACCGGCGTCGTCACGGCGAGCGGCCTGATCGGCCTCGCCGCGCACCTCGAGGGCAAGCACGTGCTGCAGCTCGATCAGACGGGCCTCGCCCAGCGCTTTGGTGCGGTGCTCTCGCACGTGCGCGTATCCCGAGAACGGGATCATGCGCCGGCGTTTCGGATTCCGGCCGGGCAGGTGGACCTCTTGATCGGCGCGGATCTGATCGTCGCGGGCGGCAGCGAAGCGCTCGCGATGCTGTCGGCGGAGCGTTCGAGCGTGATCGTGAACACGCATCACGAGATGCCGCCGAGCTTCGTGCGCGATCCCGACTACCGTTTGCCGGAGGAGCGGCTGCTCGACGCGCTGCGCGCGCGGAGCCGTCCGGATGAGCTTTCGACGCTCGACGCGACGCGGCTCGCGTCGGCGTTGCTCGGCGACAGCGTGGCCGCGAACGTGTTCATGCTCGGCTTCGCGTTCCAGCGGGGCAAGCTCCCGGTCGGAAGCGCCGCGCTCTATCGGGCGCTCGAGCTCTACGGCGTCAACGTCGAGCAGAACAAGCTTGCGTTCGACTGGGGCCGGTTCACCGCGCACGATCCGCGCGCCGTCGAGGCGCTCGCGTCCGGTGAGGCGGCACCGGCGAAGCCGCTTCGTCTCGACGATCTGATCGCCCATCGGGCGGCGTTCCTCGTCGGCTATCAGGACGAAGCCTACGCGGAGCGCTACCGTGAGCGGATCGCGCGCGTGCGGTGGCTCGAGGAGCGCGTCCGCGGCGAGGCGGGGGCACTGACCGAGGCCGTCGCCCGCGGCTACTTCAAGCTGCTCGCGTACAAGGACGAGTACGAAGTCGCACGGCTCTACACCGAGACGGGATTCCTCGAGAGCCTGCGGCGGAACTTCGGCGACGGCGTGAAGCTGCGCTTCCACCTGTCGCCGCCGATCTTTGCGCGAACCGACCCGAGCACGGGGCGGCCCAAAAAGTACGCGTTCGGCAGGTGGCTGGTCGGACCGCTCAAGCTGCTCGCGCGGATGAAGCGGCTGCGCGGCACGCGCTTCGATCCGTTCGCGTACTCGGCCGAGCGGCGTATGGAGCGCCGGCTGATCGCGGAGTACGAGTCGTTCCTCGACGAGCTCGAGAGCCTCCTCGATGACGGCCGCTACGAGGTCGCGGTCGAGCTCGCCGCGCTGGCCGAGCAGGTCAGGGGATTCGGACCGGTCAAGGCCCGAGCCGTCGAAGTCTACGACGCGAAGCGTGCCGAGCTGCTCGAGCGGTTCAGGAAGCCGGTGCGCGCCGCGGATGCGATCGGCACGAAGAAACGCGCGAGCGCGGCGTGAAGGCTTTAGCGGCGGCCGGCCGCCTCCGCAGCCGTTGCACAGCGAATGCAGCGATCGGCGAACGGCTGTACCTTGAGGCGCGCGAGCGGGATCTCTTGCCCGCAATCCGCGCAGATTCCGTAAGTATTGTTCTTGATCTGGTCGAGGGCCTTCGCGATCTTCGAGAGCTCGAGGCGCGTCTCGTTGCCGAGCGCGTCGACGACCTCGGCGTTCTCGAGCTCCTGCGCCTGCTCTTGCGAGTCGGCGCTGCGGCCGCGGAGCAGGTTCTGCTTCAGGTTCTCGAGTCGATCCGACAGCTCGCGCTGCTTCGCGAGGAGGATTTCACGAATCTCGGCGTAGGGGTCCATCGTGATCGGCTCTCCCTCGACTGCTTTCGGTGCGTCATGCGGGCGCGGAGTACCGCGCAGTGCGAACATGGCAGCGTGACGGCACCTATCGGCGGCTGCTTGCGGTTCCCGAGCGGACCCGTCTAGGATGCGGTGGCATCCGCAGTCTTCGACGCCATGCTCACATTCAAGGATAGCGCGTCCCGCGGCGTTCCCCAACGGGTTTCGGCCGGGTCGCTCCCGCAATTTTCTCTGTGCCCGCCCAGCCGCCGATGCGTAGCGTCGACCCGTTAGCCTGCGCGTTGAGCCGGCCTTCCGTGCTCGTCGTCACGGAGCGGGGAGACCGCCCCGAGACCGGCCTGTTCATCGCGTTGCATCGCGCCGGCGTCCGCGTCAAGGTGCTCGGCTGGGCCGATTCGCCGTACGCGGCGTGGCTCGCCGACGCGGGCGTGCCGTTCGAGCCGCTCGTTCTGCTCGGTAAGCGGGACCGCTCGGGCATCGAGTCGATACGCTGGCACATCGACGACTTTCGCCCGGACATCCTGCATCTGATGCGCAAGCGCGCGATCTTCAACGGCCTCGCGGCCGCGAAGGGCCGCTCCGTGCGGATCGTTCTTTATCGCGGGATCGTCGGCAACATCAGCATGATGAATCCGCTCGACTGGATGAGCTTCTTGAATCCGCGCGTGGATCGGATCGTCTGCGTCGCCGAGGCCGTCAGACAGCGCTTCCTCGAGCTCGGTATCGGACCGCTCCGGATCCCGCCCGAGAAGCTCGTGACGATCTACAAGGGGCATGACCTCGGCTGGTATCGGGCCGCTCCGCTCGATCTCGCGACCGTCGGCGTGCCGCGCGGCGCGTTCGTCGTCACGTGCGCGGCGCAGGTCCGGCCCCGGAAGGGCATCCCGGTGCTGATCCGCGCGATGGCGCATCTTCCGTCGAGCCTGCCGATCCACGTCGTGCTCGTCGGCGGCGGTATGACGTCGCCGTCGCTTGCTCGCCTGATCCGGCGCTCGCCGTATCGCGACCGCTTCCACGTATTGGGCTTTCGCGACGACGCGCCGCAGATCCTCGCGGCGAGCGACGTCAGCGTGCTGCCGAGCCTGCGCCGGGAAGGATTGCCCCGCGCGGTGATCGAGTCCATGGCGTACGGCACGCCGGTCATCGTTTCCGACGCGGGCGGCAATCCGGAGCTCGTCGAGCACGAGCGTTCGGGGCTCGTCGTGCCCGCCGGCGATGCCGAGGCGCTCGGCGCGGCGATCCTGCGGCTCTACGTCGATCGTGAGTTTCGTGCGGAGCTCGGCCGCAACGCGCGGAGGCGCATCGCGACGAGCTTCACGGTGGAGCGTACGGCCGCCGAGACGCTCGCGATGTACGAAGAGCTGCTCAGCTCGAGCGGTCTTTCATTCGCTTGAACGACGCGAGGTGACGCAGTGCCATGCGTTGGTCGCCGCGCTGCTCGAACAGCCGCGCGAGGTTGAAGTGGGCCTCGGCGACCGGCGGCTCGCATGCGAGCGCCGCCTGATATTCGCGCATGGCCTCGTCGATCGAACCCTTGTCCTCGAGCACGACACCGAGATTGAAGTGTGCGACGCCGTGCTTCGGCGCGAGCGCAATCGCCTGGCGATAGAGTGCTTCGGCCTCGTCGAGGGCGCGCGCGGCGTGCCGCATCCGGCCGAGATTGATTCGCGAGTCGACGTGCGACGGGTCGACTCGGAAGGCGTTGCGGTACGCCGCCTCGGCGTCGAGCGTCGCGCCGACGCTCTCGAGCGCGATGCCGAGCTCGAACCAGTCGTCGGCGGATTTCGCGAGCCGCGACGCGAGCGCGGCGGAGCGGCGCTCGGCGAGCGACACGCTCGTCGCGGGCCCCGACCGATCGTTCGAGAAGTCGAACAGCGTCTGACCGGATTCGGGATTCCACGTCGTGTTGCTCGCGCTGACGAGCACGTCCCGGCCTTCGACGCGGAGCCGAATCGACGACAGCGGACGGCCGTGCAGCTGCCGGGTGAGCTTTCGCATCGCGCGCCATGCGCGGCGCGGATGGCTGTTGCCGTTCAAAAGCCCCTGTGCCTGACGCAGCAGCACGATGTCCTGGAACGAGAATCTGAAGCGGCCGCGCTCGTCGCGGGCGGGCTCGACGATTACGTTACGGGCGAGCGCGCGCACGCGCTCGGGCGCGACGCCGAGCAGCTCTGCGACTTCCCGGGTCGAGTAGGCTCTCATCGGCGAATGGCCCATCGTGTTGGCGGCGATGTCGGACGACCGCGTCCCGGCGAATTGTAGCTTGTTTCGCCATGCCGCTCGCGTTCGGAAACGCCGTAGTCCGGGCGTATTCGTCACGGACCCTGGAACGATCGCTCGAGTTGGCCGCGTCTGCATATCGTAGGGGCGCGGCGCGGGGCGAGCCCTCCGGCGTTCACCGGATGCGGGCACGTTCCAGCATCCGCGCGCGCTCCTCGAGAACGTTGGGGTTGATCTGCGGCACGACGACCGAGTCACGCAGCCTCAAGCCGCGTTCTTCCGGCAACGTCCTTGTCCGCACGAGCTCGTCGGCCAGCTC
>Ga0079224_100009086_pt1 | contig 13517 bp, 12 predicted proteins | sample Stecom2015_FD_80414 | JGI IMG/M metagenome (GOLD analysis project Ga0079224, IMG submission 80414) | Agricultural soil microbial communities from Utah to study Nitrogen management - Steer compost 2015 | ecosystem: Environmental > Terrestrial > Soil > Agricultural land | place: USA: Utah... | reverse complement strand
GGCCGCGCGACCTGGCACACGGCCATGGTGTCGATTATGAGTATGTCTATGTCGAGATCCGTGTCGGTGCGCGTCACCTCGGCGATAAGGTTGCGGCCGTCGACGGGGGATACCTGCACCTCATCCGCGCCTCTGATCACATCGTAGTTGCTCATCACGATACCGTCGCCAGCATCGACGATCACCCCGGAGCCCGCACTCTGCTGGCGCTTTTGCGGTAGCTGCTGGGGGTACTGGCCCTCGGGAATATTGAAAAAGCGGCGGAAGAAGGGGTCGTTGAGCAGGGGGTTCTGGGCCTGGGTGCGGGTGGAATAGGTGGAGATATTGACCACCGCCGGATTGACCCGCTTGAGCATGGGCGCCAGGGTGGGCAAATCCCGCCCCTCGGCGTCCTGCAGCGGCAGCGCCGCCTGGGCCGGACTCAAGCCAACAACAGCCGCCTGCAGGGCGACCAGACCAACGACAAGATACTTTGCAAAGAGGTTCACACTACCACCTGAAGACATTGAATGCGGGGCATCTGACTGCCAGTGAAGCGACAGGTTCCCCTTTTATGTGGGGATTGGCTGAGGGAATAAAAGCCCTTGGGGCCAAAACCGTTGACCAGGGCGCTTTGTGGCCCCACGGGTCGGGCGCCCCCACCTCACTCGGGCACCAGCTGCTCCGCCCGCCACAAGCCGCGGCCGTCGTCGCCCAGCACAGTCACCAGTCTGGGCAGCACCCGGGCCATTTTGTCCTGCAGCTGCCAGGGGGGATTGATCACCAGCATACAGGATGAGGTCATGCCCAACCCCTCGCTATCCGGGGCCCGCGCCAGCTCGAAAACCTGGATATTGCGCACTCCCGAACGGGCAAACTGCTGCTCCAGCCAGTTGGCCTGGCGGCGGCTGACCACCGGATACCAGATGGCGTAGGTGCCGGTGGTAAATTTGCGCCAGGCGGCGGTCACTGCCGCCAGGACCTGGCGAAATTCGCTGTCCAGCTCGTAGGAGGGGTCCACCAGCACCAGCCCCCGCCTCGACGCCGGGGGCACCAGGGCCAGCATGCCCGCCAGGCCATCCGCCTGTTTGACCCGGATATTGCGCCGGGACGCGGCAAATTTTTCCAGCAGGGGAAAGTCCCCACCGTGGAGTTCGAACAGCCAGCCCCGGTCCGTAGGCCTCAAAAAGTGGCTGGCAATGGCCGGCGAGCCGGGGTAGACCGTGATCCCCGCTCCCGGGTTGTGGGCCCTGACCACCGCCAGATAGGTGGCCAACTCCGGCATGTCCAATGCCGTCAGGCGGGCGATGCCCTCGAGGTATTCGCCGGTCTTGGTTGCCTGAGGGGACTTGAGGCTGTAGACCCCGGCACCGGCGTGGGTGTCGATATAGTCGAAGGGTCGGTCCTTGCGCACTAGGTAGTCGAGAATCTCGGTGAGCACCAGATGTTTGAGCACGTCGGCAAAATTGCCGGCATGGAAGGAGTGTCGGTAGCTGAGCAAAGTGGTTTACCCCGGTGATGTGCCGGGGAGTATAGGCATCTCTGGCGAGGCTGTCACAGCCCTGGCCGCGAATCTCTGCCCCCCGTCAAGGCCAACTGCGATGTGGGGCCGCAGTTCCGTGAGCCTCCTCAGAACCACTGCCACCGGCACCCTCGAGGCGAAAGCGGAGTGCGAGGTTGGTTCTGGAGTCGGCGTGGTGGAGAGCCTCTTCAGCCGTCAGCTTGCCGTCCTTGACCAGCTCGAACAAATGGTCTTCGAAGGTCTGACAGCCCAGGGCGCGCGCCTGGATCATGGCATCCTGTATTTCGTTGGTCCGGTCGTGGTAGATCAGATCCTTGATCAGGGGCGTATTGAGCATGATCTCCACCACGGCGACCCGCTTGCCATCCCTGCCGATGGCGAGGCGCTGGGAAACGATGGCCCGCAAATGGGCGGAGAGATCGCTGCGCAGCTGCTTTTGCGCGGTATCGGGGAAAAAGTTCTTGATGCGATCGAAGGCGTGAACGGCGTTGCTGGCATGCAGAGTGGTCAGACACAGGTGGCCGGTCTCGGCGTAGGAAATGGCCTGCTTCATGGCGTCCATGTCCCGCACCTCACCTATCATGATCACATCCGGGGCCTCGCGCATCGCGTTTTTCAGCGCAATGCCGTAGGAGTCGGTATCGACGCCAATCTCCCGCTGGTTGACCAGGGCCTGGTGATGGCCAAAGACATATTCGATGGGGTCCTCGATGGTCAGGATGTGGCCGGTTTTGAGCCTGGCCCGATAGTCGATCAGCGCCGCCAGGGTGGTGGACTTGCCGGTGCCGGTGCCACCCACCAACAACACCAGACCGCGATCCTCGACAATCAGCTGGTGGAGCAGATCGGGGAGCCCCAGCTCGGCGATGGTGGGGATCCTGGACTTGATGAATCTGGCCACCAGTGCCGGCTCCCCCCGCTGGCGAAACAGGTTGACCCGAAACCGCCCGAGGTCATCGAGGGCCAGGGGCATATTCAACTCCCGGGTTTCGGCAAAGCGCCGCCGCTGCTGGTCGTCGGTCACGGCGGCGATCATGGTTTCGACATCAGCGGTGGACAGCGCCTGTTCACCTTCGGGACTCACCACCCCCTCCACCTTGATCATCGGCGGCGCCCCCACCGAGAGAAACAGATCTGATCCGCCGCGCTCCACCACCAGGCCAAGTAACGCCGTGACGCTGAACAAAGTACACCCCCATTGCTTGTGCGAACTGCCCTGCCGAGTGGTGGAACTGCCCCGCGACCCACCTCCAGAGCCCAGACTTCAAGCATAGCACCGCGACCACATCCAGGGAGCGGGCAGCGATCAAGCAAAGTGATATACTTGCCCGCTTGTTAATTTCGGTCCGCCCGAGCTGCCCCGCGCGGGCTGCAGCCGGCGGGCTGGTCACTTACCCTATCGACCCGGGAATCCCTAGTGGAGATACACATGCAAGCACCAGTGGCCATCATCATGGGCTCGCGCAGCGACTGGCCTACCATGCAAGCCGCATCCGATATTCTCGACCAACTCGGCGTGGCCCACGACGTCGAAGTGGTATCCGCCCACCGCACCCCGGACAAGCTGATCAGCTTCGCCGACGAGGCCGCCGCCAAAGGCTACCAGGTGATCATTGCCGGTGCCGGCGGCGCCGCCCACCTGCCCGGCATGGTGGCCGCCAAGACCCGCTTGCCGGTGCTGGGGGTTCCCGTACAGAGCAAGACCCTCAACGGTCTCGACAGCCTGCTGTCCATCGTCCAGATGCCCAAGGGCGTCGCTGTGGGCACCCTGGCCATCGGCACCTCCGGCGCCTTTAACGCCGGCCTGCTGGCGGCACAGATTGTGGCGCTGGCGGACGGGGACCTGAGCCAGCGCATCGATGCCTTCCGCGCAGCCCAAACCGCGGCTGTCCTCGACAACCCGGACCCGAGGCAGGATGCATGACCACGGTGTGGGTACTGGGGGCCGGCCAGCTGGGCTGGATGTTGAAGCATGCGGGAATGCCCCTCGCCATCGATGTCCGACCCATCGCCCTCGACAGCACCGACGTCCCCCTGCCGGGATGGGACGACATTGTCAGCCCTGAAATAGAACACTGGCCGGACACCCCCGCCACCCAAGCTCTCGCCGAGCACCCGGGACTGATCAACGGCCCGGTGTTTGCGCGGCTGGCGGACCGCCTCAGCCAGAAACAGCTGCTGGATGACCTGGGCCTGGCCACCGCCCCCTGGCGGGTGGTGGACCACCAGCTGGAGGCCGCCGACCTCCACTCGGCACTGGGCCCCCGGGTGCTGCTCAAACAGCGCCGCGGCGGCTACGACGGCAAGGGCCAGCACTGGTTGACGGCCGGAAGCGACAGCGAGATCCCCAGCCCCTGGCGGGGCGCGGCAATCGCCGAACAGGGCATCCCCTTCAGCGAGGAGGTCTCCCTGGTGGGCATGCGCGGTGGCGATGGTCGGCTGGCTTTCTACCCCCTGGCCCTGAACCTTCATGTCGACGGCATCCTCACCGCCTCCATCGCACCTCTGGCAAGGCTCGAACCCCTGCAGGCCCAGGCCGAGACCATGCTCGGCGCCATCCTCAACCACCTCGACTACAGGGGAGTGATGGCCATGGAGTGTTTTCGGGTCGGCGATCAGCTGCTGATCAATGAGCTGGCGCCCCGTGTTCACAACAGCGGCCACTGGACCCAGGCCGGCTGTAGTATCAGCCAGTTTGAGAGCCATCTGAGGGCAATCTGCGGCCTGCCGATCCTCGCCCCCGCCGTCAAGGGTCTGACCCTGATGATCAACCTGCTGGGTATTCCGCGGGACGATCGCTGGCTGACCCTGCCCGAAGCCGAGCTCTACTGGTATGGCAAGGAGGTGCGGCCGGGCCGCAAAGTGGGGCATCTCAACTTTTGCTTCGCCGATCCCAGCCAAATAACACCCTGCCTTGGCTCACTGGATGCCCTGCTCCCCGAACACTATCGCGCCGTCATGGCCTGGGTGCGGGAAAACCTAGGGAGCTGACCCTCGTGGGCCGTGGGTAACTCGGGTTACCTTCCCCCCGGCCTCCCCTATACCCAACAAATAAAAGAGTTTACCCTTAGTGGACAAAACCCTGCAGCAGATCAGCGAACAGGGTCGGGTTTTTGACTACACTTTAAAATAGATGCACTGAGGAGCCGCCAAATGGCACTGGAAGAAAAATTACTTATCGTTGTCGACCCCACCTCTGACAGCAATCCCGCCGTGGACCGCATCGTCAATCTCAGCAAGTTGGGCATTCCTGGCTACAACCCCAGGGTCACCCTGCTGTTTGCGATCGACCACAGCAGCGCCGACACCAGCGCCGACAACCCCGCCATTTACCGGGACGACAAGTACCTGGTATCCCTGACCGCCCCCCTCAAAGCGGCCGGACTCAACTTCTCGGTACGGATTTCCTGGAGCAGGGAATGGGCGGACAGCGTACTGTTCAGCGCCCAGGCCGAGGGCGCCACCGCCATAATGGTCTCCCATCCCGGCGAAAAGACGTCCCAGACCCTCAGCGATGAGTTCTGGCACCTGATTCGCAACGCCTCGGTACCCGTAGGCTTTATCCAAAACTCAGCCGCGCCCACCCGCAAAAATATCCTGGTGTCCATGGATATTCAGGACCGTGAGCTGGACGGCCTCAACCAGCGGATCATGGATGCCGGACTTTCCATCTCCAAGCTGTACGGCGCCGAGCTACACCTGGCCCACGCCTACGGCAGCTCCAGCAGCTACCCGGACCGGGGCCGTATCGTCGCCCTCACCGGCCTGCCCAATGAGAATATCCACCTCAGGTCCGGGGAGCCGGACGAGGCCCTGGCGGATGTTACCCGCACCCTAAAACCGGATATGATCGTCATTGGCGCCACCAGGCGCACCGGGATCAGGGCGGCGCTGCGGGGCCGCAAGATCTCGCGGATCTTCAGGAATATCAAACAGGATATTTTTGTTATTGTCTGACGCGGCAAGTCGGCAACCATCCCTGTAAGTCACCCATGCCCGCCGGCCCTTCACCCGCCAGCCGCGGCGAGTTTTCCTCGCGGCTGGGTTTTGTCTTCGCCGCCACCGGATCCGCCGTCGGCCTTGGCAATATCTGGGGCTTTCCCACCAACGCCGCCAGCAACGGCGGCGCCGCCTTCCTGCTGGTCTACCTGGTGCTGGCGTTCTGCCTGGCCTACCCGGCGCTGATGGCGGAGCTCATCATCGGCCGCCACTCCAGGTCCAATATCGTCAGCGCCCTGGGCTCCCTGCCAGCCACCTCCGGGGGGCGCCGCTTTGGCGCAGCGGCCGGGACAGTCGCGGTTATCACCTCCAGTGCCATCCTGGGTTTTTACGCCCTGGTGGCCGGCTGGGTGCTGTCTCACCTCGGGGCCGAGAGCGCACGCCTGGCCGGCTGGCAAACCTCGGCCAGCTGGCTGAGCCAGGGCAGTATTGCCAGGGACCTGGGCTGCGCCCTGGTGTTTTCCCTGCTCACCGTCGCCGTGGTCAGCGGGGGAGTCAAGGCGGGCATTGAGCGCTGGTCCGAGCGCATCATGCCCGCCCTGGTGATATTGCTGATGGTGCTGATCGGCTATGTGCTGCTGCAGCCGGGTGCCAGCGCCGGACTGCGGCTTTACCTGGTGCCGGACCTGTCTCGGGCGCTCCACCCGCAACTGATCCTCAGCGCCCTGGGGCAGGCTTTTTTTTCCCTCTCCCTGGGTGTGGGCACCATGCTGATCTACGGTTCCTACCTGCCCCGCACCGTCAACCTGCCCACCACCGGCGCCTTGGTCACCCTGGTGGATGTGGCCATCGCCTTTCTTGCCGGACTGCTGATTTTGCCGGCCATGTTTGTCGCCCAGCAACAGGGGGTGGAAATCCATCGGGATGGCCTGCTGATTGCCGGACCCGACCTGATCTTTCAGGTATTGCCCGCCCTGTTCGCCGCCATGGGTAGCGCCGGCTCCCTACTTGGCCTGGCTTTCTTTGCCCTGCTGACCATGGCCGCCCTGACGTCGTCCATTTCCATGCTGGAAGTGCCCACCGCCTGGCTTGCCGAGTCCACCCCCTTGTCGCGGCGGGGGGCGGCGTGGCTCGCGGGCACGGTGATTTTCATCCTCACCGCAGCCATTGTGCTGTGGTTTGACCCCCTGTTTGGCTGGGTGGTGAGGGCCGCCACCGAGGTCAGCGAACCCTTGATGGGCATAGTGCTGTGCCTGTTCGCCGGCTGGGCGATCCACCGCGACACCCTGCTGGCAGAGCTGCGCCGGGGGGACTGGATGGTGGAAAACACCTGGTTCTGGAAAATCTGGCCGCCGTATGTGCGCTTTGTCTGCCCGCTGCTGATTGCCGCGGTGTTCGTCAACTCACTGCGCTGAGCCCCCACCGGGGCTGGCCAGTCTCCCGTGACGGCTGTTGGCCGAAAACTGATTGCTGAGAAACGCCATCTGGTCGCCGAGGATGCGCCGGGAATTGATCAGCGCCAGGTACTCGGCATTGTTGGGGCGGTAGGGCAGGGCCACCAGCTCCAGGCCGATTTCCTCCAGCAGATAGTTGGCCTTGTGCTGGTTGCAGCGCCGACAGGCGGCCACCACATTTTCCCAGCGGTCGCGGCCGTTGCGGGACAGGGGCACGATATGGTCCCGGGTCAACTGGCTGTGCTCGAAGGCGCGGGCACAGTACATGCAGACATAGCCGTCCCGGGCAAACAGGGCGCCGTTGCTGAGGGGAAAGCTGGACCTGGGCCTGGCCAGGCGCTCGCCACCACAGGCCAGGATGCTGGGCAACTCGATTACTGAGCGCTTGCCGGTAAGCCGCGAGTGGCCGCCCCGCACCCGCCGCACTATGTCCCCCAGGCTCCAGGCCACCAGGTCCCTGGCGTACAGGCACACCGCCCCCTGCCAGTCGATCCATTCGATGGGCTGGCCCGCCAGATTCAGACGCAGAATTTTTACTGACATAGCCAGGACTCCACACCAGAGAGTAACCAGAGTACACACCTTGGGCGGAGTCTACTGCCGGGGTATGACAAAATTGGGAAAGGAAAGGGTCTGTCCGGCGGCTGGAGCCGGATTGGCGGCAGCACCTGCAGGTGCCGGAGAAAGGCTCTTGAGTTAGCGCAGGCACTGGCCTCGGCTGGGTTTGCCTTATCTTAGCCTCAGCATCGAGGGTGTCAACTAAAAACGCCCCACCGACGAAGCAGCAGGGCGCTAAGAACGCAGTCGTTGAGTTGTTGCTCTTTTTATGATGCTCACCGTTCTTCCCTGAACGGAACATCCCTGTATGTCCGTGGCGAATTGTCTCCCTTCTCAGCGTCCGTGCAGCCTCCAATATACCCAGCACCAGGACCGGCGGCCATTGGTCGATTTCCTGTTTTTGTGTAGGACATATCCTATACAAGGGCCCTGCCCCATGCCCCCCGGGCCCCTTGCGCCGCTGGCGCGGCTCTCCAAACCCCTTTCTGTGGTGTAGAATGCTCACATAGAGTTGCGGCAGCGGTCGCCCGCCGCGTTTCAGCAGACCAGCCAGGAAAAAATTGTGGCCGCGCGAAAAAAATCTGTCAATTTTGAGAAAAGCCTCAGCGAACTTGAAACCTTGGTGGAAGCTTTGGAATCCGGCGGTTTGTCCCTGGAGGACTCCCTGAATGCCTTTGAAAAGGGGGTTCGCATCACCCGCGAATGCCAGGAGGCACTGCAGGAGGCGGAGCAAAAGGTCAGCCTGCTCACCCGGGGACCTGGGGATGAAGCCATCAGTACCGACTTCTCGGCGCCCGAAGAACCCTGATGCCCAGCCCAGTCTCCAGCGTCCTCAGCGACTACCAGCGGGAGGTCGAGGCACAGCTGCAACGCTGTATCGCCGCGCTGCCCGGGGACAGCCTGCGGGAGGCCATGGCCTACAGCGTCCTCAGTGGCGGCAAGCGGATTCGCCCGGCCCTGTGCTACGCCACAGCGGCGATCTTCGGCCCCGTCAACGACCTCACCCGCCGCTCCGGCACGGCCCTTGAGCTGATTCACGCCTACTCCCTGATCCACGACGATTTGCCCGCGATGGACAACGATGACCTGCGCCGGGGCAAACCCACCTGCCACATCGCCTTTGATGAAGCCACCGCCATTCTCGCCGGCGATGCCCTGCAAACCCTGGCCTTTGCCGTGCTCGCCGAGCCCCTCCCCGGGACGGTGGGCACCGCGGACACTCAGCTGCGGCTGATCCAGCTGCTGGCGGAGGCCTCCGGCGCCCGCGGCATGGTCCGCGGCCAGGCCATGGACCTGCAGGCCGTCAACCAGAGCCTGGATCTGAGCCAACTGGAACAGATGCACCGCCACAAGACCGGCGCCCTGATCAGCGCCAGCATCCTGATGGGTGCGGTCTCCTCGGGTGCGGTCGGCGATGTCGACCTGGATATCCTCAGGAGGTATGGCACAGCCGTGGGCCTGGCCTTTCAGGTCAAGGACGATATTCTCGATGTGGAAAGTTCCACCGCCACCCTGGGCAAACGCCAGGGCGCGGATCTGGCGCGCAACAAGCCCACCTACACCTCCCTGTTGGGGGTGGACGGCGCCAAGCTCAAGCTGGCGGAACTCTACCAAGCGGCTCTGTGCGAGGCCCGGGAACTGGGCCCTCGGGGCCAGGTACTGGAGGATATTGCCAACTTCATCGTCGAGCGCAGCCACTGATGTGCGGACTGCTCTCAGCACCAGAGGGGCGGCGTTTTCGTGTAAAATCGCGGCCACAGGCACTACGGCAGCACCATGGCTAGAAAATTTACCGACATTCCGCTGACCAGGCCGGATACGCCACTGCTCGACCGTGTCGATTCACCCGCTGACCTGCGCCTTCTCGACCACGACCAGCTGGTGGAACTGGCGGACGAGCTGCGGGCCTACTTGTTGTTTTCCGTGGGCCGCTCCGGGGGACATTTTGGTGCCGGGCTGGGGGTGGTGGAGCTCACCATTGCCCTCCACTATGTGTTCAACACCCCCACCGACCGCCTGGTGTGGGACGTGGGGCACCAGACCTACCCCCACAAAATACTGACCGGCCGCCGCGAGGCCCTGCCCGGCATTCGCCAGGAGCACGGCCTGTCGGGATTCCCCAAGCGCAATGAGAGCAAGTACGACACCTTTGGCGTCGGCCACTCCAGCACCTCCATCAGCGCGGCCCTGGGCATGGCCCTGGCGGCGCGGCTGGATAACCTGGATCGCCGGGTGGTGGCCATTATTGGCGACGGCGCGATGACCGCCGGCATGGCCTTTGAGGCCCTCAACCACAGCGCCCATACCGACGCCAATCTGCTGGTGATCCTCAATGACAACAACATGTCGATCTCCAAGAATGTGGGGGGGCTGGCCACCTATTTTTCCAAGATCTGGTCCAGCCGCTTCTACAACAATATTCGCGAGGGCGGCAAAAAGGTGCTGAAGGCGATCCCCTCCGCCTCCGCCTTCGTGCGCAAGACCGAGGAGCACCTCAAGGCCATGGTGGCCCCGGGAATTATTTTCGAGGAGCTGGGCTTCAACTATATCGGCCCCCTCGACGGCCACGACCTGCCCCTGCTGGTGCAGACCCTGGACAACCTCAAGGACCTGCAGGGGCCGATCTTCCTCCACCTGATCACCCGCAAGGGCCAGGGCTTCGTACCCGCCGAGGAAGACCCCATCGGCTACCACGCCTTCACCAAGATCGAGCCCAAGGGGGAGGAGAAATCGCCACCGCCCATCGCCAAGCCCAAATACCAGGATGTGTTTGGTGGCTGGCTGCGGGATATGGCGGAAAAGGACCAACGGCTGGTGGCAATCACCCCGGCGATGTGTGAGGGTTCCGGGATGCTGAAGTTTGCCGAGGAGTTTCCCGAGCGCTTCCACGATGTGGCCATCGCCGAACAGCATGCGGTGACCCTGGCGGCGGGCCTGGCCTGTGAGGGCAAAAAGCCGGTGGTGGCCATCTACTCGACTTTTCTCCAGCGGGCCTACGACCAGCTGATCCACGACGTGGCCCTGCAGAACCTGGATGTGCTGTTCGCCATTGACCGTGCGGGACTGGTGGGGGAAGACGGTGCCACCCACGCCGGCGCCTTTGACCTCAGCTACCTGCGCTGTGTACCCAATATGCTGGTAATGACCCCCAGCGATGAGAACGAAACCCGCCAGTTGCTGTACACCGGCTATATCCACCAGGGCCCAGCGGCGGTGCGCTACCCCAGGGGTACGGGACCCGGACAGCGGATTGTCCCGGAAATGACTGCCCTGCCCCTGGGCAGGGGTGTAGTCCGGCGCCGGGCGGCAGCGGCCCACCCCCGGGTGGCCATCCTCAACTTCGGCACCCTGCTGCCCGCCGCCATGGCCGCCGCTGAAGCCCTGGATGCCACCGTCGCCGACATGCGCTTTGTCAAACCCCTGGACACCGAGCTGACCGCCCGCCTCGCCGCCAGTCACCCGCTGCTGGTCACCCTGGAAGAAAGCGCGCTGATGGGGGGGGCGGGAAGCGCCGTCAGTGAATTTTTACACCGCGCCGGGGGAGCGCCGAACATCCTCCAGCTGGGCCTGCCCGACATCTTTGTCGATCACGCCAGCCGCGGTGCCCAACTGGCCACCTGCGGCCTGGACGCCGAAGGGATAGAAGCACAGATTCGCCAACGGTTGGCCGGACTGCCTGACTAAAAGGTCGCCCCCCGCGTGCTGAGATAAAACTGCCGGGCGGTGCGCCCGCTGCGGGACGCCCGCACCTGGGCGAACTGGCGGGCCTTCAGATGCAGTGCGTCGCGGTCGGCAACCTCGGGAAACAGGGCGTCCACCAGGGCCAGGAACTGGCGCAGGTCACAGGGGTAGAACGGCAGCCACAGCCCGAAACGGTCCGCCAGGGACAGCTTTTCCTCGATGGCGTCCGAGTAGTGCAACTCGCCATCGACAATATGCACATCGCGATTGTCCGCCATCCGCTCGGGGATCAGGTGGCGGCGATTGGATGTGGCGTAGACCAGGACGTTTTCCGGGGGCAGCTCAATGGAGCCCTCGAGCACACTCTTCAGGTGCTTGTAGCCCCCCTCGCCCTCCTCAAAGGACAGGTCGTCGCAAAAGACGATAAATTTTTGCGCCAGGTCGCGAAGGTCGTCGACAATCTCCGGCAGATCCACCAGGTCGTCCTTGTCGATCTCGACCACCCGCAAGCCCTGGCTGCCAAAGTCGTTGAGCAGGGCCTTGATCAGGGAGGACTTGCCGGTGCCCCGGCTGCCCCACAGCAGGGCGTTGTTTGCCGCGCCCCCTGCGAGAAAGGTTTTGGTGTTTGCCACCAGGGCCTGTTTCTGGGAATCGATGCCCAGCAACTGATCGAGGGTGATGGGGTCCAGGCGGCGCACCGGGCGCAATCTGGCGGCCCGCGGCCGCCAGATTGCCGCCAGGGTCTGTTGCCAGTCTATGGAATCCATAATTCTCCTGTGATGCTCTGTCGCTGCGGGTTTGGCGGAAAATGATACCCTGTCCCCGAACTCTGGCATATCAACTTCCAAGGGCGTACATTGCTCTGGTACTTCTTCACCTGGAGCTTTGTGATGGCAAAAAGCGACAACACCAAGGGCAAGGTGGGCGCCGAACGGGGCCTGCTGGGGGGCTTGAGCCTGGACAGCCTGATCAAGACCCTGCCGGGCCTGGCCAGCCAGACCTTTGCCCGGGCGGCGGGGCAGTCGGGAAACCTCCTCGACATGCTGCTCAAGGCGCCGGAGTATATGGAGCAGGTGGGCAAGGCCGGGGGTTATCTGAAGGATATGCGCCAGGTGGCCGGGCTGACCCTGGACGACCTGGCCAAGGCGGTGGACATCGACAACCCGGATATTCTCCGCGCGGTGGAGGAGGGGCGCTCGCCGATCACCCTGGACATCCTGTTCCGCCTGGGGTCGTTCTACTCCCGCAACGACCCCTTTTCCTTTGTGGTCAATTTCAGCCGCGAATACGCGCCCTGGCTGTGGCAGATCCTGCGTATCACCGGCATCGAAAAAATGCTGATCACCCTGGAGCGGGAGATCAAGTTCATCAATATCTATCGCTCCCGGGAGTCGGCCCGCCACCTCAGCGACGCCAATTACGACCGTTTGCTGGATTTTGTGCGCCAGAGCTTCTCCCTGGCCATGGATTTTATCGAGCCCCTGGAAACCCAGGGCAAGGGCACCGCCACCAAGGCTGCCAAGGGGAAACAGCCGCCCTCCGCCGCCGAGCCCGCTTCACCCCCCAAGCCCGCACCGGCCCGGCAGCCCGCGAAGTCCAGGACCGCCAAAAAAGCGGGCACCCCCCAGCCTCCGCGACCCAAGACTGCCCCGGCGCGCAAACCCGTGCGGAAGTCCCCTGCTGCCGCAAAATCCAGGCCAGTGAGCAACAGCTGATATCTGCTGGCGGGCCTCTCCCGTCAACTCAGCGCGGAAGGTGCCCCCGCGCTGGCCTGATTGTCGGACCTGCGGGCAACCCGCTCTGTGCCCCCCAACCGCTAGTCGGTGAGCACCTTGACCAGGGCATCCGTCAGATAGTCGATACCGGACTCGCTGATTCCCGCCACATTGATGCGGCTGGAGCCGACGATATAGATGGCGTAGTCATCCCGCAGGCGCTTGATTTGATCGCCATTGATGCCGAGGAAGGAGAACATCCCGAACTGCTTCTCGATAAAGGAAAAGTCCACTGGCGAACCCTTTTCCGTCATCTTGCGCACAAACAGGGAGCGCAGATCGTTCATCCGATTGCGCATGGCGGTGAGCTCGTCCTCCCACTGGCTGCGCAGTGAGGCGTCGCTGAAAATCATCCCCGCCAGAAAGCCGCCGTGGGCCGGGGGCATGGAGTAAATGGCGCGGGCGATATGGGCGACATGGGACTGGGCGGCAACGGCCTTGTCCTCGCCCTGGGCAATGGTTAGCAGGGCACCGGTGCGCTCCCGGTAGAGGCCGAAGTTTTTCGAGCAGGAACTGGCCACCAGCAGCTCTGGCACCTGGTCCGCCAGCAGGCGGACGCCGTAGGCGTCGTCTTCCAGGCCAGTGCCGAAGCCCTGGTAGGCCAGGTCG
>Ga0079224_100009085_pt1 | contig 13517 bp, 11 predicted proteins | sample Stecom2015_FD_80414 | JGI IMG/M metagenome (GOLD analysis project Ga0079224, IMG submission 80414) | Agricultural soil microbial communities from Utah to study Nitrogen management - Steer compost 2015 | ecosystem: Environmental > Terrestrial > Soil > Agricultural land | place: USA: Utah... | reverse complement strand
CTGTCAGCATCTGCTAATCTCATGCTTTCGTCCTAAAGATGTCATGTCTGACCAGAATAATAACGAGGGTCCAGAGGGAGCAGCGTTTACCGTGAAACTGATGAAGTGGTTCGCCGACCTGTCGGTGCGGGTCAAGATCTTGTGTGTCGCTGCATTGGGCATCGGCGCGTTCCTGGCGTATTTCGCGTTCAGTTATGTGGTTGCTGAGCGCAATATCAGTGAGCTGGAGCAAATCGAACAGCAGGACTTCGTGCTGCTCGAAGCGGTGGCACAAAACAACATTATTCTCTATTCAGCGCGTGATGCGCTGGTGCGGGCGATTACCTCGGGAGACGAAGAAGCCCTCAAGGATGCCGAAAGACTGTCAGCCCAGGCAATCCAGAACCTCGACGCGATGGCCGCCGTCGATGCGTCGTTGCAGGGCAGTATTGATGAGCTGACAGCAGCACTCAGTGCCTACATCCGTGAAGGGCAGACGCTTGCCAATGGACAGCTTGATGGCAGTCTTGATGACCAGGCGTTCTATGATCGCCTGTCGGAAGTGGCGGCTTTACGCGACCAGTTTGAACAGCTCCAGGAAGAGTTTCAGGCTGACCTCTACAATACTTTTTACGCGCACCTCAACGCTAGCCGTAATGGCATTACCTCCACCCAGATTATCGGTGTCAGCGTCGTAACCCTGTCCGCGTTACTGCTCGCCTTTATTACCTTGCGCGTAACACGCAGCATCGTGCGCCCGCTCGATTACGCCGTGACCGTAGCGGACAGCATCGCCGAAGGCGAATGGGACCGCGAAATTGTCGTCGCCAGCGGAGACGAAACCGGTCGTCTGTTGAATGCAATTCGACAGATGCGTGACACTCTCAAGACCCGCCGTGACGAGGATCGTCGCGAAGAACTGAAGAAACAGCACATCGCCGAGCTCAACAACCGTATGCGCGGCGACCTGACCATGCAGCAACTTGGCACCAACATGCTGACGTACCTGGTGCCGGCAATGAATGCCCAGGTCGGCGCCTTTTATGCTTTTGACCGTGATAGCGAGGAACTGAAGCTGAACAGTTCCTATGCCATGCAGCGTCGCCGTAACCTGTCCAACAGCTTTGCCCTGGGCGAATCGTTGGTTGGCCAGTGCGGCCTCGAGAAAAAGCAGATATTGCTGGAGCAGGTGCCGGAAGATTACCTGTCGATTGCGTCTGCGTCGGGTGCCGCCGTACCGCGCAGTATCATTGTGACGCCTATCGTCCATGATGACGAGCTCAAGGGTGTTCTGGAAATCGCAGCCTTCCGTGTCTTCGACCAGGATGACATGGAGATGCTGGAAGAGGGCGTTCGTTCAGTGGCCGTTGCCGTGCACACAGCGGAAAGCAGGGTGCGACTTGCTGAAATGCTGATGCAAACGCAGCAGCAGGCCGAGGCACTTGAGGCGCAGAAAGAGGAAATGCGGCGCGTCAACGAGGATCTCGAACAGCAGGCGATGGAGTTGGCAGGTTCGGAGAGCCGCCTGCAGCAGCAGCAGGAAGAGCTGCGCGCCATCAATGAAGAACTGGAAGCGCAGACCCAGGCATTGCGCGCGTCCGAAGAAAGCCTACAGGCGCAGCAAGAAGAGCTGCGTGTGACCAACGAGGAACTGGAAGCGCAGGCCAAGCTGCTGTCGGAGCAGAAGGCGGAGATGTCCCAGAAGAACAAGGAACTTGAGATTCTCAAGCACGAGCTCGAGGAAAAGATCCGCGAGCTGGAGATGTCGTCCAAGTACAAGTCCGAGTTTCTCTCGACCATGTCGCATGAGCTGCGCACGCCGCTCAACAGTATCCTGATCCTCTCCAATGCGCTGGCGCAAAACAAAAAGGGCAACCTGGAAGAGAAGCAGATCGAGCATGCCCAGGTTATCCACAGTGCCGGCTCGGACCTGCTGTCCCTGATCAACGACATTCTCGATATTTCCAAGATCGAGGAAGGCAAGATGGATGTCATCATCGATGATATCCCGATGGTTGACCTGGCAGATCATTTCCGCAAGCACTTTGCCCATATCGCGGAGAATCGCGGGCTGTATTTCAAGGTCGAGATGGGCGACAACCTGCCAGCGCATCTCTATACCGACAAGCAACGCATGGAGCAGATCATCAAGAACCTGCTCTCCAACGCGATGAAGTTTACCGAGCACGGTGGTGTTACTTTGCGCATTGATGTACCAGATGCCAGTGAGCTGCCCAATCGCAATCTCGACCCGGCCAGCACTATTCGCCTCTCCGTTATCGATACCGGTATTGGTATTGCGCCAGATAAACAGAAGCTTATTTTCGAGGCCTTCCAGCAGGCCGATGGCACGACCAGTCGCAAGTACGGCGGCACGGGCCTGGGCCTGACCATATCCCGTGAGCTGGCGCGCCTGCTCGGCGGTGATGTCGGCATGTCCAGTGAAGGGGCGGGCAAGGGCTCGACCTTCATGCTGTTCCTGCCGGTCGGCAGCGCAGACCAGGTGTATGATGATGGTGCGGCGCCGGAAAGCGATGCGCCGGCGGTGGCATCGTTCGAGCAGTCAGTCGCCGCTGCCGCAGCGAGCGTGGCAGAAGAAGGTTTCGTTGTGCGTGAAAAGGCGGTGCTCATTATCGAGGATGACGACGAGTTCGCCCGCGTGTTGCTGGAGCTGGCATCGGACTATGGGCTGGAAGGCCATGTCTGTGGAGATGGCGAGGAGGGGCTCGAGTATGCCCGCGCCTATCGTCCGAGCGCGATTATTCTTGATATCGGTCTGCCTGGTATCGATGGCTGGGAGGTCATGGACAAGCTCAAGGCCGACCCGCGCACCAAGGATATTCCGGTGCACTTCCTGTCCGGCAAGGACGAGCGCAAGAAAGCCATGCAGCTGGGCGCGATCGACTTCCTGACCAAGCCTGTGTCATCGGAGCAAATGGTCGATGCTTTCTCCAAGATCGAGAAGGCCATCGAGAAGAATGTCCGTCGCATGCTGGTGGTCGAGGACAGCGAGATGCAACACGAGAGCATCCGCGAGCTGTTCGACCAGAAGGGCGTGGATATCACCTCGGTGCACACTGGTGGTGAGGCGCTGGAGGCGCTCAAGGGCAACGTCTTTGACTGCATGATCCTCGACCTGACGCTGCCGGACATGTCCGGTTTCGAGTTGCTCGAGCTGATTCACGGCAATGATGAATATGACTCCGTGCCGGTGATCATCTATACCGGCAAGGAGCTGAGCCGTGACGAAGAAGCGAAGCTGCGCAAGTACGCGGACCGCATCATTCTCAAGACGGAGCGCTCCTCCGAGCGCCTGCTGAACGAGGCATCGCTGTTCCTGCACTGGCTTGAGTCAACGCTGCCGCGCACATCGCGTCCGTCGGCAGACTCGATCGAGCATCGTGATGATGTTTTCGAAGGCAAGTCGTTGCTGCTGGTGGATGACGACATGCGCAACATCTACGCGCTGTCGGCCCAGCTGGAAGAACTTGGTTTCAATATCACGATTGCCAACAACGGCAGGGAAGCGCTCGAAGCGCTGGATGATAATCCGGCTATCGATATCGTGCTCATGGATATCATGATGCCCGAGATGGATGGCTACGAGGCCATGCAGAAAATTCGCGAGCAGTCGCGCTTCCAGAAGTTGCCGATGCTTGCGCTCACGGCCAAGGCCATGAAGGATGATCGTTCCAAGTGTATAGAGGCGGGAGCTAATGATTATTGCTCCAAGCCCATTGATATGGGCAAGCTGACTTCGCTGATGCGGGTCTGGCTGCACAAGTAGGAAGGCAGGTAATGGCAGGTGACCAGGTCATCACTGATGATGACGTCAACATCGAGGAACTGGAGATTCGCCTTCTGCTGGAGGCGATCTACTCCCTCTATGGCTACGACTTTCGCCAGTACAGCAAGGCATCGCTGCGCCGTCGCATTCTGCATCGCCTGGGCCTGTCCGGCCTGAACACCATTACAGATATGACAAGCAAGGTGCTGCGCGACCGGCAGTTTTTCGTTTCGTTGCTGAACGACATGACGGTCAATGTTACCGAGATGTTCCGCGATCCACAGTTCTATCGCCGTTTTCGCGAAGAAGTGGTGCCGGTACTGAAAACCTTTCCGTTTATCAAGATCTGGCATGCAGGCTGCTCTACAGGCGAAGAAATCTACAGCATGGCGGTGTTGCTGGAGGAAGAGGGTCTTTACGACCGTACCATGATGTACGCCACGGACATCGACAAGAATGTCCTGGCGACTGCCAAGAAGGGCATTTACTCGATCTCGGCGATCAAGCAGTACGGGGATAACTATATCCAGGCGGGCGGCAAGTCATCCCTGTCTGATTATTACACCTGCAAGTACGAAAGCGTGATCATGGATCAACGGCTCAAACGCAACATCGTCTTTGCCGACCATGATTTGGCCACTGACCAGGTGTTTGGGGAAATGAACGTTATCGTCTGCCGGAATGTCCTGATTTATTTCGACAGGCAATTGCAGGAACGCGTGTTCAAGCTGTTTCACGATAGCCTTGATCTTGGTGGTTTCCTTTGCCTGGGCACGAAAGAGAGCCTGAAGTTCGCAAATGGGGACCATGATTTCGAGGCAGTTGATGCAGAAATGAAGATATTCAGACGTAAGCAGGTGTCATTGTGAGCGAAGAGAGGATTATCCAGAAGGTGCTTCTGGTTGATGATCAGCCTGCCAATCTGGTGTCGCTCGAGGCGATCCTCGAAGCGGAAGACCGTGAGCTGATCAAGGCAAATTCGGGTCCGGAGGGCCTCAAGGTACTGCTCAGGGAAGATATTTCACTGGTGCTGCTGGATGTGCAGATGCCGGGTATGGACGGTTTCGAGATGGCTGAGCTGATGCGCCAGCGCAAGGATACGCAGTCGATCCCGATCATTTTCGTGACCGCCATCAGCAAGGAAAAGCAGTACGTATTCAAGGGATACCAGGTGGGGGCGGTGGATTACCTGTTCAAGCCGCTTGATCCTGTGATACTGCAGTCCAAGGTGAACTTCTTCCTGCAGCTGGATCGGCAGCGCCGCGAGTTACAGCAAAAGCTCAAGCAGGCCCAGGCGCACAGGGCTGCCTACGAGGAAGCGAAAAAGAAGGGAACTGAATAGGTGGGCTCATGGCGCGGCCGCTGCGCATAAAATTGGTCACAGTCGGCGCGTCCTGGGGCGGAATTGAGGCGTCTTCGCGGCTGTTTTCCGCTTTGCCGGCCAATTTTCCGGTGCCTGTCGTGTTTGTGCAGCACCAGCGTATGTCGTCCGAGGACCGTCTGGCGCGCTTGCTGGCCAGAAAGATAGCGCTCAAGGTGGTGTCGATCGAGCATGGTATGCACATGCAGCCAGGCGCGCTTTATATTGCGCCTGCCGGTTATCACACGCTGGTGGAAAGTGATGGCACCTTGTCACTGGGCCTGCACTGGCCGGTCCATTATTCGAGACCCTCGATTGATGAGCTGTTCATCAGTGCGGGGGACGTTTTCGGCGGGTCAGTGATGGCAGTATTGCTGACCGGGGCAAATGAGGATGGGGCAGTCGGCATGCGTCATATCATCAGGCGCGGAGGCATTACCGTTGCACAGGATCCTGCCACGGCAGAGGCACCTGTAATGCCAGCGGCTGCGATTGAGGCGGGTGGCGCGGGGTACGTAATGCCACTGGAAGACATTGCCGACTTTTTGATTGAGAACGCATTTGGTCTGGAAGGATGATTAAACAGAACATACTGATCGTCGACGATCACCGTGAAAACCTGATTGCCCTGGAAGCGATCCTGGAGGACCCGGCGCGCAACCTGATCATGGCATCATCCGGCCAGGAGGCACTTCAACTTGCGCTCAAGCATGACCTGGCGCTGGTCCTGCTTGATGTGCAGATGCCTGGCATGGACGGGTTTGAGGTCGCGAGGCTGATGCGCAACAACCGCAAGACCAAGGCGGTGCCGATCATCTTCGTGACCGCCATCTCCAAGGAAAGCAAGTACGTGTTCAAGGGTTACGAGTGTGGTGGTGTCGACTACCTGTTCAAGCCGATCGACCAACAGATTCTGACCGCCAAGGTCGAAATGTTCCTCGAAATGGACATGCAGCGCCGTAAACTGCAGCAGGCCGTGGTGCAGATGAAGCGCCTGAAGGACGAGAACGAGCGTCTGCTGCGAGCGATGGGCGACTGTGTAATTGGTACTGACGAAAAAGGTCTTATTACTTTCTGTAATGATGCTGCCGGATACTTGTTTGGCGAGGATCGTGACAAGCTTATCGGCGGGAAGATCGATAACCTGTTGTTTCGCGACGAGGATCAGGCCTTGCGCTGGTCGTTTGCCGATTCGCCGATGGTTGCCTCGTGTGGCTCCGGCCGCTCATGGCGCAGTACTGACCCGCTGTATGTACATACCAGCGGTGACGTCAAGTCCGTGTCGGTATCAGCAAACTCCCTGAATCTGCCGGGTGAGCCTTTCTCAGGCGTCGTTATTGTGGTGCGTGACGTTTCCGAGCACCAGTCCTCTGCCGAACAGCTGGCCCGCGAAGGTCGCCGGTTCTCACGCAAGAAGATGTTCCGGGAGATGGTGTTGTTCGATCGCGGCACCGGCCTGAACATTGGCCGGCTGTTGAATATCAGTGTGGATGGCTTCAAGCTCTTCACTCGCCAGGCACTGCAGGAAGACACCGTGTTCCAGTTGAGCATGGTGCTGCCGGAGCAGATTTTTGGCGTCAACACCCTGAGCTTCAATGCGCGCAACGTCTGGTCCGAGGAGCAGGATGGAGACGGCGAGTATCATGCAGGCTTCCAGTTTGTCGACCTGAGTGACACCCACAGGAATATCATCAAGGCATTGATGGAGAAATACTGATGAATGAAGCACTGGCGCCCGCGCAGACCGACACGGAAGTGGCGCCCGGACATCAGGAATCAGGCTTGCTGCCGTATGGCTTTGCCCGTCGTCACGGCGTACTGCTGCGACAGCAGGGCGGCCGTACCGAGCTCTGTTATCGCAAGCCGCTGGCTGTCTCGGTTGTTGCAGAGGTACGTCGCAACTTCAGTTTTTCCGGCACACCCGTGGCACTGGATGATGACGCCTTCAATGCCGCGCTGGCGCTGGCATATGAATCACAGCGTGGTGCGGCGGCAGAAGCGGCCGACAATCTCGACGGCCTGGACCTGTCGTCACTCGCCGATGCCCTGCCGGAAACCTCCGACTTGCTTGAGCAGGAAGATGATGCGCCGATCATTCGCCTGATCAACGCCCTGTTGCAGGAAGCGATCCGCGAGAACGCCTCCGATATCCATATTGAAACCTTTGAGCGCAGGCTGATTGTGCGCCTGCGCGTCGACGGTGTGTTGCGCGAGGTGCTAACACCGCGCCGTGAGCTGGCGCCACTGCTGGTGTCACGTATCAAGGTCATGGCGCGCCTGGATATTGCTGAAAAGCGTGTTCCACAGGACGGCCGTATCTCCCTGCGCCTCGGCGGCCGTGACGTCGACGTGCGTGTATCGACCATGCCGTCAAGTAATGGCGAGCGCGTCGTGTTGCGTCTGCTCGACAAGCAGGCCGGGCGCCTGCAGATGTCCCACCTTGGTATGGGGGACAGTACCCATAAACTGATTCACGACCTTATTCACAAGCCGCATGGTATTATCCTGGTCACTGGTCCGACCGGTTCGGGTAAAACGACGACGCTTTATGCGGCGCTGACTGACCTGAATGATGCGTCGCGCAATATTCTCACCGTCGAGGACCCGATCGAATACCAGTTGGAAGGTATTGGCCAGACGCAGGTCAACCCGAAGGTGGACATGACCTTCGCACGCGGGCTGCGCGCAATCCTGCGCCAGGACCCGGATGTGGTGATGGTCGGTGAGATCCGCGATCTCGAAACCGCAGAGATTGCGGTGCAGGCGTCGCTGACCGGCCACCTGGTGCTGTCGACCCTGCACACCAACAGTGCGGTCGGCGCCGTGACGCGCCTGCAAGACATGGGCATCGAACCGTTCCTGTTGTCATCCAGTCTTCTCGGTGTACTGGCACAGCGCCTGGTGCGTTTGCTGTGCCCGGCGTGCAAGAGCCCCCATGAGGCCACTGACAGCGAGCGTGCGCTGATGGGTGTCAGCGACCAGGCCTGTACCGTGTATCGTCCGGTGGGTTGCGAGCAATGCAACAACCAGGGCTATCGCGGACGTACCGGTATTTATGAACTGGTCGTGGTCACTGATGACATGCGCCAGCTGATCCATGATCGTGCCTCCGAACAGCAGCTTGACCGGGAAGCACGCAAACTCACGCCGAACATTCGTACCGACGGTTGGCGCAAGGTGCTTGCCGGCGATACCAGTATTGAGGAAGTCTTGCGCGTAACCCGCGAAGGCTGACACGGACAACACCATGCCAGCTTACGAATTCCGGTCACTTGATCACCGTGGCAAGGTCCGCAAGGGCGTGCTTGAGGCGGACAGTGCGCGCCAGGTACGCCAGCAGTTGCGTGACAAGGGCTGGGTGCCGCTCGAAGTGGATGAAGCCAGTGCCAAAAAGCCAGGCGAGAAGGAGGCCGTGTTTGCCGGGCGGGCATCGCGCGGTCGCCTGAATGGTGCTAAACTGGCGCTGTTGATGCGCCAGCTCGCTACCCTGATACGTTCAGGCTTGCCGATCGAGCAGGCACTTTCTGCCGTCGCGCGCCAGGCCGGCAAGAATGATCGTGTCGAGCGTATTGTCCTTGCCGTGCGCGCCAAGGTGCTTGAGGGGCATAGCCTGGCGCGCAGCCTCGGTGAGTTTCCCCGCGCGTTCTCGGAAATGTATCGCGCCACGGTAGCTGCCGGTGAGTCCAGTGGCCACCTGGAGCAGGTGCTCGACCAGCTGGCCGAGTACCTCGAAACGCGTCACGACACCGGCCGCTCCATCACCCAGGCGATGATCTACCCGATATTCATCATTGTCTTCTCGGTGCTGGTGATCAGCTTTCTGATGACCTATGTGGTGCCGAAGATGGTCGAGGTGTTCGAGGGGCGAGGGCAGGCGCTGCCGTTCCTGACGCGCGCAATGATTGCTGTAAGCGAATTTTTCCAGAACTGGATCTGGCTGGTATTCCTGATCATCGTCATTGCCATCATCGGATTTTCCAGGGCAATGCGTGAGCCCGCATTCCGCCTGCGTGTCCACCGCCGCCTGGCCGGCATGCCGATGGTCGGAACCTTATTACGCGCTGGAGAGAGTGCGCGCCTGGCCAGTACACTGGGCATCCTCGGACGTAGCGGCGTGCCGCTGGTTGAGGCGCTGGTGATTTCCGAGCAGGTTATCGGCAATCTGGCCATTCGCGAAGCCGTCAGGCATGCTGCCAACCGTGTTCGCGAGGGCGGCAGCCTGAGCAAGGCACTTGATGCCAGCGGTTATTTCCCGCCAATGCTGGTGCAGATGATTGCCAGTGGCGAGGCCAGCGGTGATCTTGACCAGATGCTGACGCGTGCCGCGGACTATCAGGAACGTGATCTCAACAATACGGTCTCAACAATGGTCGGGCTGCTTGGCCCCTTGATGCTGCTGTTTATGGCGGGCATTGTCGTGCTGGTGGTGCTCTCCGTGGTGCTGCCGATGCTGGACATGAACGCCGTGTTCAATCGATAGGGAGAAGGTAATGAGCAAGATGCGCGCTGTACGGCGCCAACAGGGTTTCACGCTGCTCGAGATCATGGTGGTGGTCACCATTCTCGGTCTGCTGGCTGCGTTTATCGTACCCAACGTGATCGGGCAGGGTGACAAGGCCAAGGTGGATCTTGCCAGGGCGAACATGAGTGGCATCGCCAATGCGCTCGATTTCTACAAGCTCGACAACAAGAAATACCCGACTACGGAGCAAGGTCTTGAAGCGCTGGTCAGCAAGCCGGATGGCGCGTCGAACTGGAACCCCAGCGGTTATCTGCAGAAGCTGCCGGAAGATCCGTGGGGTAACCAGTATGTCTATATCAGCCCCGGTATCGACGGCAAGCCCTTCGATCTCTATACCCTGGGTGCTGACGGTGCCGAAGGCGGCGAGGGCTTCGATGCCGATCTCGGCTTCCGCGACTGACGCGCGCCGTCAATCCGGTTTCACCCTTCTTGAAGTGCTGGTGGTGGTCACACTGCTGGCACTTCTTGCTTCACTGGTCGTGCCCATGTTGGGGCGCGGCACCCAGACCGATGATATCGACTTCCAGGCTGTGCAGTTGCGCGATCGCCTGCAACAGCTCGCGGAGAACAGCCTGTTTCGTGGCGAGGTCATGGCGATGCACCTGTCGATGACCGGCTTTACGCCACTGCGTTACGTGATCGAAGAGCAGGCATTCGAACCGATCATTGATAATCCGTTTTTTGCCGCGCAGGAACTGCCCCAGGATTACCTGCTGGAATGGACGCTGGACACCGGCAGCGATCGTGATGGCCGCAGCCTTGCGGATGTCACGAAGCAGATGCTGCTGGAAGATGATGCGGATGAAGACGAGGAGGATTTCCCCCAGGTATTTTTCTTTCCAAGCGGGGAAGCAACCGCGGTAAACCTGCTGTTGCGCAACAGTGAAAGCGGTGAGGAGCGGCGTCTTGAGATGGATACGCTTGGCCGCGTGACCATCGAGGACGATGAGCTCGAGGAGGACGAGTCATGAAGGTGGGTCGTCAGGCCGGCTTTACGCTGGTCGAGGTGCTCGTTGCGGTGGTGATCCTGTCGCTCGCCGCAGTGGTGCTGGCCAATGCCTTCGGTAGCAGTGCCAACGGTTTCGCGCGGATGGAGGATCGCACCGCCGCCTGGCTGGTGGCCAGTGACAAACTCGTCGAGTTGCAGGTTTACCAGCAGTGGCCCGGCGTAGGCACCCAGGACGACCGGCGCGAGCAGAATGGCCGCGAGTGGCAGATCCGTACCCGTATCAGCCCCGGGCCTTACCCGGATACCCGTCGTGTTGATGTCGAAGTGGGGCCTGTGCCGACGCAGGGCCAGGAGTTTTACGTGACCTATTCCCAGGGCAGCCTGCTCGGCAAACCTTTTGCCAGCGGTGGTGCCAGTGGCAGTGGCGGTACCGGGGGCGCCGGTGGCTGAAATCCGTTCTGGCGCAGAGCAACAACAGGCTGGCTTCACACTGCTTGAAGTGCTGATTGCCATCGCCATCTTTGCCGGCATTTTTGTCGTCGCCCAGCAGCTGTTCAGCCAGTCGATGGCACAACGCGACCGGCTGGACGAAGAAGCTGCGCGCATGGAAGCCCAGCAACTGTTGCTGACCTGGATGACGCTGGACTTCGAGCAGGTGATCGCACGACCGGTGCGTGACGCGCTCGGTACGCCGCAACCAGCCATCGTCGGGCGACAGCAGGGCGTTGCTTTCACTCGCAGTGGCTGGGCCAATCCGTTTGCCTTGCGCCAGCGCAGCTCGTTGCAGCGCGTTGAGTATTTCCTGAAGGATGACCAGCTGGTGCGCTGGCACTGGCCGGTGCTTGATCCCAACCAGGGTGTCGAGCCAGTGGAAATGGTCATGCTCGATGGTGTCGAGGATTTCCAGGTGCGATTCCTGGCGAAATCGCCGGCGTCGGGCTACCAGTGGACGGATATCTGGCCAGACCAGGCCACACTGGCGATGCCGCCGGTTTTGCAACCGCTGCCTGAAAGTATCGAAGTGAGCGTGTTCCTGTCGTCTGGCCAGGTACTGCATCGTTTTTATCGCGTGGTGGCAAACCCATGGCAATGAAGACGCTGCGTTACCGATTCGCGAAAAAGCAACACGGCTCAGCGCTCGTTGTCGTATTGCTGATCTTTGCCCTGGCGTTTGCTTTGTCCGTCGAGGTGGTCTATCGCCAGCATCGTGTGCAGACGCGTACCGCCAACCTGCTCGACTGGGATTACCGTTACCAGTATGCAATTGCCGCAGAGACGCTGGCGATACAGGGACTGATTGACGACTTTGAAGATGATCAGCGTAACAACGAGCTGGTCGATGATTGCAGCAAGGAAAAGTGGGCAGGCCCGTTCAGTTTTCCGTACGAGGACGCCATCATCAGCGCCACGGTGCAGGATTTGCAGGGGCGCTTCAACCTCAACTCACTGGTGGTGTTTGCCAACAACGAATACCAGCGTGACCCGGAGGCGATTGCGCGTTTCGAAGCACTGCTCGCTGGCGTGCTGCCGCCTTCGCATACGCGTTACGCCTCGACTCTCGCCAATGAAATGGCCGACTGGCTGGACACCGACACCCTGGTCAATGGTCCGGAGGGCGCCGAGGATGGCGAGTATCGCCTGCGCCGCACACCGAACCAGCCGATTCTCGACGAAAGCGAGTTCCGCGCACTGCGCAGCTTTGATAGTGAGTTGGCTGATGCTATCAATGCCATGCAGAAACCACAGCCGCAAGCGACCACCAATAACCCTGCGGCTCTTCGCTTCTGGGATTACTTCACCGCGTTACCGCTCGGTACGAGACTCAACGTGAACACGGCGCCGAAAGCCGTGCTGGAAGCCTGGCTGGCGCCTTACAATGCCCAGGGAGCCGCTCAGGCCATCGTCCAGGACCGTGAAACAAATCCCTACACTGATGTGAATACAATTCTCGCCCTTCCGGCGCTGAGCCAGCTCACGCCTGATCAGCGCAGTGCCCTGCAGGCACAGCTTGGTGTTGGCACCAGCTATTTCCAGGTAATGATCGATGTGGCCATGCCGTCCGGGTTGAGTCGTTTGGTAACACGTATACAACGTCCTTCGCAGGGCGATACGCGGGTTTTCGCCAGGTCACTGGTTCCGGTGCTGTCAGCGCTCGAACCGGCCTGCAATCCTGATTAGAATGGTGGCCGCAAACATGGAAGGAATAACCGGTGTCTGATCCGATTCTGCTGAAATTTGCTGCGGGTGCATTGCGCTCTGATGATCCGGAAAATATCCGGGTCAGCTGGCATGTATCCTCGCAGGAGCAGGGCGAAGGCTCGCTCGACGAGTTCGCCAGTGCCTTTGCCGGCGCCGCCGTGACACTGGTGTTTTCAGTGGAAGACTTCCTGCTTACCAGCGTGGCGCTGAGCCGTCGCCAGGCGCGTCATCTCAACAAGGTGCTGCCGTACCTGCTGGAAGAGCAACTGATCGGTGACCCGGAGAACCTCTGGTTCAGCGTTGGCGCCCTGACCGACGGCCTCTACCCGGCGCTGGTCTGTGACCGGGGCGGCCTAGTATCGCTGCTGGCACGGCTCAAACAGCTTGGACTGCGCGCGAAACATGCCGCCGTCGATGCGGACCTGTTGCGTGGGCGTGCGCCATTGCGAGTATTGGACGAGCCCCAGTTGCTTGTCATCAAGGCTGACCAGGCTGTTTCACTGCCGGGTGACCAGCTCGAGGCGCTCTGGGAAGCCCTGGAACTGGACAGCGATGCCTTCGCCACACTGGATGAGGAAGCACTCTGGCCAGCATTGCGTGCAGGTCTGGAAACGTCGCATATCGAACTACTGCATGATGAGCTAAAGCCAAAGTCACAACGACGCGCCAATGTTGCGCGTGTCCCGGATGTGTGGCGGCGCTTCGCGATGGCGGCGTCGGT
>Ga0079224_100009084_pt1 | contig 13519 bp, 11 predicted proteins | sample Stecom2015_FD_80414 | JGI IMG/M metagenome (GOLD analysis project Ga0079224, IMG submission 80414) | Agricultural soil microbial communities from Utah to study Nitrogen management - Steer compost 2015 | ecosystem: Environmental > Terrestrial > Soil > Agricultural land | place: USA: Utah... | reverse complement strand
GGGCCGCTCCGGCAAGCCGTAAACCCTTTGCACCGCCCTGCGCAAACCGATGTCGGCGGCGGGCAGCAGATCCGGACGACCCATGCCGAAGAGGAGGAGACATTCCACCGTCCACCGGCCGATGCCCCGGAGGGGAAGCAGCGTCTCCATCACCTCTTCATCGCTGCGCCGGCGCAGCCCTTCCAGATCCAGCCTGCCCTCGGCGACCATCCGGGAAAGATCGATGATGTACTCCGCTTTCCGACGGTTGAATTGAAGCCGGGTCAAATCGTCATAGGAAAGGGCCGCCACCTGTTCCGGCGTCGGAAAGACCCGGACGGCTTCCCCTTCAAAATCCACCCGCTCTCCGGCCAACGCCATCAGGCGGTCGACCAACGTTCCGGCGAAGGAAAGATGGAGCTGCTGACTGATGATGGTCTTGATCAGACACTCATACAGGGACGGATCCAACACCGGGCGCAGTCCCTCCCGCTCCCGGACCACCGGGCCCAGCCGGTCATCCCGATCGGCATGGCGGTAGAAGGGAAGCAAATCCACATCGACGGAAAACATCCGGCGAAGCTGTTCCTCCAGTTCCCTCCGCTCGCCCGGGGTCACCGCACCGTGGATGCGAAAGAACAAAGACGGTTCCTGCCAGCCCAATTCCACCACAAAGGGGCGCCCCTTTGCGCGGAGGGTACGGTAGAGCTTCCCCTCCCGAACAAAATACCCCGATTTTTGTACATGAACCAGCCGCCGGATCGTCCGTTCAAAGGAAAAGGGCGACCGAGGTCGGATCTGAAGCATCTCCATGGGTACATCACCGCCCGGCACCGTTCCCGGAAGATATCCCTCCCGCCTAATCCCCTTTATTTTACCATCCTTTCAGTGCCTGCAAAAGAACGCGCGTCGGCGAATATATCCAGGTCCCTGGACAACTCCCCGGGCATAGGTTTGTTAGTAAGGCATACATCAGGAGGGATGTTCATATGATCAACGCCGCGCGACATTGTCAGTGGGCGGCCGCCATGGCGGCTGCCACGCCCGACTCCGCCCTTCGCGACTGCCAATCCTACTGGTTTAGGGAATGCGCCGATGCCTGTGCCTCGGCGGCCCTCACCCTGTTCCACACCGGCCATCTCCCCCCGGAGGAAGCACTCCGCTGTGCCCGCCTTTGCAGGCGGTGCGCCCGGGAATGTCAGAAGCGCCGGGATCCGTACTCCCGATACTGGGCACAGGTCTTTCAACAGGCGGCCGAGGCGTACCGGGACTGGACCCAAAGGGAACCCATCGACTTCAGGGATCATGGGGGAGAACCCTTTGTCGTCGACATCCATCGGGCAGCCCGGCGAAATCGCACGTTTCGCACCGCCCTGTGGACGGGATCGCATCTGCAGGTCACCCTGATGAGCCTGGATGTCGGGGAGGATATCGGCCTGGAGGTGCATCCCCACACGGATCAATTCCTCCGCATCGAACAGGGGCGGGGGCTGGTGCGGATGGGTAAACGGAAAGACCGATGGGATGTTGAGAAAAAAGTGCATGACGATGATGCCATCATGATCCCCGCCGGCACCTGGCACAACGTCATCAATACGGGGGATGTGCCGCTGAAGCTTTATTCGATTTATGCGCCGCCGGAGCATCCCTTCGGCACGGTTCACAGAACAAAGAGGGACGCGATGAGGGCGGAATGAGGGGCCTCGGGAGGAATTGAACATCGAAAAAACCCGCCTTCACCTTGGAAGGCGGGTCCGACTTATTCGACAAGGGCGACGCGAACGCCCCTCTTTACGCCAAACTGCAGTGCTTCCTCCAAATCGTTCATAAACACGTCGATCCGCTTACCCTTGATGGCACGACCGGTATCCTGTGCGACAAAATAGCCCATTCCCTCGATATACACCCGGGAACCGATGGGAATCACGGAGGGATCGACGGCGATCGTCACCCCTTCCACAGCCCTGGCGCCGCTGGAGGTGATCCCGTAGGCCGGATGCCCCGGCGACTTGCCGGTGGACTCGGGACCCGCCGTATAGGCGGTCAGGGTGAAATCCCCCAGATCCCGTCCGTAGCTTGCGGGCAAAAAGGCGGTTTGCAATTCCTCCCTTTCCCGATGGTTCCCGGCCGGCCGTTGGACGGGCACTTTGAGAGCCTGACCGATCCGGATCAGGGAGGGATCCTCCAACCGATTGATGCGGGAGACGGTCTCCACGTCGCTCCCGTACCGACGGGCGATGCTGTATACCGTGTCCCCCTTCTCCGCTTGAATGGTCATCCATCCGCTTTCTTTGGCTTCCGCCCGGAACGCTCCCCGTCCATCGCCGACAAAGATGCCGCCGGCCAAGGCCAAGCCCAGGACAAGAAAAAACCAGCGCTTGGTCATGATGGCTCCTCCTGTGATAGATTCGTAGATTCACTCTCCATCATGACCGGTTCCAAAGGGATTTATACCCGGCGGAGCTTATCCTTCTTTTTCCGACAGCTCGTCCAAACTCTTTTCAAAACTAGAACCGAAATGTTCCAAAAAATAATCGATTTCCGGCATATTCAGATTGCGGATCCGCTCTTCGATTTCCCGTTTGGCGACGAGAAACTCCCGGTTACCCGCCGCGTTCTCGATGACACATTTCAGGTAGGCGTCCAGCAAATCGGCTGCCTTCACCCAGCGGAGCAGCTCCGGATCCGGGTCCCGAAGAAAGGGGCGATAGGATTCCCGGAGCGCCCCGGGCACCATCTCGCACAAGCGCTCCGCGGCCAAGGCCTCCAGCTCCCGTATCCCCTTCAGGATCGCCCGGTTGTGATGTTTCACCGGGCTGGGAATATCCCCGGTGATGACCTCCGTCGCATCGTGGTACAGAGCCAGCATGACGGCCCGCTCCACCGGGACCTCCTTCCCGAACACCCGGACGGCGATGGTACACAGGGCATGGGTCAACAGGGCCACATGGAAGGAGTGTTCCGCCACATTTTCCGGCACAGCGCTTTGCATCAGTCCCCAGCGCCGGATAAACCGCAGCCGGTACAGGTACGCATAAAAAGGATTCATCTTTCCCATCCCCCTCTCCAAGAGAAAAGCCGAAATGCCGGAGCAGGAAGAGGGGCCGAACCCCTCTCTTCCCCTCAGCATTTCCCGTGGAATCTTCAGGAGGCCGTCGATTCCTGTCTCTCCCCCTTCGCGGGCCGGGAGGGGACGGATACCCGACATCGCCGTTCATACTGCCAGTTGATCAGGATGACGCTCAGGATAAACAGGCTGCCCACCTGCGGGGCGATAATGGTATAATCGTACATCCCGTGGCCGATGAAGGCGAAAATCAGCGACAGCATCATGCCGGCCAGCCGCTTCTCCTCAAGCCGGATCGCCATCTTCCGCCATTTCCGGGCACGGTAAACGGTGATTCCCATCATCAGCAAAAAGAGGGACAGCCCCACCACACCAAATTCCGTCGCCACCCCCAGAAGGATGTTGTGGGCATGGTGGATCTGTTGACCCGTCAATTCAGTAAAGACCTGCCCGAAATGGACGGGAAGAACCCCGAACAACCAGTGATCCTGGAAAATGCGGAAAGCGTTCTGCCAGACAAAGATCCGAACATTGATCGTCGCAAACAGCGTCTCTTCCCGGGGGATCAGTGTCTGATTGGTGTAAATCACGCAGGCCAAAAGGAAGAGAAAGGCAAAAAACAGAATCGTGCGCCGGCGATTTCCGGTCATCCACACCTGGACCAGCAGCCCGACGGTCAACCCCACCCACGCTCCGCGAGAACCGGTCAACCAGATGGCAAAACAAAATAAAAAAAAGGCGGCGACAGCGGCAACCTTTTGCCAACGCTTTTTCAATACCGAAAAGGCGTAGGTGCTGATCAGCGCCAAACAGATCAGCAGGGCGGCCGCCAGGTTGGAGTTGGTGGAGGTTCCCACACTGCGCGTCAGGTCATTCTGGAAAATGGCGGAATAGCCCAGCAATCGGCCCCACCAGGTTTCTTCCTGCGAAAGCCATCCGATCCCCTGCAACAGGACGACGGCGGCGAGGTAAAAACCCAGGATCCAAAACAAAAGGAACAACCGCTGGATTTCGTGCCACGACCAGTCCAATCCCCGTTTAATCCACACGGTGAGCAGATAATAGGCCAAAAACACCGAGATGGGGATCACCCCGACGGGAACCCAGGCAATCCAAGAGGGATTAAAATACCAACTGATCGCGGACAGGATGAGGAATCCGATGAAGATTCCCTCCGGAAAACCCCGGATCGGCCAGCGCCCCTTGATGACAAAGGGGGCGAGGAGGCCGATGATCAAAAGAACAACCGGCGGCAACCACGGGGAGAGGATAATGGACACGATCAGAGCTTGAACCATCCGGGTTGCCAGGTTGCTGTGAAAATCGCTGCTCAAAGGCACAAACTCCTTTTTCGATCAAATTTGAGTACCGAATGGATTATATACCAGTCTTTCCTTTATTGGCAACAAACAACCGCATCAGCGCCGTTGGATGTCGACCCCCGGAATCGAAGGTGGTGAGCTGGACTTCCCGATCATTTGAAGCACCGCCTCCACGCTGCGGAAGGGATGGATTTTCCCCCTCCATTCCAGCATGTTTTTACGGATCGGGGCGAAATATTCGGGATCGCTCAGATAGCGATCCAAAAGCTCATCCAGGTGTTCCTCCCCCTTCAACCGCAGCGCCAAACCGTTCTTCGTCAGAAATTGTCCGTTTCGTTCCTCGTGGCCGGGAATCGTTCCGTACAGGAGAAGGGGCTTCACCTTGGCGATCGCTTCAGTGCAGGTCATCGCGCCCGGCTTGGTGAGAATCAGGTCCGCCGCCTCCATCCACTCGGACAGAGGCTGGACATAACCGGCAACCCGGATATTGGGGTGGTCAAGCATCGGATCGGATACCAGGGTTTGATACAGCTGGTGATTGCGCCCGGTAATCACCAGGATCTGCATATGATTCCGCCACTTGGCCACCATTTTGACCAGTTGTTCCATGTTCCCCAATCCCAACCCGCCGCCCATGATCAACACGGTGGGGAGCTGGCGCAGCCCCAGATGGCGTCGAATTTCGATCTGATCCTCTTTTTTCCAAAACCTCGGATCGGTGGGGATTCCGGTGACGGTCACCCGCTCGGGCTCCACCCCGAGTCGAATCAATTCCTTCCGCACCGGATCCGCCGGTACCAGGTACCGGTCCGTTTGCGGATGGGCCCAGGAACCGTGGGCGGAAAAGTCCGTGATGACCGTACACAGCTTGAAGGCCCATCCCCGTTCCTTCAGCCGGGCCACACCGAAGGCTGCGAAGGGATGGGTCGAAACGACTAGCCGCGGCCGATGCAGAGTGATCAGTTCCGCCAAACGGGTATACAGGGCATAACGGATAAAGGATTGCAACGAACGGGGAAACGACTTTCCCTGATGCCAGCCGTAAAAGGTTCGCCAGAGAAAGGGGGTTTTCCGAATGATTCCCAGATACGATTCCACCAATAGCCGGCTCATCCGGGGACGAAGCACCCGCCCGATTTCGACCAGATGAACGTTCACATCCGCATCCGCTGACCGAATCCCGTGGAGAATCGCCTCCGCCGCACGGGTGTGGCCGGTGCCGAAATTTTCCGATACTAATAGGATGTCGCATTTCTCGGCGGGATTCAACGAATAAACCGGCCGTTCTTCTTCTCCGGGGGAAGCCTTTGGCCACGCAGCTCGAGCCATTCTCATCTCCCCTTTGCTCTGTAGAACGTAAAAACACCTCACTCCGGCAAAACGGCTTTCCCGGGCGTTCCGTTTCACGGACTTATTATACCACTTTTCCCCTTAGGGTTTTCGATCTATAAGATCCAGTTGAATTTGGAAATGGGGTTAAAAAATTATACTACCGATCCATCTCGGCTCCGGCGAGCTTTGTGTCATTTTGAATTGCGCCCTCGTTGAAATTTTGAATCCCGGCGATACCGCTGCTCGGGTTTTCCCTTCCCGGGGGTAAGACACCGCCACCGACCGGCAGCAGGCTATTGCGGCTCCAACAGGGCACAGCACTCCACATGCCCCGTCTGCGGGAACATGTCCACCGGTTGCACTTCCTGAACCCTGTACCCCCATTCGGCCAGATATTTGGCGTCGCGGGCCAGAGTGGCGGGATTGCAGGATACATAAACGATTCGCTTCGGCCTCATGGAGGCCGCGCTCTCCAAAAGGACGGGATCGCATCCCTTCCGCGGAGGATCGAGGACGATGACATCCGGTCGGATCCCCTCCCGGTACCAGCGGGGCATCACTTCTTCCGCCGCTCCCTCTTCAAACGTCACGTGGGTCATGCGGTTGAGGGCGGCGTTGCGGTTGGCATCCCGGATCGCCGCGCCGACGATATCCACCCCATAGACGCGTTGGGCATGCCGGGCGAGATAAAGGGCGATGGATCCGATGCCGCAATAGGCGTCAATCACGGTTTCTTTCCCGGTCAGACCGGCGTATTTGACCACCTGATCGTACAAGACCCGGGTCTGCACCGGATTGACCTGAAAAAAGGAGTGCGGGGAGATGGTGAAAACGACATCTCCGATCCGGTCATAGATCACCTCCCGGCCCCATAACAGCCGGTTTTCCGGACCCAAAACCACATTTGTCCGCTTGGAATTCATATTTTGGATGATCGATTTCAGTTGGGGAATTTCGCCGCGCAGCTCCTCGATCCATTTCCGCCGGTGGGGAAGGTTCCTCCCGTTTGTCACCAGGACGACCATGCATTCACCGGTATGAAAGCCGGTCCGCACCAGCACATGCCGCAAAATCCCGCGATGGTTCCGCTCATCATAGATGGGGATCTTCAGTTGCTGCGCCAGCTGCTTCGCTTTCCGAATCACCCGATCGTTCAGCGGATGCTGGATCCGACAAGCATCCGTGTCCACAACCCGGTGGGATCCCGGAGCATAAAAGCCGGCGACCACCTTCCTGTTCTGCAGGCCGAAGGGAACCTGGGCCTTGTTTCGGTAACCCCAGGGCTTTTCCATCCCGATCACCGGATGAATCCTCACCCCATCCATCCGGCCAATCCGGAGAAAGCTGTCCCGAACCAGCCTTTCTTTCATGCGCAGCTGCTCGGCGTAGGAGATGTGCTGCAACTGGCACCCTCCGCACTGCCCATACACATCGCAGGGAGGTGCGGACCGTTCCGGAGACGGCTGAACCACCTCCACCAGTCGGGCTCGGCCGTGGTTTTTCTTCACCGCCTCCACCTGCACCACAACCCGTTCCCCGGCAGCGGCCAGGGGAACGAACAGGGTAAAGCCCTCATATCTCCCCACCCCTTCGCCGGAGTGGCTGTAACCGGTTATTGTCAGCTCGATCGTTTGTCCCGTCTGTACCGGATGTTCTCCCATATCCTACACCCTCTTTTGGCGAAAATGGGCCGCCTTCACCCCGGCGGCCGCGCCGCTCCACGTCAGAGTACACGCCAGCCTCTTGTCGACGCTGGATGTGAAAGGATGAAAAAAGGAGCACCGCAGTTTCCGACGGGAACGCACCGCCCGGATCTGCCGACAAGATCGGGTTGAAGAGGGCGGAACCAGCGTCTTTTCCCGTCCCTTTTGCCCTTTCGATCGGAATCGGCCGTTGTCCCGGGCTGATCACAACCCAATCACTGCAGCGCCCGGATGACGATTTTTTGCACATCTTTCCGGGCTGATATTCGGCTTATGGCTTTTACCCCCCTTCGCCGATGACGGGGGATCGGCAGGGATATTATAACACAATCGGGCTTCGGTGCTGCTTCGATGTGGTAACGGTCAACCTCACCCTTTAAATATCACTGATCGTTTGTAACGATCTCCAACAAAGCTTCATGATCAGGATTTTCCAGCATTTTCTTTCCCGCGTAGCCCCCCACCGGATCAGGGGTACTCACAGGGATATTCCAACAAGAAAGGACGGCACGCGAAGGTGCCGTCCCGGAAAGCTTACCGTCCATCACACCGCCGTCTGCTCCTCCAGAGCCTCCCGCACGGTGGTGGAGATCCAACGGGATACGAGGGGATGGGGCAGGTACGTCTTACCGGAATAGATGTAGGGGATGCCTTCCAGGCGGGAAGGAATCGCCTTTCGGGTAAAATAGCCTTCGCTCAGGAACAGGGGCACGACCAACAAGCGATAATCCCGGGCGAGGGCCTCCGCCCGCTCACGCAGGTTGTCCGGATGAAAGGTGGCGTGGGAAACGCCGGCAAACCCGGTCGCTTGCTGAACTTGACCGGCCAACCGCTTCATCGCTTTTTCCCATTCCTCATGCAAAACGGGGGTGTCGTTGCCGTGCCCAACCAGCAAGAGCCACTCATTCTGGGGATCGGTGCTGAGGGACTTCGCCCGTTCCGTCAAGATCTGGGCGATATAGGGATGATCGTCCATCGGCCGGCAAAACCGCACCCGGGCATTCATTTCCAAGGGCGACACATCCGTCTCGACGGAAAAGGGTGCCTCCACACCCAGCAGATGGGCGATTTCCGCGATGTGATTGCTGCCGGAGGAGACAAAGAGCGGCACGGCGATCATCTCCTCCACGCCCTGATCCTCCAGGGACCGGACGGCATCGGGAATTCCGCGCCCCTCCACCAACTCCAGAAAGCCGACAGCGACCGGCATCTCCACTTCGACCCGTTCAACGGCCTCGTCCACCATCGCCACCCATTCCGATTTGCTGGAACCGTGGGCAATGACCAGCGCGCCCCGTTTCCTCATCGTCCTTTCACCTCGTTCCATGCTGTTCCTTCCATTATATCACTTGTACATCCATTCTCCTGGGAAGACTTTGTGACATCCCCACCGCCCTTTAGCCTCGCCGCAATCGCTGAACCGATTGCCAGGCAAAGAAGGCAAAAAAGAGGCTGACAAACCCGCTGAGGATGTTGGGCTCCTCTATCAGGAAAAACTGCATCCCCGCATTGGCTAAGAGGAGGAGGATCAACAGGTGGTAAACCCCTCGGTTGAAGGGGTTCCCGCGAAGCTCAAAAAAGGTGACGAACAAGTACAGGGCGATCAGGTAAAGGTGTACAGAATAAGCCGGTTGTATGGTGAGGTAAACGGTCCCCCAAACGAGCATGAGGAGGATCAGGATTCGGTAAAAAATCTGCAAACCATACACCCCATTCGACCGTGTTTCAGCTCCATGGGAAGCCGGTGACTTGCAGCTGCAGGTGTCGCCCGGGTCCTCGATCATCGCTAGGAAACGAAGCGGAACACCCTTTTGCGGCGAACCGGATGGAAATGATCCCTCCGAAAACCGGCGTCCAGATATTCATCATACCATGTTTGTCGTCCCAATGGAAAATAAGGGGATAACCCGATGGTCCCCTTGAGCCCGTTAGACCGATGACGGCATTCGCCTTCCATCCCGGCAGCAAACAACAACCTCCGCCGAAGTCGCCTCGGCGGAGGTTGGTCCACATTTGCCGGAAACAAGCGTTTCGGAGGTCCCGCACGCGCCGATCTCAATCTTGGATTTGTTCCCGGATCAGCCGGTTGACCATCTGCGGATTGGCTTTCCCCCGGGTGGCCTTCATCACCTGGCCGACGAGATAGCCGAGGGCGCGATCCTTGCCGTTTTTGAAATCGGTGACCGACTGGGGATTCTCCGCCACCACCTGGGCGACGATCTTCGCCAGTTCCCCCTCGTCGCTGATCTGCACCCAGCCCTTTTCCTTGACGATCTGCTCCGGATCGCCGCCCTTTTCCACCAGTTCCTTAAACACATCCTTGGCGATCTTGGTGCTGATCGTCCCTTTTTGGATCAGGCCGAGCATCCCCGCCAGGCCCGCGGGGGTGATCCGGGTCTCCTGGAGCTCCTTGCCGGTGGCGTTCAGATAACCGAGGAGCTCGCCGGTCATCCAGTTGGCGGCCCCCTTCGGATCCGCTCCCGCTTGTACCGCTTCGTCAAAGAAGTCGGCGATCGCCTTGTTGGTCGTCAGCAAGCCCGCATCGTAGGCGGACAGGCCGTACTCCCGCATATAACGGTCCCGGCGGGCGTCGGGAAGTTCGGGAATGGTGGACCGCACCCGCTCCTTCCAGGCCTCATCGATATCGAGGTGAACCAGATCCGGCTCCGGGAAATAGCGGTAATCGTGGGCCTCCTCCTTGGTGCGCATCAGCTTGGTCCGACCCACGTCCTCCAGCCAGCGCATCGTGGCCTGCTCCACGGTTCCCCCCGATTCCAGCACTTCCCGCTGGCGCCGCTCTTCATATTCCAAGGCCCGCTCCACATTGCGGAAGGAATTCAGGTTCTTCAGCTCCGTCTTCGTTCCGAAAGTTGCACTCCCGGCGGGCCGGAGGCTGATATTGGCGTCGCAGCGGAGGGACCCCTCCTCCATCTTCACATCGGAGACCTCACAGTACTGCATGATCGCCTTCAATTTCTCCAGATAGGCCCGGGCTTCCGCCGGCGAACGCAGATCCGGTTCCGAAACGATCTCGATCAGGGGCACGCCGACCCGGTTGTAATCGACCAGGGAGCTATCGCCGCTTTCGGAGTGGATCAGTTTCCCCGCATCCTCCTCCAGGTGGACGCGGGTGATTCCGATCCTCTTTCTTTCCCCGTCCACGTCGATTTCAATCCAGCCGTCGCTCCCGATCGGCTGATCGTACTGAGAGACCTGATACGCCTTGGGCAAGTCCGGATAGAAATAGTTTTTCCGGTCGAATTTGCTGTACTCGGCGATGCGGCAGTTCAGCGCCATAGCCGCTTTCATGGCCAATTCCACCGCCTGTCGGTTCAACACCGGCAGGACGCCGGGATGCCCTAGACAGATGGGACAGGTATGGGTATTGGGGGGCGCTCCAAACTCCGTTGAGCATCCGCAAAAGATCTTGCTTTTCGTGGACAGCTCCACATGGACTTCCAATCCGATTACCGTTTCATAGGCGGTCATGAACGGTCACCTCCCAACGGGGGTTCGGGAAGCGGCTCCGCCTGTTGCTCATAGGCGTGGGCCACCCGAAGGACCGTCTGCTCGTCAAAGGGACGGCCGATCACCTGAAGACCGACGGGGAGTCCCCCGCTCAAGCCACAGGGAACGCTGATGGCGGGTAAACCGGCCAGATTGACCGGGATGGTGCAGATGTCGTTCAGATACATGGTCAAAGGATCGTCCACCTTTTCTCCGATCCGGAAAGCGGTGGTCGGAGTGGTGGGGCCGATCACCACATCGTACTTCTCAAAAATCTGATCAAAATCTCGCTTGATCAGGGTCCGCACCTTCTGCGCCTTCAGATAGTAGGCATCGTAATACCCGGAGCTGAGCGCATAGGTGCCCAACATGATCCGCCGCTTCACTTCCGCTCCGAAGCCGGAACTCCGGGAGTTGTAATACAACTCCATCAGGTTGTCCGCAGGCGCGCGGACCCCGTAGCGGATCCCGTCATAGCGGGCCAGGTTGGAGGACGCCTCGGCGGGAGCCAGCACATAAAAGGTCTCCACCGCATAGCGGAGGTGCGGTAGGGAAACTTCTTCGCACACCGCCCCCATCCCTTCCAGCACGCGGAGAGCATCAAGCACCCGCTCCCTAACGCCGGGATCGATGCCATCCCCCATCAACTCCCGGGGGATGGCCACCTTCAACCCCTTCACATCCCCGGTCAGGGCCGACAGGTAATCGGGCACCTCCACGTCGGCGGAGGTGGAATCCATCGAATCGTGCCCGGCAATCACCTGCAGCACATAGGCCGCATCTTCCACACTTCTGGTTAACGGGCCGATCTGATCCAAGGAAGAGGCGAAGGCAACGAGGCCAAAGCGGGAAACCCGTCCGTAGGTCGGTTTCAACCCGACCACGCCGCAAAAGGCGGCCGGCTGCCGGATCGATCCCCCCGTGTCCGATCCCAGGGCAAAAAGGACTTCCCCGGCGGCCACCGCCGCGGCGGAGCCTCCGCTGGATCCGCCCGGCACCCGTTCCGGGTTCCAGGGGTTGCGCGTCGGATGGAAAGCCGAATTTTCGGTGGAAGAGCCCATGGCAAACTCGTCCATGTTCGTCTTTCCGACAGGGATCGCCTGGGCAGCCCTCAGCTTCTTCATCACCGTGGCGTCATAGATCGGGGTGTAGTTGGCCAACATTTTGCTCGCGCAGGTGGTGAGCAAACCATCGGTACAGATGTTATCCTTGATCCCCGCCGGAATGGCGGCCAACGGTCCCCGTTCCCGCTTCTCCGCCAGCTGTCGATCCAGCTCCTCCGCCCGGGCGCGGGCCCCCTCCCGGTCCACCGTGATAAAGGCGCCCACGCGTTCTTCCACTTCATCGATCCGTTTGAGGGAGAGTTCCACCAGCTCCTTGGCGGAGCAACCCCCCTCGGTCAGCCGCTTATGTATTTCCTTGAGCGGTTGTCTCAGCAGCGACATCGTATCCCCCCTTTTATTCGTCAAATACCGGCGGCACCCGGAACATGCCGTCCTTTTGTTCCGGCGCATTGACCAGCACCCGCTCCCGCGGCCAGGAAGGCTTCACCTCATCCTCCCGGAGCACGTTGGTCATCGGCATGACATGGCTGGTGGGTTCCACACCCTCCGTATCCAGCTCGTTCAACTTTTCCGCGAAACGGAGAATATCGTTCAGCTGCTCCGTGAAGCGTTCCACTTCATCCGGAGCGAGCGACAACCTCGCCAGTTGCGCGATATGTTCCACCTGTTCCTTGGAAATCGACACGTTTTTCCCTCCCCTCAGGATGTCACGGCCGGATGGGGTTCCTCCCGCATCCTCTCCGCTGCCTTCCTATGACAGTATAGCACAAACGGGGCGGCTCAACCCCTATGATACACCCGGTCTCAACCCGAGTTCCAATCCGGCGATCAAAAAATCAACCAACGGACGCTGACGCCATTTTCACGGAGGAAAATCGCTGTTGGAAATACGACATCCGGTGTCGAGACCGGTCAGCGACGGCTGCCCACTCCCCCGTCGGGGCGCCGTTACATTGGTCACCGATGGCTGGGAATTCCCGCGGCCTTCTTTGACTACGAGAAATCCCCGGAACCCGTTTGAAAAGACCTCCCGGATCAGGGGCAGCGAAAGATACGGTGGGGCAAATTCCGTCGCTGCTGTGACAAAAGCCCATCGAACGGATTCCACCGAAGCCCCCGCCAAGCCGGCGCCTCATTTTTGAGGCTCCACCCCCTCCACAAAACAAAAGAGCACCCTATAGGGTGCTCACAGGCTCCGCCGGATGCTCCGAGAGCATCGAACAGTTCCGCCATTCCGGTGATCATGCGATGTGACAGGTTACCCGAGGGGACTCTTCAGTCCCGGATCGGGCGAAGTCTTAACAGGGCCAAGCCAGCCGCCATAATCAGACTGCCCACCAGAGACATCAGCGGGTACGAAGTGGCGGTTTTCGGCAGCTCTCCACCTTCATCCTCGGAATCGGACTCGGAATCAGACTGGCCGCCGGACTGCCCGGACTTGGGCAGTTGGGAACCATCCTGGGGCGGAGATTCCGGAAGGTCCGGCTCTTCCACCGGAGGTTGCTCATCGGAAGGATCATCCGGCTGCTCAGGGTCCTCCGGCTC
>Ga0079224_100009081_pt1 | contig 13521 bp, 9 predicted proteins | sample Stecom2015_FD_80414 | JGI IMG/M metagenome (GOLD analysis project Ga0079224, IMG submission 80414) | Agricultural soil microbial communities from Utah to study Nitrogen management - Steer compost 2015 | ecosystem: Environmental > Terrestrial > Soil > Agricultural land | place: USA: Utah... | reverse complement strand
GGATAGTACCTTGTTGTGTAGGTTGATTTCGCGCAGTATTATTTTTAAGCGTTCCTCTTTTAACATCGTTCAATTACTTTATGGTCGTGTTTGTCAAAGGTAAGGTTTTGTGCGGATATTAATTTTGCATTTATTGCATGTTTAAATATGCTTAAAAACGCAATTATTGGCATAATTATGTTAATATTTTATAATTTTTATATTAAATAGTGATAAAATATTTTGATATTCGTTTTTATGCGTTTATATTTGTTTTGAAAAACGCAAATAAAATGAGTGTATTTTTGTTTTGAATGCGAAAATTATGAAGAAGACTGGCTTATATATTCTATTCGTGCTTATAACTTCAACGATAATGATGTTTGGAGTGAAAGGAAAGGTGGGGGAAGAATCGTTAGATTACAAGGGGTGGGAGAGACTTGAGAAAGATGCAACCGTATTGAAGATCGTGGTATTTGGGAACTCTATAACGGCGGTTCGTTCTGATGTGCAGCGCGTTTTTGCACAACGTCTACCAGTACTACTGAAAAATAGAGGAATAGATGCAGTTGTTATCAATTCGGGGATTGGTGGGAGTCATTCGGGTAGATTAATTGACAACGACAAGATAAAGGTAAAGCACGGGTTAGATCGTTTCATGCCAGACGTGCTTCATCATAGACCTAATCTTGTTATTATCGGGTTCGGTCATAATGATGCCTATATAGACAGTAATCAACCCGATGGAAAGTCACGTATTCCATCGGAGGCTTATCGAGATAATTTGATTTATATGATTACGGAACTCCAAAAAATAGAATCAAAAATAATTTTAGTGGCTCCGAGTCCAATTGCGGAACCACAACGTCCTTCTTTTCAAAATATGAGGCTTTTGGAGTATGTGGAGGTGGTTCGGTCGTTAGCTGCTGATTATCAAGTGGGTTTGGCAGATAATAACAAGTTGTTTTTTGAATATAATAGGGATGGCAAAAGTTATGTAGCCTTGCTGACAGATGGTGTTCATCCTAATGACGATGGACATCAGATGATAGCAGAGAATCTGGTTATAGAGATTATAAAAATAATGAACAATAAATATTAATCTTAAAAACAATCAAACTATGATGATAACTAGGCACCCAGCTTTGTATGTACTATTATTATTCATGGCAATTGCGTGTGGTAAGGGTACTGCGGAACCGGTGCCAGAACCAAACGAAGAAGAAGGTGCCATCCGTGTAGCAGTATATAATACGCATTGGTGTACCGGTATCGATGGTGTGTTAAGCCCACAGAGAATAGCTGAAGTGTTGAAAAGCCTCAACGCGGATGTTATCGCTCTCAATGAAATTGATAGAAATTATGATCCCAGGAGTAATTATGAAGATCAACTCCAAATCATTGCGGATGCTTTGGAGATGAATTATCAATTTCAGAAGACAACATGGAAATCCGCTATTCCCGCGTCTGGTAATAAGCCTCGGGAATTTGGGCATGCTATTTTAAGCAAACAACCTATAGAGTTTTTGAATGCCAGAATATTTGATGCTTACTCCAGGCATTATCATGGATTGTTGGAGGCCAAGATCGTGGTAAAAGGTAAGCCCATTTTGTTTTATGTAACGCATTTAGATACAGATTTCTCGAGTCTTCAATCACAATCTGTACAACTAAAGCAATGGATGGCGGAAAGAGAGGGTACAAAAATATTGATGGGGGATTTAAATGCCGTGCCAGACAACCCATCTATAAGACACATCAAAAATGGGATGGTCGATGCGTTCGAGAAACAACCAGATGCCTTTACGTTCAAATCCAATAACCCAACGATAAGGATAGATTATATTATGGGCAGTGAAGATATTGAATTTGTAAACAGCAGTGTAATTAAAACGCTTGCTTCAGATCATTTCCCTATTGTAACAGAAATAAAAAAATGAAAAACTAACCTTAATCCCATGAAAATAGTAACACATGAATTCAGAATGAAACTTTTCAGCAAATATATTTTTGTTGTAGCATTTATCTTTTTTAGTCAATTGTTAAGCTGGGCTTCGGGTATTGCGCGCCCGTTTGCTGATGGTCAAAATAGAATAGTCACTGGTCGGGTCACAGACGCTAATACGGGGGAACCTTTAGCTGGCGCTAAAGTTGAAGCCAAAGGAGGGAACGCGACGTCCACTAATGGAAGCGGTATGTATGATTTGGAAATTCCGAACGGAATAGAAACCCTAGTAATCAGTTCCATCGGATACCAGTCAGCGGAAATACAGATAAATGGCCACTCAAGAATTGATATCGCGCTGGTTTCAGAAGAACAAAAGGTAGAGGAAGTAATCGTTGTGGGATATGGAACCCAGAGCAGAGAAAAGGTCACGGGAGCGGTAAACCAAGTCGGTGCAGAAGTTTTTCAGAACAGGCCAATTGTTAATCTCGCACAGGGGCTGCAGGGGGCAATACCTAATCTTAACATTAGTTTTGGAGACGGACAGCTAAATAGAGGCGGTACTTTTAACCTTCGTGGGTTTACTTCTATAAATGGGGGGGCGCCCTTGATATTAATAGATGGTACACCTGGTGATATCAATTTACTTAATCCCGAGGATGTAGAGACTGTAACAGTTTTGAAAGATGCTTCTTCCGCAGCGATCTATGGTGCCAGAGCAGCCTTCGGTGTCGTTCTCGTCACCACAAAAAAAGGACAAAGTGGACGGCCACAAGTAAGATACACCAATAATTTTGGTACCGGTTCGCCGATACGTGTACCGAGAGTAGTTAAAAATTCCTTAGAAGCCGCGACTATTCAGAACGAAGCTTATAGAGGTTATGCGGGAACGGAGGCACCGGGAATGGCCGTTGTGATCGATTATCTAAAACGGAGAGAAGAAGATCCGTCCTTACCTGAACTTGGTGTGGATGCATCAGGCAATTTTATAAGAGGGGCTACTACAGATTGGTATGGAGAATTTTATAATGATAATGCTCCTTTCTCAAAGAACTATTTGAGTATTTCGGGATCAAAAGAGAATACAGCATATTTTCTTTCTGTGGGGCATGAAAAGCAAAATGGGATATTTAGGGTCGCTACAGATGATTATAAAAAGTATAGTTTACGTTTAAAACTAGATAATCAGCTTGCAGATTGGATAAATGTTTTTAATAACCTAGAGCTTAATCAGGGAGTTTATGATTCCCCTAATAAATATGTTAGTGACGGCGGATATAATGTTTACCGTTATCTTTCGCTTTATGCCAACCCATACGAAGCTATAAGGACGCCAAATGGAAACTGGACCATTGGAGGGATGTCAGTATTTGGACAGTTACAGGATGCGGGTAGAAGAATCGAGAAAGATCAGATTTTAAAAAATACATTGGGTTTCCGAACCAATTTCTTTGACAGTAAATTAAGTATAAATGGTGATTATACTTATTTTGTAACACAGGGGAGAGATGATATCCAGTATTTCAGAATGCAGTATGAAAATCGTGAGAATAGTATTGCAGATTTTACCAATCCGGACTATTTCCAATCTGCATTTGCAGAGAATAAGCACCATATCATTAACCTTTTTACAGAATATCAGGAACGTTTCGGTGATCACAACGTTAAAGGATTGATCGGTTTTAACCAAGAACTTTATCAGGCAGATCGATTTAGTGCCCGTAGAGATGAAAATATCACCCAAAGCTTGGGTTCCTTGAATTTGACTACCGGTATTCCCACACTAGGCGCGGCAAAATCAGAATGGGCGCTGCGTGGTTATTTTGGTAGGTTGAACTATGATTATAAAAGTAAATATCTGGTTGAGTTTAACGGGCGATATGATGGCACATCGCGTTTCGCTAAAGAAACGAGGTTCGGTTTCTTTCCGTCGGTATCCGCAGGGTGGGTTGCATCTAATGAGGAATTTTTTAGTTCAGTTTCCAATGTTATTAACAGTTTGAAATTTAGAGGATCTTATGGCTCTCTTGGTAACCAATTGGTAAGTACTTATGCTTATATCAGTTCATTAACGCCATATACCGCAGCAGATTTACTGGAAGTGGGAGGAGAACGTCCTTTGGCTGTCAGAGCTCCAGGTCTTGTTCCGTATAACCTTACTTGGGAAACTGCTACCACGCTTAATGCAGGTTTTGACCTTAGTATGTTAAAAAATAGATTGGATTTAGGTTTTGATGTATACCGTCGTGACACCAAAAACATGCTTACCAAAGGCAGAATGTTACCAGCGGTCCTAGGCACGGAGGAGCCAAGAGAGAATGCCGCAGACCTAAGTACAAAAGGGTGGGAATTGTCTTTGAAATGGAATGATCATTTACACGTACTTAAAAAACCGTTTTCATATCATGTTTCTTTGGTATTGTCAGATCACCGTTCCCATATCACCAGGTTTGATAACCCAAATAAGTTATTAAGTGATACCTATTACGTAGGTATGGAGGTAGGCGAAATATGGGGGTATAAAACTTTAGGATTCTTTGCCACGGATGAAGAATCAGCAACCCATGCAGACCAGTCTAGATTACATTTATTTCCTGGTTTACCTAAAGCAGGAGATATCAAGTTTGAGGATACTGATGGAAGTGGGAGAATAGATTTTGGGAACAATACAGTAGATGATCCCGGAGATTTACAAATTATCGGGAATACGACCCCTAGATATGCCTATGGAATAAATGCAGGGTTTAATTGGGCTAATTTTTCACTGGATATCTTTTTGCAGGGAATAGGTAAGCGAAACTTTTATCCCGGACCAGAATCTGGCATTTTCTGGGGATTTTACAACAGATGGAACCAGCCTGTATATGAACATATAGCAGGTAACTATTGGACACCGGAAAATCCTGACGCGTATTTCCCTAGATTAAGGGCTTATGAAGCATTGACGACAGATAGATCTTTAGGAGCTACACAAACTCGATATTTACAAGATGCTTCTTATTTACGGTTGAAAAGTGTTACTGTCGGTTATTCATTGCCAAAATCGATTACTTCTAAAATAAAGCTCCAGGGAGCAAGACTGTTTTTTTCTGGGCAGAACCTGTTTGAATGGACCAAGTTATCAAAAGCGTTCGATCCCGAGGGTATCGATGACGACGGGGATGTCAATAGAGTTAACGGTCAAGGATTCATTTACCCTATGATGCGTACCTACACCTTTGGTCTAGAGATTAACCTTTAACAATTACCAAACATGAAAATAAAAACATTAATACTCTTGTTAGCTGGTGGTAGTTTCCTTACTTCTTGTAATCAAGATTTTCTGGAACGTTACCCACAGAGCGAAATTAGTCCACAAGTATTTTTTAATACAGAAAAAGACTTGGAACTGTATACGAATAGTTTCTATGCTTATCTACCAGAAACAGATATTTATATGGATGACTTTTCCAGCGATAACGTAAATGTTTCCGGTTTAGATGAACTCGTCGCCGGATTGAGAAGAGTACCCGCTGATGCTGCTTCTGCAGGATGGACCTGGACGCAATTATATAATATTAATTATTTTCTGGAACATTATGACAAGCCTATTATTCCAGAGGAAGCTAGAAACCATTATGGAGGAATGGCGAGATTCTTTAGGGCATACTTTTACTTTGAAAAAGTTAAGCGTTTTGGTGATGTACCATGGTTTAGTAAATCCTTACATGCGGGGAGTCCGGAACTTTTTAAGGAGCGCGATTCCAGAGAGGTCATTATAGATTCCATTAAGGCCGATTTGAATTTTGCTATTAACAATATGAGATCGGAGAAATCCGTCGGGCGGATAAATAAATGGGCAGCATTGGCATTAAAATCTCGGGTTTGCCTTTTCGAAGGTACGTTCAGAAAGTATCACCGTGAGTTTGAGTCTTCAGCAGATGGGCTTCTAAGGGAAGCAGCAGATGCGGCAGATTTGTTTATGAGAACAAGCCCTTATAGGTTAAGTACCGGAGATCCTTCCACTGTTTATTTAAATCTTTTTGCTTCAGAGACTCCAAATGCAGACGAATTTATATTAGCAAGGCTATACGGTCTTGACGTAAACCGATCACATGCGGCGAATGATATTTTTACGTCTGCTACAAGAGGAAATCCCGGCTTAACGAAATCTTTAATAGACTCTTATTTATTAACCAATGGACAGCCATTTTCTTCATTGCCAAATTATGATGAATTCCCTTTCTGGGAAGAAGTGAAAAATCGTGATCCGCGTTTAGCCCAAACCATACGTACGCCAGGATACAGACGTATTGGCGCTCCGGCCAATTCCGCTCCATTAAAACCAGATTATGCAAACGCGCTGACAGGATATCAGAATATAAAATTTGTGAGCAGTATTGATAGAGGTGCGGCAAGCTATACGCCTTTACCCATCTTTAGGTATGCAGAAGTACTTTTAAATTATGCTGAGGCTATGGCCGAATTGGGCAATTTAAATCAACCCGAAGCGGATAAATCTATAAACTTACTTAGAGCTAGGGTAAATATGCCAAAGCTAATCGTTACCGGCTTAACTGCAGACCCCTCACTTGTAGATTTATATGATGGTGTTGAAGGTGTAGCCCCATTAGACCCGATAATACTTGAAGTACGAAGAGAAAGAAGAATAGAACTTGCTATGGAAGGCTTTAGGTACTATGATTTGATGCGCTGGAAACAAGGACGTTTATTGGCAAGAACTTTTTATGGCGCCTATTATCCTTCCAAAGGGCTATTTGACCTAGACGGAGATGGAGTTGATGACATTGGAATTGTAGATAATCCGCCGTCTTCACCCGTTCCGGGGGTACAGTATTTTATCCTGCAACCGTCGAGAGCTTTAAGTGAGGGTACAAAAGGTAATATTGTTGTTCATCCCAATATAGAGAAGGTTTTCGTTGAAGGAAAAGATTATCTCTATCCGTTACCAATAAATGAGTTGATTTTGAACGATCAGCTTGAACAAAACCCGGGATGGCCTGAAAGATAGTAAACATAACTAATATATTATTAAATTTTAAAATGAATTGAAGATGAGAAATGTAAGATTATTTATGATGGGAATCGTGCTAACATTGGTATTTGGTTCCTGTTCGAAGGACAACGATGGGGGTGAGGGAAATGGAGGAGAACCATCTATCGATTTTTCCTATGCTCCTGAGATTCCAGAAGCAAGCACATCAATAAAATTTACGGCTGTCATAAATCAGGGATCTAGCGATATAAAGTCGTGGAAATGGTCTTTTGGTAATTCTACAGGGGCAACATCAACGGAAAAAGACCCTTCTTTTACCTATAACCAAGAAGGATCTTTTGAGGTTCAGCTAGAAGGAACGGATGCTGCAGGAAAAAAGGCAACAGTAAAGAAAACGGTCACTGTACAAGCTGACCCGACATTCGAATTTCCGGCTGAACTGGCGTGGACACTCGAAAATGCTACGACAATTGATAATATGAACGATGCTACCAGACCGCTGATTGGTGACGATGGCACTGTGTATTATATTGTGGGAGGTATGTCATCTACAGCATCCAAATTAATAGCGGTAACAGATGCGGGAACCAGCGCGCAGGTGAAATGGGAATGGGCTCCCGGAGCGGGGTTAAGAGCGGCACCATCTATGGGTGCCGACGGAAATATATACCAAACAAAATGGCATGTGAATAGCATAGCAAAAATAAATACTGCAAATGGCAACATGTTGTGGGATCAGCCAACTAATAACGCGGGATCATCCAATTCTACGGCGGCTATTGATAACGCCGGAAATATTTACGTTGCATCTCGAATTACGGCATCTGCTGGTGGTATCTTCTCTTTCGATAGTAACGGGAATGAAAGGTGGTCTGTTCTGGCGGCGACAGGAATTGGGGCAACATACTCATCTCCCGCTATCAGCAAAGACGGCAGTACTGTTTATTTTTATAATAGTGGGTTGGGCACTTTGTCGGCTTATCGTACAGCCGATGGTATAGCAAAATGGTCTGCTCCTGTGCAGGCTGGTGTCGGTCTGGGGACTTCCGTATCCGTTAATTCTGACGGAACAATCTATGCTACAAATGATGCAGCTGTCGTCGCGGTAACGGACAACGGTGCTACAGGAATCTTGAAATGGAAAACAGAAGATCTCTTAAGTCCCAATACTTCAGGGGTTGTCATTGGTCCCAATGGAGATCTATATGTAGGTACAAAGGCAGGATTGAAAGCTTTGAACCCAACTACCGGAGCTGAAAAATGGACTTATCCGGCGTGGATAGAAGAGTGTGTGCCGGCAGTCGATAAAAATGGGAATATATATTTTGGCAACAATGAGGGGAAATTCTTGATTGTCAATGCGGATGGAGAGTTGGAAAAACAAATTACGGTGGGCGGGGCAGCTGCAGTAGTCCATTCGCCCGTGATTGGTGATAACGGAAATGTCTATGTAGAAGTTGCTGATAATGATAAAATTAAGCTGTGTAAAATCACCGTTGAAGATGGCGGCCCCGCAAATTCTCCTTGGCCAATGAAAGGCCAGAACAGGAAGCATACCGGCCTAGCAAAATAAATAGTCTGTCAAACTGATTGATTCTCAACTTCCGCTCTGCAACTTATGTGCAGGGCGGAAATGAGAATTGTAGAACAGATGGAAAAGCGAAAATGAGCATAAATTAAAATCGACAGGAGATGAAGTACAATAAAGTGATATCGATAAGCCTTTTTCTCGTAATGCTCTTAATGAGTTGCGGAAAGTCTGCTGCCGAGACTGATGTTATTCCTGAGCCAGAGGAGGAAGATGAACCCAAAACATATACAATACGTGTTTTAACCTATAATATCTTTCATGGAGAGACTACTTTGGGGAAAATTGATATGGATTTATTTGGACAGATCATCAAGGATGAAAAACCTGATTTGGTAGCATTGCAGGAAGTCGACAAAGGAACTACGCGTTCGGGAGGAATAGATCAAACGGCAGAACTAAGTACGCGTACGGGTTTGACGGGATACTTTGCAAAAGCCCGGGATTTTCAAGGTGGAGACTATGGTGTAGCTATATTGTCAAAATTACCGGTTGACGATTTTAAGGTTGTTCCTGCCTATAAAACGGGAACTTACGGTACAGCTTATGCCTACGCTAAGGTAAAATTGGACGACGATACCCATATTTGGTTCAATTCGTCGCATCTTTCGACAAATCTGGAGGAAAGAACTGTTCATACGCAAGAATTGGTAAATTATTACAGAACAGTTCTTAAACGCGAACCGCTGATTATTTCTGGAGATCTAAACGCACAACTTCCAGACCCGGAGATGCAGATTTTAACGGAAGATTTTGCAGAATCAGATGAAGATCTTTTGAACACTTTTTCTACCCGTACCGGTATGAGAAGCAAGATAGATTTTATCATGTATCCAAAAACAGGAGATTGGAAAGTACGGTCAGTGAAGCGTATTTGTCGGCCAGATGCATCAGATCATTGCGCCGTATTTGCAGAATTGGAATATACCAAGCCTTAGCGTCGAGAAAAATCGTAGAGTAGATAGCATGAACATGACAAAAACAATGACATTATGGTGTAACATCAGTACATTTTTCCTGTTTCTTGCCTTTTGTGGAGTGGCAACATATACGCATGCTTTCGTAGACACAGCAGAAAACACAGAAGTATCCTCTGATTCAGTGATGAAAAATAAATTGTTTTATTTTTTCACAATCTTAAATTCTGAGACGAAACTAAAAGAAACAATAGAAAAAAATAAGTTACTGAAAGAAATTTATGCAGCACAACTATATCGTATCACGTCTTCTCAACAGTACTGTAAAAGTGGAAAGTGTTATGCAGAAACCATACGTTGGAGTGATAGGGAAATTGAAGAAGCAGGCACTGAACTGATCAAGATATTAGAAAAAAATGGGAAAAGACAATTTATTGTCGAGAACTTAAAAGAAGCGGGCTATTATAATTTATTTCATGATCTGAACGATACAGCATTTATACGTACCGTTTGGGAATACAATGCTCATGGTATTAACAGAATATTTTATGTTTATTTAGGAGGGGACCCACCTACGCGATATGCTGCTATAGACTCCATCAGCTATAAGCAAGATGACCCACGATTTGTCCAAAAGATTGATTCAGTATTAATAGCAATCGACACCCAGCTTAAAAATAAATCACAAATTCCATTTTATGAGTTTCCTATAAAAGCAGCGCTGGCAATACTTGATGTTAATGGTAGAGATGAAGTCGCGAGGTACGAACCTCTAACAGATGGCTACAATGCGAAAGCTTCTATGGCCGTTAGAAATGTAGATTGGAGTTTGTATAAATATAGCATATTACTAGTGCCGGGATTTGGCCCAGAAAAAGAAGGAGTAAGAATTCATGAAAAAGGTATAGTGAGGTGTAAGATGGCTGCGGAAAGATTTAAAAGAGGATTGGCACCATTTATTGTCGTTTCCGGAGGGCATGTATACCCATTTAGGACACCTTTTAGTGAAGCCTTGGAGATGAGAAGATACTTAATAGAAGAGCTGGATATTCCACAGGAAGTGGTAATTATTGAGCCGCATGCGAGACATACAACAACAAATATCAGAAATGCAACTAGGCTGTTGTATAGACTTAATATACCTGATACGTTGCCAGGATTGGTTGTAACAGATGCAGCACAGGTAAATATGATTGAAAATCTGGCTCCCAGATGTATTCGGGAACTGGGTTATGTGCCGTATAAAAGTGTAAATGTCCTAAATGAAAACGAAGTGGAATTTGTTCCTTCTGTACAGGCATTCCAGATTAATCTGGAGGATGTTCTGGATCCATAACAACTATTGAAAATATAAACATAAACACATAAACATGACAAGAATAACAGAACAGCCCTCTAGACACCGTCACCTTGAGAAAAAGACGGTGGAGGAGATTACTCATCTTATTAATGCGGAAGATAAAACAGTAGCAATTGCTGTAGAGAAAGCGTTACCACAGTTAAACAACTTGATAAATGAGGTGGTGAAAAAACTGAAGAATGGAGGAAGAATGTTTTACCTAGGAGCGGGCAGCGGGGGCAGGTTGTCTGTGTTAGATGTGATAGAAATGCCCACAACCTATGGTGTGTCCAAAGGTTTGCTTAATGCTATATTAGCCGGAGGAACAGAACATTTGGTCGAAGCGTTAGAAGAAAAGGAAGATGATGTGGAAGCAGGATGGAGAATGTTGCAGGAGGAACAGATCTCGGAGAAAGATATTGTAATAGGCATATCAGCTAGCGGCACTACACCATTTGTACTGGCAGGCTTGAAACAATGTCGTGCAAACAATATTACAACCGGATGTATCGTAAGCAATCCGAACTCGATTATTGCTGCCAATACAGATCTTCCCGTGGAGGTAATAACCGGTCCGGAATTTATATCAGGTAGCACCCGTATGAAATGTGGGACAGCACAAAAGATGATCTTTGATATGATCAGCACGACAACGATGGTTCAACTGGGGCGGGTGGAAGATAATAAAATGGTAAACGTTGCATTGATCAATGATAAAATAATAGATCGGGCGGTCAAAATATTAATGGAAAAAATAGAACTGCCTGACTATGAGCAAGCAAAAAAACTGTTAATAGATGCAGGTAGCGTTAAAGAGGCAATCGTGCAATGGCAACTTCAACATCAATAATATGAATTCAAACATCCTGTTTCGAAGGAATACACGAAAAATGAATGTACGGCGGAGAGTGTTGACACTTTTTTTATTGATTCTGTGCTTGCTTTGTCAAGCACAGAATCAACATGGTTATCAAGTTGGCTTTGCAAAAATAAGTATAGATCCGCCTGATGATATTTTTGGATTGGCATTGGCCGGATACGGATTGCCGGCAGAAGGTCGATTCAGTACCACATGGGAAGCTGTGGATTCGTTGAAACGATATAAGGTTATCTCATCTGATCAAGAAAAGCTGTTCGCACTTGATGTAAATAATAAGTGGTTCTGGGTAGGAGAGACTGGGGGAGGTTTGGAATGGAACGAAAGCACCCTGTCGGTTATAGAACCAAAGGCTGCTGCGGTTTTGAAAAAGCAAGCGTTTATCTTAGATAAAAACGGAATGTTATGGGTCAGCAAAACCGGAAATAGGCCAAAAAAAGTAAAGTCACCGAAATTAAAAACAATAGCGTCTGATGGAAAATATCTGTATTCCGTTGATGATGTGGGTAATATAAATCGCGGTGAGTATCATAATGATAAGGTAAGATGGACAACGATAGGGAAGGAAGAAGTAGAGGCGTTCACGATATATGATGGAGATATTATCTTGTCGGATCCCGAGGGCAGATTATGGAAAATACCGCTTAAGCAGCAAGCATCTTCAGGAAAAGTACAGATTGGGCGTCATAATGATGTAACCTATACGGTGAAAATAAAACAATTGGCAGCAACGAACGACAGGATATATGCACTTGATACGAACGGAAGTCTTTATGTTGGGAAGCATAAAAGTGAAAACAGCATGGAAACTGGATCTGTTGCTATCCAAAATGATGATAAAAAAATAATTATCATTACCGTAGATGTATGTGGGCTTGATTATTCCTTTACACAAAAAATCAAGAAAGCTATTGCTTTAAAACACAATTTATCCAAAGATGCAATACTGATTAATGCTTCGCATACTCACTTTGCTCCTGTCACACAAGCTTGGACTACATGGGCACATTTCTATCAACAACCGGACAGTAATTATCTGAATAATGTAGTTGGCAGAAACATGATGGCGGTTGTGGATAAAGCAATTGCGAACATAGAGCCAGCTTCTATTTATTTCGGGAGGGGAGAAACAAACATAGGTGTAAACAGAAGAGACAATGTTAGAAAGAGCGAAGGGCCTGTGGATCGGACACTGGATGTAGTCAAAGTGCTTAATCAACGGCAGCAGCTTATGGGAACCGTATTTTTTGCCGGATGCCACCCCGTATTTCAGAATAAAGGAGAGGAATCGTTTACGTTGAGTGCGAATTTTCCGGGAGTAGCCAGAAATGTACTAGCGACGTATACGGGTTCTGACCACAACCTGTTTGTACAGGGATGTGGAGGGGATATCAATCCAGTGTCAACTGATTATCGAGAGACCGGAACTGATTTAGCTAAAAATGTTTTGGAAATACTTTCGACTGATATGCAGGAAGTAACAGGTACACTTACTGCTTTTGTAGATAGTGTATTAATTCCCATAAAACCCATGACACCCGAAGCAATTGTAGCGTTTAGGGAGAAGACCGCTGCACAGAGAAGCACGGTGTATACAGATAAAGATCTACGTTGGGCAGACTTGATGGAACATCGATATCAAACCAATATGGTTCGACAAGAATTACCAGTTTATGTGCAAACATTAAACATCGGGTCATGGAAATTGGTTGGGTTGTCTCGAGAAGCCGTGACGTCTTATGGTATGAAGATTCGACAGATATGGCCGAATCGCAAGGTGAGTGTGGCAGGATATTGCAATGATGTGTCTAGTTACCTCCCCGACGGTTGGCATATAGAAAAAGGTGTTTACGAGGGGTATGATTCTTTTTTCTGGTACG
>Ga0079224_100009080_pt1 | contig 13521 bp, 14 predicted proteins | sample Stecom2015_FD_80414 | JGI IMG/M metagenome (GOLD analysis project Ga0079224, IMG submission 80414) | Agricultural soil microbial communities from Utah to study Nitrogen management - Steer compost 2015 | ecosystem: Environmental > Terrestrial > Soil > Agricultural land | place: USA: Utah... | reverse complement strand
TCCACGCCATGAGCGCGAGCGGCAGCGAGAAGGCGGCGACCACGATCGACTGCCAGACCACGATCACCGCCGGGCTGTCGCGCCGGGTAAGCGCCTTGGTGATCAGGAAGGAGCCCGCGAAGAGCGGGGCGGAAGCCAGCATCACCAGCGCGTAGAGGAGTTCGCCGCCGACCATGCGCGGACCCACCACGACGAGCACCCCGCCGAAGCCGACGAGCGCGGCGATCCAGCGGGCCGCGATCATCTTCTCGCGGAAGAAGAAGGCCGCCCCGAGCATGATGAAGATCGGCGTGGTGAACCCGATGGCGGTCATGTAGGCGAGGGGAAGATGGGGTAGCGCGGTGAACCAGAGCATCAGCCCGGAGGTATGCACGACGCCACGCCACAGCTGCCCCGCCATGCCGTTGGGCCGGTACTTGCGCAGGCCCTGGCGCAGCATGATCGGCAGCATCACGATGAGCCCGAAGAGATAGCGCAGGAACTGCGCCTGCATCGGGTCGAGTTCGGTCGTCATGACCCGCAGCAGGGCGTTGAGCAGCGCGAAGGAGATGCCCGCCGCGATGCTCCAGAGCATGCCGCGCAATACCGGGTCGAGCGCATTGGCGCGCTCGTGCAGGACGACCGCGCGCTGGCGCAAGGCAAGCCCGCGCTTGCGCAACGCGCGTCCGCCCCGGCGCAGGGCGAGCATGCGCGCGGACCATGGTCGCCCGCGCATCATCGATACGGCGTGTTCTGCACGGCGCCCGGTCAGGTGAGGATGATGTCGTAGACGGTCTGGCCGTAGGCGGATTCGACCTGTAGCGCGATCGGCTTGCCGATGGCGTCGCCGAGCGAAGCCAGCGGCTGGCTCTCTTCCTCGAGGAAGAGGTCGATCACGTCCTGCGAGGCGAGGATGCGGAACTCGCGTGGATTGAACTGGCCGGCTTCGCGCTGGATCTCGCGCAGGATCTCGTAGCAGATCGAGCGGGCGGTCTTGACCTGGCCGGCGCCGGAGCAGACCGGGCAGGGCTCGCACAACAGGTGGGCGAGCGACTCCCGTGTACGCTTGCGGGTCATTTCGACCAGGCCGAGCGAGGTGAACCCGCTCACGCTCGTCTTGGTGCGATCGTTGGCCAGCGCGCGGCGCAACTCCTGGAGCACGGCTTCGCGGTGCTCGTGTCCCGACATGTCGATGAAGTCGACGATGATGATGCCGCCGAGGTTGCGCATCCGCAGCTGGCGGGCGATCGCGTGGGCCGCTTCGAGGTTGGTACGGAACACGGTGTCGTCGAAATTGCGGCCCCCGACATAGCCGCCGGTATTGACGTCGATCGTCGTCATGGCCTCGGTCTGGTCGAAGATCAGGTAGCCGCCGGACTTGAGGTCGAACCGGCGCGACAAGGCGCGTTCGATTTCGTCCTCGATGTTGTGCAGCTCGAAGATCGGTCGATCGCCGGTGTAGCCGCGCAGTTTGCCGAGCACGGCCGGCGAGTAGTCCTTGGCGAACTCGCGCAGTCGGGCGAGCTCGGCCGGATCGTCGACGAGGATCGCGCTGGTCGATTCGGTGAGCAGGTCGCGCAGCACCCGCTCGCCGAGCGAGAGTTCCTCGTAGAGCAGGCTGGGCGCCGGGCGTGCCCGGCTCGCATCGAGGATCTGCTGCCAGCGCTTGCGCAGGTAGGAGACGTCGGCTCGCATCTGCGCTTCGTCGGCATCCTCGGCCGAGGTCCGGATGATGTAGCCGCCTTTCTCTTCGTCTGGCAATGCCGCCTGCAGGCGCTGGCGCAGCAGCATCCGGTCGGCCTCGTCGCCGATGCGCTGCGACACGCCGATGTGCGGGTCTTGCGGCAGGTAGACGAGCAACCGCCCGGCGATGCTGATCTGCGTGGAGAGCCGCGCCCCCTTTGTGCCCAGCGGATCCTTGAGGACCTGGACGAGCAAGGGCTGGCTTTCGTAGAGCACCTTCTCGATCGGCAGGATCGGCTGGCCGTGCGAGCGCGATTGCCAGAGGTCCGCGACGTGCAGGAAGGCGGCACGCTCGAGGCCGATGTCGATGAAGGCCGACTGCATGCCGGGCAGCACCCGGGTGACCTTGCCCACGTAGACGTTGCCGACCAGGCCGCGGGTGGCCGCGCGCTCTATGTGCAGCTCTTGCGCGGCGCCTTGCTGCACCAGTGCGACCCTTGTCTCGTGGGCGCGAAAGTTGACCAGGATCTCTTCGGAGAACATCGTCGCGGGCCCGGCTCGCGGCCAGCAGGCGGTCGGCTCAGGTGAGGCGTCGCAGCAGGCAGTGGGTTTCGTACAGCGGAAGGCCCATGATACCGGACTCGCTGCCTTCGATATTGCGCACGAAGCGGCCGGCATAGCCCTGGATGCCGTAGGCCCCGGCCTTGTCGAAGGGATCGCCGGTCGCGACGTAGGTGGCGATGTCGGCCGCGGTGAGCCTGGCGAAGCGCACCCGCGAGGCCGACACGCGGTGCTCGATGCGCTTGCCCCGCGCCAGCGCCACCGCGGTCAGCACCCGGTGGCTGCGGCCCGACAGCGCGCGCAGCATCGCGGTTGCCTGCGCCGCGTCGGCCGGCTTGCCGAGGATGCGCCCGCCGAGGGCGACCGTGGTATCGGCCGCCAGCACCGGCGCCGGGGGCAGGTTACGCGCCTGGCGCCGCGCCTCGCCGGCTCGCGCCTTGGCGAGCGTGACCCGCAGGACGTATTCGCTCGGACGTTCGCCGGGCAACAGTGCCTCGAGGGCTTCCGCGGCCTCGGCCTCGTCCTCGGCGGGGGCGAGCACTTCGAAGCGCACGCCGATACGCGCCAGGAGTTCCTGGCGGCGGGGGCTGCGGGAGGCGAGATAGATCATGCGCGATGGTAGGGGTGGCCAGCGTTGATCGACCAGGCCCGGTAGAGCTGCTCGGCAAGCAGCACCCGGACCAACGGATGGGGCAGGGTCAGGCTGGACAGGCGCAAGCTTTCGTCGGCGGCGGCCTTCAAGGCGGGATCGAGCCCGTCGGGGCCGCCAACCAGGATGGCGACCGGGCGAGCGTCCTCGCGCCAGGCAAGGAAGCGTTGCGCCAGGCCCGCGGTGTCGATATCGCGGCCACGCTCGTCGAGCACGATCCGGCGCGCCGAGGCCGGCACCGCCGCCTCGATGCGGACCGCTTCGTCGCGCATCCAGCGCGCCTGGTCGGCCGATCGGCCGCGGGTCGCGGCGCGGATCTCGCGCCATTCGAGGCTGATCTCCGCGGGCAGCCGGCCGGAGAAGTCCGCTACCGCCTGGTCGACCCAGGCGGGCATCCGCGTGCCGACGGCGATCACCCGCAGCAGCATGCTAGTACCGCCCCCCGGGGGCGTCGAAACATGAAATCGCGCCTTCGCACGCACGGCCGCGTTGCAAATCCTCGCAATAGCTCCGGCTATTGCTGCGGTTTGCGCCTTGCCCTGCGCGCGAATCCATCGATTTCATCCTGTTCCTCCACACCCGGGGCGCGGTACTAACCGCGCGCCGCGGCCGGCGTCGCCCGCTTCAGGCGTACCGGCTTGCCGCCCCAGATTTCCTCGAGGTTGTAGTAGGCGCGGATTGCCGGCTGCATGACATGCACGACGAGATCGCCGAGGTCGACCAGCACCCATTCGCCGGTGTCCTCGCCTTCCATCGAGAGCACTTCGCCGCCGGCGGCCTTCACCTTGTCGCGCACGTGCGCCGCAAGGGCCCGCGTCTGGCGATTCGATGTTCCCGACGCGATCACGACGCGGTCGAACAGGCTGGTCAGCTCGACGGTGTTGTAGACGACGATGTCCTGGCCCTTGACGTCCTCGAGGGCGTCGACCACGAGTCGTTGCAGTTTGCGTATGTCCATTGTTTGCCTTTCGTTACTTCACGGGCGGGGCGTCGCGGTACAGGCGACGGGATTGGATGTACTCGAGCACGCTGGCCGGCAGCAGTTCGACCGGGGCCTCGCCGGCGACCAGCTGCTTGCGCAGCGTGGTCGACGACACCGGCACGGCAGGCATGCTGAAGAAGACGATGCCGCCGGCCGGCGCATCGGGCAGGGCGTCGGCGCCATGAGCCTCGACGAGGGCTTCGACGGGCGCCGGCAAGTCGTCGAGCGACACGCGCTCGCGCCGGGTCGCCGCGATATGGCACAGATCGAGCAGTTCGCGCCAGCGATGCCAGCTCGCGAGGTTGCGAAGCTGGTCGCTGCCGATGATCAGCACCAGGGCGCATTCGGGTCCGAGCTCGGCGCGCAGCGAGGCGAGCGTGTCGATCGTGTAGCTCGGCCCTTCGCGCTCGACCTCTCGGGTATCGATGATCCAGTCCGGCTCGCCGGCAATGGCCAGGCGCAGCATTGCGACGCGGTCGGCGGCGGGGGAACTGCCGTCCTTCTGCCAGGAAACCCCGGTGGGCACGAGGCGCAGCTCGTCGATCGAGAGGGCGACGCAGGCGGCCCGCGCGAGCGCGAGGTGCCCGACGTGGACCGGGTCGAAGGTGCCGCCCAGCAGGCCGACGCGGCGACGTTTCAGACCCATTCGCGCGGGACCAGAAAGCGTTCGGTCAGCGCCGCTTCGGGCGAGCCCGGTTCGGGCGTCCAGTCGTAGGCCCAGCGGGCCAGTGGCGGCATCGACACCAGGATCGATTCGGTGCGCCCGCCCGACTGCAGGCCGAACAGCGTGCCGCGATCGTAGACCAGGTTGAACTCGACGTAGCGGCCGCGCCGGTAGAGCTGGAAGCTGCGCTGTTCGTCGGTCGCGTAGCGGTCGTGATTGCGTTCGACGATCGGGACATAGGCGCCCAGGAAGGCTTCACCGACCGAACGTGTGAGCGCGAATGCGCCGTCGAAATCGGGCTCGGCGAAGTCGTCGAAGAAGATCCCGCCCACGCCGCGCGCCTCGCCGCGGTGCTTGAGGAAAAAATAATCGTCGCACCAGCGCTTGAAGCGGGGATGCCACTGTGGCCCGAAGGGAGCCAGCGCGTCGCGGCAGGCCTGGTGGAAATGGATGACATCCCGCTCGAGCGGATAGAAGGGCGTGAGGTCCATGCCGCCGCCGAACCACCAGGTCGCCGGGCCGGTGCCGTCACCATGCGCGACGAAGAAACGCACGTTCATGTGCACGGTGGGCACATGGGGATTGCGCGGATGCAGCACCAGCGACACGCCCATGGCTTCGAAGCGGCGCCCGGCGATCGCCGGCCGACTGGCCGAGGCCGAAGCCGGCAGGCCGTCGCCGGCGACGTGCGAGAACAGGACGCCGCCGCGTTCGAATACTTCGGAGTCCTCGATCACCCGGCTGCGGCCGCCACCGCCGGCGGGGCGCGACCAGTCGTCGACCAGGAAACGTCCGCCGTCGAGCGACTCGAGTCGCTCGACGATGCGCCGTTGCAGCTCGAGCAACCAGGTGCGGACCTGGTCATGCGCCGGCGCCGGCGCATTGCCGCCGCGCTCGGCCAAGCTACTTCCGCACCGGGCGAACGATCGCCCGGTGGCCGATGTCGCGCCGGTACTGCATGCCGTCGAAGCGGATCGTGGCGGCGACTTCATAGGCGCGCGCCTGCGCCATCTTGACGGAGTCGCCCAGCGCGGTGACGCACAGCACGCGGCCGCCGGCAGTGAGGACCCTGCCGTCGTCGATGCTCGTGCCGGCATGGAACACGATGCAGTCGTCGCCGACCGCGTTGCCGTGCTCGGGCAGTCCTTCGATCGAGTCGCCGCGACGCGGCGACTCCGGATAGCCGTGGGCGGCTAGCACCCCGCCCAGCGCGGTACGGCGGTCCCAGGTGATCTCGGCGGTATCGAGCCGGCCTTCGATGCCGCGCTCGACGATGGCCGCGAAATCGCTCTTGATGCGCGCGAGGATGGGCTGGGTTTCGGGATCGCCCATCCGGCAGTTGAACTCGAGCGTGCGGATCGCGCCATCGGGGGCGATCATGAGCCCGGCATAGAGAAAGCCGGTGAAGGGAATGCCGTCGGCCGCCATGCCTTCGACGGTGGGGCGGATGATCTCGCGCAGCACCCGGGCATGCACCACCGGCGTGACCACCGGGGCGGGCGAATAGGCGCCCATGCCGCCGGTATTGGGGCCGGTATCGCCGTCGAGCAGTCGCTTGTGGTCCTGGCTCGAGGCGAGCGCGAGGATGTTCTTGCCGTCGACCATCACGATGAAGCTCGCTTCCTCGCCTTCGAGGAAATCCTCGACGACCACCCGCGCACCGGCCTGGCCCATGCCGCCGTCGGTGAGCATCAAGTCGACGGCGGCATGCGCCTGGCCGACATCGGTGGCAACCACCACGCCCTTGCCGGCGGCGAGGCCGTCGGCCTTGACGACGATCGGGGCGCCGCGGCGCTCGATGTACGCATGGGCCGCGGCGGCGTCGGTGAAGGTCTCGTAGGCGGCCGTCGGGATGCCATGGCGCTTCATGAAGGCCTTGGCGAAATCCTTGGAGGATTCGAGCTGCGCCGCCGCGCGCGTCGGACCGAAGATCTTGAGTCCGCGCGAACGGAAGATGTCGACGATTCCCTCGGCCAGCGGCGCCTCGGGGCCGACGACGGTGAAGCCGACCTGCTCGCGCTCGGCGAGCGCGGCGAGGGTCAGCGGGTCGGTAACCGGGATGTTGCGCGCCCCGGGTTCGCGCGCGGTGCCGCCGTTGCCCGGCGCGACGATGACCTCCTGGACCCGGGGCGAGCGCGCCAGGCACCAGGCCAGCGCGTGTTCGCGCCCGCCCGAGCCGACCACGAGGATCTTCATGCTGTTTCCTGGTCCTCGAACACCGCGTTGGTAAAGACCTGCTGGACGTCGTCGAGGTCCTCGAGGGCATCGATGAGCTTCTGCATGCGCTCGCTGTCCTCGGCGCCGAGCTCGGCTTCGACGTTCGGGCGCATCGTGACCTCGGCGACCTCGGCCTTGAGTCCGGCTGCTTCGAGGGCCTGCTTGAGCGCACCGAAGTTGGCGGGCGCGCACAGCACCTCGATGCCGCCTTCATCGTCGGTATTGATGTCGTCGGCGCCAGCCTCGATGGCGGCTTCCATCACCGCTTCCTCGGCGGTGCCGGGCGCGAAGAGGAACTGGCCGCAGTGGGTGAACTGGAACGCGACCGAGCCGTCGGTGCCGAGGTTGCCGTTGTTCTTCGAGAACGCATGGCGGACTTCGGCCACGGTCCGGGTGCGGTTGTCGGTCATGCAGTCGACGATGATCGCCGCGCCGCCGGCGCCGTAGCCTTCGTAGCGGATTTCCTCGTAGGTCGCCCCGTCGAGGTCGCCCGAGCCGCGCTGGATCGCTCGCTTGACGGTGTCCTTGGGCATGTTGGCCTCGGACGCCTTGTCCATTGCCAGACGCAGCCGGGGGTTCGTCTCGGGGTCGGGACCGGCGAGCTTGGCCGCGACCGTGATCTCCTTGATCACGCGGGTGAACACCTTGCCGCGCTTGGCGTCGGCCCGCTCCTTCTTGTGCTTGATGTTGGCCCACTTGGAATGACCGGCCATGGACTCCTCTACCTTGCTGCCTTGCAATACTCGGGGGCGGGGCGATAATCCACCCAGCGGACGATTTCGATTTTATCATCCGGGCTCCCGCGCGGGCCCGCCCGCCGTCCCTCTCCAGCGAGACGACCTGCATCCATGAACCCGCTGCCGATCGCGCGAAACGCGCAAGTCGAAACCGTATTGCTGCCGCGGCTCGCGAATCGCCACGGCCTGATCACCGGCGCCACCGGCACCGGCAAGACGGTCTCGCTGCAGGTGCTCGCCGAGCGCTTCTCCTCGATCGGGGTGCCGGTGTTCGTCTCCGACGTCAAGGGCGACCTCACCGGCATCTCGCAGGCCGGCAAGTCCTCGACCAAGCTCGCCGAGCGGCTCGAGCGCCTCGGGCTGCCCACGCCGGAATTCCATGGCTTTCCCGTCACGCTCTGGGATGTCTACGCGGAGCGTGGCCATCCGCTGCGGGCCACCGTGTCGGACATGGGGCCACTGCTCCTTGGTCGGATGATGGGCCTCAACGACACCCAGGAAGGCGTGCTGCACGTCGTCTTCCGGGTTGCCGACGACAACGGCATGCTCCTGCTCGACCTCAAGGACCTGAGGGCGATGCTCCAGTTCGTGGGCGACAACGCCAAGGCGCTGCGCACCGCCTACGGCAACGTTTCGGCGGCATCGGTCGGCGCGATCCAGCGCAGCCTGCTGGCGCTCGAGAGCCAGGGAGCCGATCGCTTCTTCGGCGAGCCGATGCTCGATCTCGACGACATGATGCAGACCGATGCGAACGGGCGCGGAGTGATCAACATCCTCGCGGCCGATCGCCTGCTCAATTCGCCGACCTTGTACGCGACCTTCCTGCTGTGGCTGCTGTCCGAGCTCTTCGAGCGCCTGCCCGAGGTGGGTGATCCCGAGAAGCCGCGCTTCGTGTTCTTCTTCGACGAGGCGCACCTGCTCTTCGACGATGCGCCCAAGGCGCTGGTCGACAAGGTCGAGCAGGTGGTCCGCCTGATCCGCTCGAAGGGTGTCGGTGTCTACTTCGTGACGCAGAATCCGCTGGACGTCCCGGACGACGTCCTCGGCCAGCTCGGCAATCGCATCCAGCATGCCTTGCGCGCATTCACCGCGCGCGACCAGAAGGCGGTGCGGGCGGCCGCCTCGACCATGCGCGCCAACCCGGCGTTCGACGCCGAATCGGCGATCACCGAGCTCGCGGTCGGCGAGGCGCTGGTCTCGATGCTCGACGACAAGGGGCGGCCCGGCATCGTCGAGCGCGCATGGATGATGGCGCCTGGCAGTCGCATGGGCCCGGTCGACGATGCCGAACGGGCGGCCTTGCTCAGGAACTCGGTGGTTGCCGGCGTGTACGACACGACCGTCGATCGCGAATCCGCCTACGAGAAGCTGCTCGCCCGCACCGAGGCCGAGGCGGCGGCCGCTGCGCAGGCGGCGAAGGAGGCCGAGGACGACGGCGGCGTGCTCGGTTCGCTCGGCGACCTGCTGGGCGGGGGCGCCGCGGGCGGCAAGACCAAGGGTCGGTCACGGCGGAGCGACTCGATCCTCGAGGCCGCCGCCAAGAGCGCGGCCCGCTCGATGGGCACCGGCCTGGGTCGTGAGATCCTGCGCGGCGTGCTCGGTACGATATTCAAGAGTCGCCGCTAGGGCGCGACGAACAATCCAGCCAAACAGGAGACAGATCAATGGATCTCGGAATCAAGGGCAAGCGGGCAATCGTATGCGGCGCGAGCCGTGGACTCGGCTTCGGCAGCGCGTTGTCGCTTGCGCGCGAGGGCGTCGACCTCGTGATCAACGGTCGCCGCGCCGATGTGCTTGCCGATGCGGCCAAGCGAATCGCCGATGAAACCGGTGTCGAAGTCGTCGCGGTGGCGGCCGACATCACCAGTGCGTCGGGACGCGCCGAGGTCCTCGCCGCAGCCCCGCAAGTCGACATCCTCGTGACCAATGCGGGTGGCCCGCCCCCGGGAGACTTCCGCAACTTCGATCGGGACGACTGGATCCGCGCAGTCGACGCCAACATGCTGACGCCGATCGAGCTGATCAAGGCAACTCTCGACGGCATGATCGAACGACGCTTCGGGCGCATCGTCAACATCACCTCGAGCGCGGTGAAGGCGCCGATCGACGTCCTCGCGCTGTCCAACGGCGCTCGCAGCGGGCTGACCGGATTCGTCGCCGGGCTCGCCCGCAAGACGGTTGCCCACAACGTGACCATCAACAACCTGCTGCCCGGAATCTTCGATACCGATCGCCTCGCTGGCCTGATGGAGGCCGCCGCGAAAGGCGCCGGCATCAGCGTCGAGGAGGCGCGCCAGCGCCGCCAGGCGGGCCAGCCGGCGGGCCGGTTCGGCGACGAGATGGAGTTCGGCCAGGCCTGCGCCTATCTCTGCAGCGCCCAGGCAGGCTATATCACCGGCCAGAACTTCCTGATCGACGGCGGCTCCTACCCCGGCACCTTCTGAGCAGGATTCCCATGAGCAAGGCAATCAGGATCGAGACGACCGGCGGGCCCGAAGTCATGCGCCTGGTCGAGCATGATCCGGGCAAGCCGCTGCGAGGCGAACTGCGCATCCGCAACCGGGCCATCGGCGTGAACTACATCGATGTGTATTACCGGACCGGCGCCTATCCGATGCCGCTGCCCGGCGGGATCGGCATGGAGGCCGCGGGCGTGGTCGAGGAAGTCGGCGACGACGTCAGCGGCTTCGCGCCGGGCGACCGGGTGGCGTACGCCGCCGGGCCGGCCGGCGCCTATGCCGAGGTGCACAACATGGCGGCGAAATCGGTGCTCAGGCTGCCGGACTCCGTCGACGACGAGGCAGCCGCCGCCCTGATGCTCAAGGGCATGACGGTGCAGTACCTCTTCAATCGCACCGTCCGGCTGCAGCCTGGCCAGACGATCCTCTTCCATGCCGCCGCGGGCGGCGTCGGACTGCTGGCGATGCAGTGGGCGCGGGCGATGGGCGTTACCGTGATCGGCACCGTCGGCTCCGAAGAAAAAGCCGAGCTCGCGCGCCGCCATGGCTGCGAGCACGTCATCCTCTACCGCAGCGAGAACATCGTCGAGCGGGTGCGCGAGATCACCGACGGCGCGATGGTGCCCGCGGTCTACGATTCGGTCGGCAAGGACACCTTCGATGCGTCGCTGGCGTCGCTCGCGCCTTTCGGGACGATGGTCAGCTTCGGCGCGGCCTCGGGTCCGGTTCCGCCGGTGCCACTGTCGGCCTTGCGCGGCACGCTGTACCTGACCCGGCCCTCGGTGCTCGCGTATTCCGCGCGGCGCGAAGACCTCGAGGCGATGGCCAACGGCCTGTTCGAGATGGTCGGCGCGGGCAAGCTGCGCCCGGTAATCGAACAGCGCCTGCCGCTCGCCGAGGCGGCCCAGGCCCATCGCGACCTGGAGTCGCGCCGCACCACCGGTACGACGTTGCTGCTGCCTTGAACGCCGCCGATCCGACGGTCGACGACGCGCGCCGATTCGGCGGCGTTGCGCGCAGCTACGGCGCGGGTGCGCTCGATGCGCTTGCCGCCTCGCACCTGGTGGTCGTCGGGGTCGGAGGCGTCGGCTCCTGGGCCGCGGAAGCCCTGGCCCGTTCGGCGGTGGGCCGGATCACACTCGTCGACATGGACCATGTTGCCGAATCCAACATCAACCGCCAGGTCCATGCGCTCGACACCACGATCGGGCGCAGCAAGATCGTTGCGATGGCCGAGCGTATCGCTGAGATCTCGCCCCGGTGCCGGGTCGACTGCGTCGACGACTTCGTCGATCCCGGCAATGCATCCTCGCTGGTGCCGTCCGATGCCGATGTCGTGATCGACGCGATCGATGCGCCAGCGGCCAAGGCGGCCCTGATTGCGACCTGCGTCCAGCGCGGTCAGGCGGTAATCGTCTGCGGCGGCGCCGGCGGGCGCGTCGATCCGCTGCACCTCGTGAGCGGCGACCTTGCCGCCACCCGCCACGACGCCCTGCTGGCCTCGGTCCGGGCCCGCCTGCGGCGCCAGCATGGCTTCCCGCGCGCCGAGCGTGGACGCTTCGGCGTGACCGCCCTGTGGTTCGATGCGCCGACGCCGACCGGCCTGGCGCAACCCCAGGGCGGGGCGGGCACTCCCCTTGCCTGCGCCGGGTACGGATCGCTCGTGACCGTGACCGCTTCGCTGGGGTTTGCCGCCGCCGCGCAGGCCCTCGGGCGGGCATTGGCGTTGCATGCCGGACGTTGACGACAGCGAGGGTTTGCGCGACATTCGTTGCGCTGACCAGAACAAAGACCTGCGCGCAACGGGCAGCCTACGGGGCGCGAGACTGCAACTACCTGCGAGGAAACGAATGCGCCCACCGAGCGGGCTGGCGATGTGGCCAGCCGATGCGTTGGCTTTTTTTCTGGGATTTCTGCGTGATCCCGTTGGTGTGGGCTCGGTCATCCCGAGTTCGCGATATCTCGAGCGTCGCATCGTCGAAGCAGCGGGCGCGTCCAGCGCTCGCGTCATCGTGGAACTCGGTCCCGGCACCGGTGGCACCACCCGGGCGCTGCTCGATGCGATGCCTTCCGATGCCCGCCTGGTCTGCATCGAGATCGACCCGAAGTTCGCCGATCATGTCGCGCGTCTCGGCGACCCGCGCCTGATCGTGCGCTGCTGCAGCGCCGAGCATGTGGGCGACGTCCTCGCCGAGCATAACCTGCCCGCGCCCAATGCCGTGGTGTCGGGGATTCCCTTCTCGACCATGCCAGCCGACGCTGGCCAGCTCATCGCGCGCCGGGTGCACGACGCCTTGCCGGTCGGCGGCAGTTTCGTCGCCTACCAGTTCAAGTCCGCGGTCGCCGGCTTCGCTGCGCCAGTATTCGGCAATCACGACCTGAGCGTCTACGAATGGCGCAACATCCCCCCGATGCGGCTCTGGCGATGGCGCCGCAGCGCCTGACGATGGCGGGCTAGCGCTTCGGTTCAGGGCTTGCCGGTCAGGGAGCCGTCGCCAGTGCGCGGCGGGCCTCGGCGAACAGGGCTTCGAAGGACTCCACGACGAAGTACTTCGACTGGAATCCGTCGATCCGGAAATCGCTTGCCATGACCTGGTCGGCATCGAAGCGCCGGTGCCCTGCCTGCGACGATTCGACTGCATGCCGCAGTTCGGCGGGCGAAGACAGCAGCCCCGCGCCATAGGCGCGCAGGCCGCCCGCCTCGCGTACCAGCCCGAACTCGATCGTGTACCAGTAGAGCCGCGCCAGCCGACGGCGCGCGGCTTCGCCGCGCGCTCGCAGGCACGCCGCGCCGAAGGCGGCGACGAAGTCCGCGATCGCCGGCACCGCGAGCATCGGCACGTGGCCGAAGAAGTCGTGGAAGATGTCTGGCTCGACGATGTAGTCGAGCTCGGCCGCGCTGCGCAGCCAGACCGTCACGGGGAATCGCCGGCCGGCAAGGTGCTCGAAAAAGGCCTCGTCGGGAATCAGGCCGGGGACGCCGATCAGCCGCCAGCCGGTCAGTCGCGACAGGCGCTCGCCGTGGCGGTCGAGCCCGGGGATTCGGTCTGCGCAATCGAGCGATTCGAGTGAATCGATGAAGGCCTGGCAGGCGCGTCCGGGCAGCAAGGCCGACTGGCGCTCGTACAGGCGCCGCCAGCGCCGGTGCTCGTCGGGCCGATAGTCAGCCGGATCCTGGTCCACGCGGTAGTCGGCATGGGCTCGTGAGTAGTCGCCGCGCAGGCCATGGGCGGAACGGTCGCTGACTTCAGGCAGGGCAGGTCGGGCACCCATCGGGCTGGTCCGGCAAGACATGTTGGGTCCATGATCCGCCAATCCGCTGAAAAATCGGTTCCTTTTTGGCGTAAATTTCGGATAATCTGGTCAAGGCATTCCTTTTTATTGCCTATGGAGGAATGAATGTCCCAGTCCGAGCTCGCCGATCCCATCGATGTCCGGATCGTGGAGGCCCTGCAGCGCGACGCCAAGCTCTCGGCCCAGGAACTTGCCGAGCGGGTCGGGGCATCGACCACCGTCTGCTGGCGCCGCGTGCGCCGCCTGCAGTCGGCCGGCGTGCTGCGGCGAGCCGCGATGCTGCTCGACCCGGCCCG
>Ga0079224_100009079_pt1 | contig 13523 bp, 8 predicted proteins | sample Stecom2015_FD_80414 | JGI IMG/M metagenome (GOLD analysis project Ga0079224, IMG submission 80414) | Agricultural soil microbial communities from Utah to study Nitrogen management - Steer compost 2015 | ecosystem: Environmental > Terrestrial > Soil > Agricultural land | place: USA: Utah... | reverse complement strand
GACGACCGGCTCGATGCCCAGGCGCTCGGCCACGGCGCGGGCGGCGCGAGCGGGAAGCTGCTCCCCCGACTCGGCGCCGACCCCGATCACGATGCGGGTCGAGGCGGCCCGCAGGGCGTCGAAGTCGTGCCGGTGGAAGGTGCAGGTGAGCATGTTCTGGCCGAGGAGGGGGTCGTCGCGCGTGCCGTCGTCCTCGGTCGGCAGCCCGAAGTCGGCGGGGTCGGGCGCGAGCCGATCCGCGATCTCCTCGGTGAAGGGCCCCTGGTGGGAGATCAGCGCTATGAACTTCGCCATGGCCGGGCCGAGACCGGAGTCCAGGTAGGTCCGGCGGATGTCCTGGCAGATCCCCAGGAGCACTTCGTGGTCGGGCAGCTCCCGGGAGGCCGGCGGCTCGTGCGCGACGAAGACGCGCACGAGTTCGGGGCAGCGGGCCACCAGGGCGAGACCGTTCACCGCGCCGCCGCTGGAGCCGAAGAGGTCCACCGGGCCGCCGACCGCCTCGATCAGGCGGCGCAGGTCCTCGGCGTGCTCCTCGACCGCGGTCTCGGCGGCGCCGTCGGTGCGCTCGCTGCGTTCGGCGCCGCGCGGGTCGTAGGTCACCACCGTGCGGTCGGTGAAGTGCCCGGCCAGCGTGGTGAAGCCGGGCGCGCCCATCGGGGAGCCGATGAGCAGCAGGGGCGGCTCGGCGCCCGTGCCTCCTGCGCGGACGTCGTAGTGCAGGACGGCTCCGGGGGCTTCCAGCGTGCGCGTCTCGATCATGTCGGTGTCTCCTCTGTGCGTGGTGCTTCATTCATACCGACGAGATGCGACACGCTGATTCATCGCCGCTCCGGAAGATCACGCCGTGTCGCGGGCCCTGGGAGGGGCCGTGCTGTCGCGGAGGACGATCCGGGGCCGCTCAGAGGAGTACAGGCGGTCGCCGGTGCCGTCGAGGGCCTGGAGAAGCAGCTGGAAGCCGCGGCGGCCCAGGCCCGCGAAGTCCTGCTCCGCCGTCGTCAGCGGCGGGTTCCACAGCTCCGCGAGCGGGTGGTCGTCGAACCCGGCGACGGAGACGTCCTCGGGAACGCGCAGGCCCGCCTCGGCGATGCCCCGCATGACGCCCATCGCGATCTCGTCGTTGCCGCAGAACACGGCGGTGACGTCGGGGTCCTCGGCGAGTTCGCGGCCGATCCGCACGCCGCTCTTGGGATCCCAGGTGGCGTCCCGCAGAGGCGGGACGGGCGCGTCGCGTTTGTTGAGCGCGCGCTTCCAGCCGGTGGTGCGCCCGTCCACCCGGCGCGAGGGAGGCACGCGGACGTGGTGCACCGTGGCGTGGCCGAGCCCCAGCAGGTAGTCCGTCAGCTCCTCGGCGGCGCTGGCCTCGTCGAGCGCCGCCTGCCGCAGACCGGTCTCGCGGGTGCCGGACAGGGCGACGACGGGGAGGTCCGGCGGGATCTTCTGGAGGGCCGCGACCCCCGGCGGGTCGAACTTCAGGACCACGATGCCGGCGAGCGCCTGCGTCAGCGTCGCCGCGATCGCACGGTCCACTTCGTCCTCGTCGGTGCTCTCGACGACGGTGATCATCACCGTGTAGCCCTCGGCGCGGGCCGCGATCTCGATGCCGCGGATGGTCTCGGCATAGCCGTAGCGCGAGGTGTTGCCCGCGATGACGGCGATCGCCTGGGAGCGCCGCGAGACGAGCACGCGGGCCGCCGCGCTGGGCCGGTAGTTCAGCTCCGCGATGGCCGCCTCGACGAGCTTCCGCTTCGCCGGGCTCACGCGGGCGGCGCCGGTCAGCACGCGTGACACGGTCGGGACCGACACGCCGGCGCGCTCGGCGACGTCGGTGATCGTCGGGTTCTTGGCGTTCGGGCTCGCCCTGCCCACTGCTTTCCTGGTGCTCACTTGACCGCCCCGCTGGTGATGCCGGAGATGATCCTGCGCTGGGCGACCACGAATGTGATCAGCAGCGGCAGGCTCATGAGGATGATATAAGCGAAGATCAGGTGCCAGTTCTGCAGATAGAGGCCCGCGCTGGCGACCTGATACAGGTTCAGCGGAAGCGTGTCGATGCGGCCGCCGATGACGAACAGCGCGTAGAACACGTCGTTCCAGATGTACAGGCAGATCAGGATGGTCGCGGTGGCGAGCACCGGCCGCAGCAGCGGCAGGATGACGCGCGCGAACACGCGTACCGGCCCGGCGCCGTCGACGCGGGCGGCCTCTTCGAGTTCGGGCGGGATGGTGCGCACGAAGCCGGTGACAAAGAAGACCACAGTGGACAGGTACATGCCCATGTAGACGCCGATCATGCCGAGCGCGGTCCCGGCGAGGCCGAGCTGGCGCAGCAGCAGCACGATGGTGACCACGGCCGGGGGCAGGACGATGCCGCTGATGGCGAGGGCGTAGACGGCGGCGAGCAGGCGGCCGCCACGGCGGCCGAGGATCCACGCGGCCATGGAGCCGAGGACGAGGACGCCGACGACGGCCGGGACCATGACCAGGAGGCTCCCGAAGAAGGCCGTGAGCATGCGCCCGTCGGTGAACACGGTCGCGAAGTTGTCGAAGAGCTGCCACTGGCTCGGCGGCGCGAGGTTCGGGTCGAGGGCTTCGGCCTGGTCCTTGGAGGCGGTGGCGATCACGAGCCAGAAGGGGACGCCGAGCGTGAGAAGCGCGATCAGGATCGCGGCGATCGGCTGGAAGCGGAGGCGGCGCGGCGCGCGCCTCGTCGCGGTGGTGGCGGCGGTGGTCACAGGACGTCCTCTCGCTTGCGCAGGAACCGGATCACGGGGAAGGCGAGGATGGTCACCGTCAGGAACAGCACGAGGCTCATGGTCGTGGCCTGGGCGAACAGGCCCTGCCCGAAGGTCCGGAAGATGAAGATGTTCAGCAGTTCGGTCGTGCCGCCGGGGCCGCCCTCGGTGGTGGCCTGGACGATGTCGAAGCCGTTCATCGAGCCGAGGAGCGCGGTCGCGACGTTGAAGGTCACGGCCGGGGCGAGCAGGGGGAACCTGATGGAGCGGAACATGGTCCAGCGACTCGCGCCGTCGAGGCGCGCCGCTTCGAGGACGTCCTCGCTGATCGTTTTGAGTCCGGCGAGGTAGATGAGCATCGACAGGCCCATCCACTTCCAGGCGTGGACGATCGCGACGACCACGATCGTCCAGGTGGTGCTGCCGAGCCAGGGGATCGCCACCTCGGTCCCGAAGAAGGCGCTGAGGATGCCGTTGAGCGCGCCGTCGGGCTTGAGGAGCGCCTGGAAGATGTAGCCCACGGCGAGCGCGGACATGACGACCGGGATGAAGAACGCGACCCTGACGGCGCGGTTGATGCGGGTGTCGCGTTCGAGCAGCAGCGCCAGGGCGAGGCCGAAGGCGTTCTGGAAGACCGCGACGAGCACGGCGTACACGAGGGTCACTTTGAGCGAGTTGAGGAGGGTGCCGTTGGAGAACAGGGAGACGAAGTTGTCGATCCCGGCGAAGCCGATAGCGCTCTTGAAGCTCGACCAGTCGGTGAACGCGTAGACGAAGTTGAACAGCGTGGGGACGACGAAGAACACGACCAGGACCACGAGCGCGGGGATGAGGAACCACAGCGGATGGTCGTGTCGGCGGGCCCCTTTGTGGAGGCTGATGTTCGTGGTCACGATGCGGCGATGCCTTTCAGAGATCGGGGGCGCCGGTGCCGACCGGCGCCCCCGGAGGTGGTCCTAGAAGCCTTCGGCGCCTTGGGCCTTCGCCAGTTCTTCGAACTGGGCCTGGGTCGCCTCGGCGACCTCGGCGGGCGTCTTCGTGCCCTGGATCATGTCCGCCAGGTAGATGTAGAGGTCGGGGTTGGCGATCGCCGACGCCTGCATGGAGCCGACCGAGTCCGCGAGCGCGTCGCTGACCGAGAGCAGCGCCTCGGGCACGTCCGCGGGCGTCTCGACGCCGGTCTGGAGCGACACCGTGGCCTGCGCGTTCACGAAGTCGCCGTAGCCCTCGCCGAGCCAGTACGAGAGCAGCTGGCGGGCGGCGGACTCGCGGTCGGCGTCGCCGGTCTTGAACGCCACCAGGGCGTTGGCCTGGTCGGGGACGAAGGTGCCGGTGTTGCCGGAGGGGGCGATCGGGAAGAAGCCGATCTTCTGGTCGAGCTCCTCGGTGTCGGCGAGCGCCTGCAGCTGGCCGAAGAAGGAGTTGACCTGCATGACCATCGCGGCGTCGCCGTCGAGGAGCGCGGCGCCCTGGTCCTCGAAGGTGGCGGTCGTGATGTCCTCGTTGAACAGGCCTTCGTCGATGAGGCCCTGGTAGGTCTCGATGGCGCCTTGGATGGTCGGGTCGGTGAACCGCTCCTCGTTCGCGTTCACGCGGTCCCAGAGGCCGTCGGCGGCGGCGTCGGCGAGCTGCACCTGCACCCACCACTGGGTGCCCCAGCGGTCGGCGGCCATCTCGTGGAAGGGGGTGACGCCCTCGGCCTTGAGGTCGCGGGCGACCTGGACGAAGGAGTCCCAGTCGGTCGGGGTCTCGGTGATCCCGTGGGCCGCGAAGACCTCCTTGTTGTAGTAGACGCCCTGGACGGCGGGGGCGGTGATGAGCGCGGCGTAGCGGGTGCCGTCGAGCGTGCCGGTGATGTCGCGCAGTTCGGGCTTGTAGGCCTCAAGCCACGGCGCGTCGTCGAGCGGCTGGAGGTTCTGGGAGGCGTTGAGCGCGGTCAGCTGGGAGGCGGTGGGCTGCCAGAACGCGAGGTCGGGCTTGTCGCCGGTGGCGACCTTGGTCTGGACGCCCTGCTCGTAGGGGTCGGGGATGGTGACGACCTCGACCTCGGCGCCGGTGAGCTCCTCGAAGCCGGCGATGACGCTCTCGGGCATGGTGTTGGAGTTCTGCGCGGCCCAGACGGTGAGGGTGGTGCCGGTGAGGTCGGCGTCCTGGGCGGGCCAGTCGACCGGCCCGCCGGAGTCGGTGCCGGTGCCGGGGTCGGAGCACCCGGTGAGGGCCAGCGCGCCTGCGGTGGCGAGCGCCAGCGCGGTGCGGAACGTGTTCTTCATTGAATGGCTCCTATTTCTTCTCAGGGGAGTCGGCGGTGAGGCGCAGGGTGCGGGCGGCGGTGTCGGCGCCGTTCGCGTGCACGGTGAGGGTGCCGGTGTCGGCGTCCCAGGCGGTCTTCCATTCGGGGAGGCCGGTGGGGAACACGGTGGTGACGGTGACGTCGCCGCCGGCGAGGTGCGGGAAGCGCAGTTCGGTGCTGGCGGGGCCGCCGCGGCGCCAGACCGACACGAGCGCTTCGCCTTCGCCTCGGAGGGCGAGCGCGGTCCACGGGTCGGTCCAGCCGGGGAGCCCGGCGGGCCAGTGCGGGTGCCCGCCGGCGATGGACGCGCGCAGGGTCTTGGCGGTCGCGATCGCCTCGGCGACGAGGGCGCGGCGGCCGTCGTCCATCCGGTTGAGGTGGCCGGAGACGTAGAAGCGGCCGAGCATGCCGGTGACGAGGCAGAACGCGGCCTCCTCGTCGGTCATGCCGGGCTGCGGGTAGGCCCAGCTGGCGGCCTGCTCGGGCAGGAGGGAGATCGGGGCGGCGGCCGCGATCGGCGGGTACTTGGTGAAGTCCTGCTGGTCGGAGGTGGACTGCATCGCGAGACGGGAGAGCATCGCGAAGTCCATGCGCATCGCGCCGGAGGAGCAGTTCTCGACGACGAGGTCCGGGTGGCGGTCGAGGAGACGGTCGAGCCAGGCGAGGTGGGCCCGGTTGTGCTTCAGGAGGCCGTCGCCGACGCTGTCGGCGTCGTGGTCGGTGCCGGGTCCGGGGTTGATGTTGTAGTCGAACTTGAAGAAGCCCACGCCGAACTCGGTGACGAGCCGGTCGACGACGCGGTCGAGGTGGGCGGTGGCCGCAGGGTGTCGCAGGTCGAGATGGTACCGGTGGTGCTCGACGATCCGCCGGCCATGCCGCAGCAGGAACGCCTCGTCGGGGAGGCGGTCGGCCATGGGGCTGCGGACGCCGATGACCTCGGGTTCGAGCCACAGGCCGGGCACCATGCCGGAGTCTCGGATCGCGTCGATGACCTCGCCGAGGCCGCCGGGGAAGCGGGTGGTGGACGGCTCCCATTCGCCGACGGTGTCCCACCAGTGGCCGCTGTCGTCGTACCAGCCGGCGTCGACGCAGAAGACCTCGGCGCCCGCTTCGGCGGCGGCGGCGATGAGCGGGAGGAGCTTCTCGGTGGTCGGGTCGCCGTCGAGGGTGTTCATGTAGTCGTTGAAGACCACGGGCATGGCGGTGTTGTCGGGGTGGTCGCGGCGCGCGGCGCGGCGGTGGTCGGTGAGGGCGGCGAGGGCGTCCTCGAAGTCGGTTCCGGCGGCGACGGTCACCGGGACGGTCGTAAAGGACTCACCGGGCGCGAGGAGGCGCGTCCAGGCCGAGTCGGCGTCGGTGGGACCGGAGAGGCTGAGGTAGGCGCCGCCGGTGTCCTCGCCGATCTCCCAGCGCCAGGCGCCGTTGTGCTCGATCTGCCAGACGAGGGCGAGCCGGTCGGTCTCGGAGGCGAGGCCGCCGGTGGGGAGGTGGCGTCCGGTGGACCAGGTGCCGTCGGAGGTGAGGGCCAGGGCGCCGCGCGGGTTCTGTCCGGTGAGGTGCGATTCGAGCCGAGGGAAGTCGGGGCCGCGCAGGGGCGTGCGGGTCCAGCGGCCTTCGCCGAGCCAGTCGCCGGTGCCCCAGATCCGCTCCCAGTCGCCGAGTTCGTCGTCCGGTCCGTCCAGCGGGGTGAAGCCGATCGTCAGGGAGGCGACCGAGCGCAGCACGATCGGCTGCTCCCCCGTGGCGCGGACTTCGACCTTGGAGCGGATCGCCGCTTCGGCGCGGTGGAGGAGTTCGAGGGTGATGCTCGCTTCGAGGCCGTCGGCGGCCTGGCGGACGGTGAGCCTGCGGCCGCGGTCGTCCGCTGTTTCCTCGTGGGCGACGTATCGCAGCCGCGCGCCGAGCTCGGTGTGCGCGAGGCGGTCGGAGGCGGGGGTCCGGCCTTGGTCGGCGGTCAGGATCTCCACGAGCGGGACTCGGTGGACCGGAAGGTCCTCCTCGCCGCGCACGAGCCGGGCGAGGCGCACCGGAGTGTCGCCGTCCCACTCGAATCCGAGCTTGAGAACGTCACTGCCCCAAGACAATTGTTCGGTCACGATACCCCTTGTCCAACACTGTTTCCACTGCTACCGGCGTCGGTTCTCGCGATAGCGATTTCAGCGAAACCATAGCCAAGAGTGAAATCGATTTCAAGTTACGTCTTGAAATCGTTATCAAATTTCGGTACGGTCAACCCGCGATCCGGATCCGGCCCCCATGTCGCAATTGAGAGGACTGATCGATGAGGAGACTGATGACCGCATTCAGCGCGGCGGCGGTCGCGGCGACCGCCGTCACCGCCGCAAGCCCGCCTGCGCAGGCCGCGGAACCCGAGGTGCTCGCCGTCGACTTCGGCGACCGCACCGGCGCGTTCCGCGGCGGCGCGTCCGGCACGCTCTACGGCCTCGGCGACGAGGGCGCGCCGACGCAGGCGCTGATCAACGGCGCCCACCTCACGAACGTGTCGCAGAAGGCGCCCCACGGCACCCAGCACCCGTCCGGCGACGCCGTCAAGATCGAAGACGGGTTCTTCGCCAAGCACGGCGAGGACCTGTACATCTACGTCCAGGACTACTACCCCGACTGGCCCTACCACGGGAGCGAGCGGCCCGGCGACACCCGCGCCTACGACCTCTCGGACGGCACCTACACCGAGGGCGCCAACGGCGTCTGGGACTACCTCGAAGTCGTCGAGTTCGTCGCCGAGGCGGTCGCCACCGACTCCGACCACCCCCGGGACTACGTGTTCCTCCCCTTCAACGAGCCCGACGGCGGCAACTGGTACCCCGACTGGGCGAACCAGCGGGAGCAGTTCCTCGGCGACTGGCAGGCCGTCTACGAGAAGATCCAGGAGGTCTGGGAGCGCCACGGCCTCGGGCACGCACGGATCGCCGGACCCGGCGACACCCGCTGGCAGCCCGAGCGCAGCGCCGACTTCCTCGCCTTCACGCAGGAGCACGGCTCGCTGCCGGACATCTTCGTCTGGCACGAGTTGGGCATCGACAACCTCGCGACCTACCGGCAGCACTTCGCCGACTACCGCGAGCTTGAGGCGTCCCTGGGCCTCCAGCCGATCCCGGTGAACATCACCGAGTACGGGATGCTGCGCGACATGGGCGTCCCCGGACAGCTCGTCCAGTGGTTCTCGATGTTCGAGGACACCAAGGTGGATGCGCAGACCGCGTACTGGAACTACGCGGGGAACTTCTCCGACAACAGCGCCCGGCCGAACGGCGCGAACGCCGGCTTGTGGATGTTCAAGTGGTACGGCGACCTCGACGGGTCCGAGACGGTGCGAGTGGTCCCGCCGAACCCGGACACCGTGGACACGCTCCAAGGCATCGGCGCGATCGACGAGGAGCACCGACGCGCCACCGTCCTGTGGGGCGGCACCGACAACGACGTGACACTGGACCTGACCGGCCTCGACAAGCAGGTCTTCGGCAACCGCGTGGACGTTGAGATCCGCGAGATCGCGCTGACCGGCGCCGAAGGGCTCGCCGACACCCCGCGCGTCATCGCCGCCTACGACGGCCTCAAGGTCAAGCAGGGCTCGCTGGAGCTCGACGTGCCGACCTACGACCGATACGCGGCCTACCAGCTCGTGATCACCCCCGAGCAGTCGCGCGACGTCGCGGCCTCGGCTGAGGCGCAGGCGTGGACGGCCGCGATCGAGGCCGAGGACATGGACCTCACCGACGCGCAGGTGTACACGCACGACCCGCAGGCGAACGGCGGCTGGCAGTTCCTCGCCTCCGGCGGCCGGGACGTGGGCTCGTTCGACCAGGTCGGTTCCCGCGCGGAATGGACCGTGGAGGTGCCACACGACGGCACGTACCGGCTCCAGGTCATCGGCGGCGCGCCCGGCGTCCCCGGGCGCCACGCGCTCTTCGTCGACGACGCGTCGGCGGGAACGATCCAGTACACCGCCGACCTCGCGCTCAACGAGAGGAGCCGGTGGCAGTACCGCGGCAGCGCCGAGGTCCTGGTGGATCTGGCCGCCGGAAGCCGCACACTGTCGATCCGGGCCAGTGCCGACGGATCGACCACGCTGCCGAACTCGGACATCACCTTGGACAAGGTCTCGCTGACATCGGTGGGCGAGCCGACCGTGTACCCCGCCTCGACGTTCCGCCTTGAGGACGGGGCGGCACTCGATTGGGACGAGCACTCGCCGGTCCGCGGCGGTGCGGCGCTCGAAGGCGAGGCCCGGGCCGACCTGTACGCGACGGCGATGGAGACCGGCTACCACGACCTCGTCGTGGAGTGGGCCTCCGAGGCGGCCTCCGAGGTGGAGCTGACCGTGGGCGGCGTGCCCACCGCGGGCCTGAGCGCCGAGGGCGCGGGCCGGTGGCGTTCGACCGCGCGCGTGCACTTGGCGGAGGGGATCAACGAGATCGAGATCCGCTCGCCCGAGGGGGCCGTGGTCGAGTCGCTGACCACGGTGCGGGTCCGCGAGGCCGATGAGGCCGCCGTGACCGTCGAGGCCGAGGACGCCGTGCTCCACGGCGCGGCCGCGGTGACGGCCCTGGCCGACGAGACCGGCTCCAACGCCTCCGGCATGGCCTATGTGGGCTGGATCGGCGGCGGGGAGGAGAACGCGATCGAGATCCCCCGCGAGGGGTTCGCCTCGCCGGGCGAGTACGACCTGACCGTGCGCTACGCGAACGCGGAGCTCTCCGGCGACCACGACTACAACCCGCAGGTGGTCGACCGCCCCCTGGAAGTGTGGGAGGGGGCGGCACAGGTCGGCCGGGCGCACTTCCGGTACACCTACTCGTGGGACAGCTTCTGGGAGCGGACGATCCCCGTGACCCTGTCCACCGCGGATGAACCGCTGCGGCTGGGCGGCACCGAATCGTGGGCGCCGAACGTCGACCGCGTCGTCATCGCACCGAGGCTGTCGGGCGAACCGACGACGGAGGCGATCACCGACGGCTGACCGCCTCGGCACGCGCGGCGCGGGCCTCGCCGGCTCGGAGAACGGGTCGGCGGGGCCCGCGCGGCGGCGGTCGCCGGGGCGGATCGTCGTGGTCCCGCAGCGCGTCTCGCCCAGGCGGCGAGCCGCCCGGGCGAGACGCAGGTCAGGCGATGCCGGGGGCGGGCGCGCCCTCGAACTCGCCGGCGCGGGCCCCGCGGCGGTTCGGCGGCTCCACTTCGGCGGCGTCGAGGAACGCGCGGGCCAGCACGCGCCCGCTCTCGTCGGCGAGCCACAGCAGCAGGCGCGCCGGTCCGGCGGGCGGCGGCACGGTGAGCGCCACGGCGGGCGAGAGCCGGAACGGCTCGGCCTTCACCGGCTCGCTGCTCGCCGCCGGCACCGGGACGGGCGCGTCGGCGGGCGTGCCGGCGGAGGCCCAGGCGGCGTGGACGATGCCGGTGACGGCATCGCGGCCGTGGTGCGAGACGTGCGCCTCGATCACGAACGGCGCGCTCGGCGGCTCGATGTCGGCGCCCGCGGCGAGCGGCACGAGGTCGAGCACGAGCACGGTGTCGGCATTGGTGTGCGCGGGGACGGCCCCGCCCCACTCCTTGGGTCTGCGGTCGATGTCAAGCAGGCCCGCGGCCTCGTGCTCCACATCGGCGAGCTCGGTGTAGACGTATCCGGCGTAGCGGTCGTGCCTGCGCAGCTCCTGGGTCTCCCAGCGCAGGTGCCAGGCGCGTTCCAGGCTGGTGAAGCCCTCGCCGTACTCGCTGTTGACGATCGGCAGGCCGCTCCGGGGCACGTCGGGGGAGGCGTACAGCGACTTGTCGACGGTGAAGCCGGGGGCGAGGCGAACGGGGAAGTCGTCCCGCTCCCCCGAGGCCAGGCGGGCCACGGCGTCCTTCCACACGGCGAGGTCGGGCTCGTAGTAGTGCCAGTCGACCAGGTCGGTGCGCACATGAGACCAGCCGGAGTTCTCGACGATCGGACGGGTGTCGTCGAGTTCGCGCATCCGGTCGTAGGCGTGCGCGGCCGCCTCGGCGCGCGCCGCGCTGCCGGGGATGTCCCAGTCCAGGCCCCATTCCTCGTTGTAGAGGCCCCAGATGACGATGCTCGGGTGGTTGCCGTCGCGTTCGACCATCGCGGGCAGCTGCGCCTCGAACGCCGCCGCCGCCTCGGGCGAGAACCGGCTCGGGCAGGCCGGCTCGGCCCACACGAGCATGCCGGTGCGGTCGGCCTCGTGCAGCCACAGCGGCTCCTCGAACTTGAGGTGCTTGCGCACGAGGTTGTAGCCCAGCTCGCGGGCGAGGCCGAGGTCGCGAAGCAGCGCCGCCGCGTCCGGGGCGGTGAGCCCGGTGTCGGGCCAGTAGCCTTGGTCGAGCACGCCTCTGATGTAGAGGCGTTCGCCGTTGAGGTGGAGCTCCTCGCCTCGGGTCTCGAAACGGCGGAGCCCGGTGGTGGCGACGACGCGGTCCTCGCCGGTGCGGACCTCGACGCGGTACAGGTGCGGGTCCTCGGGCGACCAGGTGCGCGGATCGGCGAGTTCGATGCGCCCGGCCGCGCGCCCCGCCCGGTCGGCGGTGAGCGCGACCGTCTCGCCGGTGCCCTGCACGGTGGCGGTGAGGGCCGCCCCGGCGGGGGCGTCGCCGGCGAGCGCGACGGCCACGTCGATGCCGGTGAGGCTGTCGCCGCGCAGCTCGACCGAACGGGCGTAGGTGCGTCCGCGGGCCTCGAGCCACACGGTCTGCCAGATGCCCGAGGTCGGCGTGAAGGAGACGCCGTCGTAGTCGTCGCGCGGGATGGACCGCTGCTTGCCGTGCGGGATGGCGCGCTTGTCGGCCGGGGCCGTGACCGCGACCTCGAGTTCGGCGCTCACACCGGGTTCGAGCGCGTCGGTCACGTCGATCTCGAAGGACTCGTAGCCGCCGGTGTGCTCGCCGACGAGCGCGCCGTCGACGCGCACCTCGGCGTGGTGGTGGACGGCTCCGAAGGAGAGGACGATGCGCGATCCGGCCCAGGAGGCGGGCGCGGTGACCGGGCGGCGGTACGTGCCGTGTTCGAGCCAGGCCCGTCGCACGCCGGAGGCCTCGCTCTCCCAGGCGAACGGGACCGTGATCGGGCCCCGGTGGCCTTCGGCCTCGAAGTCCCAGCGTCCGTTGAGGTTCAGCCAGCGCTCGGAGCGGTCACGGTCGGGCCGCGGGTACTCGGGGCGGGGAAGCGGGGCCGTCTCGGACTCGAAAGGAGTCGGGGCGGTCTCGGGTCGGGTCGGTGTCATTGGTCAGCCCTTCACGCTGCCGGCCAGGATGCCGTTGATGAAATGCCGCTGGAGCACGATGAAGAGCACCAGCAGCGGGATGAGTGCGACGGAGCTCGCCGCGAGCAGTTCGCCTGTGACGGTGGCGTAGTCGGCGCCGATCCGGTTCCCGGTGATGTTCTGCGCGAGCGTGGAGAGCACGACCTGGAGAGTCGCCATCCGCTCGTTGCTCGCCACCACCACGGGCCAGACGAAGTCGTTGTAGATGTTCATGATCGTGAGGACGCCGAGGCCGGCCAGGCCGGGGCGGATGACCGGCACGATCACTCGCCAGAAGATGCCGAACTCGCCGCAGCCGTCGACGCGGGCCGCGTCCATCAGCTCGTCGGGCACGGCGCTGATCACCTGGCGCATCCAGAAGATCGCGAACGCGTCGACCGCGCCGGGCAGGATGAGCGCCTGGTAGGTGTTGACCCAGCCGAGCGCCTTCATCTCCAGCAGGAGCGGGATGATGAGGACGATCGTGGGCAGCATGAGGGTGACGAGCACTGCGCCGAAGACGAGGTTCCGGCCGATGAAGCGGTACTTCGCGAAGGCGTAGGCCGCGAGCGGGGCGAAGAACATCGTGATGGCGCCCTTGCACACGAGCACCACGCCGGTGTTGAGGAAGCCCTGCCCGATCGGGACGTCCTGGAACATCGCCCGGTAGTTGTCGAGGGTGAAGGACCCCGGGTCGAAGGTGAGCGGCGAGGAGACGATGTCGCCGGCGGGTTTGAACGCCGAGACCAGTGCCCAGGCCACCGGGGCCAGGAAGGCCGCCAGCAGCAGCATGAGGAAGACGTGGGAGCCGATGCGCGGGCGGGATCGGCGTTCGGTCGTCGCTGTCGCGGTCATCGTCAGTCCTTCGCTCGCAGCATGCGGACGAATCCGAGGGAGAGGATCATGACCAGGACGACGAGCAGGAAGGAGTTCGCCGCGCCCGTGCCGAGGTCCGCCCTGGTGATGTGGTTGTAGAGGTGGTAGCCGGCCGTGGTGGTGGAGTTGTAGGGGCCGCCCTGGGTGACCACGAAGGGTTCGGCGAACATCTGGAACACCGCGAGCGTCTGGAGCACGACGGCGAACATGATGGTCCGCCGCAGCAGCGGCACGGTGATGCTCCACAGCTGCCGGAGCCTGGAGGCGCCGTCGATCGCGGCGGCCTCGTAGATCGAGCCGTTGATCGACTGGAGCCCCGAGAGCAGGATGATGACGATGAATCCGGTGGTCTTCCACACGAAGAGCAGCGCG
>Ga0079224_100009078_pt1 | contig 13524 bp, 11 predicted proteins | sample Stecom2015_FD_80414 | JGI IMG/M metagenome (GOLD analysis project Ga0079224, IMG submission 80414) | Agricultural soil microbial communities from Utah to study Nitrogen management - Steer compost 2015 | ecosystem: Environmental > Terrestrial > Soil > Agricultural land | place: USA: Utah... | reverse complement strand
CTGGCCGTGCAGGTCGCGCCCGGGCAGGACGCGCTGGCCACCATCGCGGCCGTGGACGAGGAGTCGGTCACGCTGGACCTGAACCACCCGCTCGCGGGCGAGACGCTGGTCTTCGACATCGAGCTGATGGACATCCGCTGAGGGCGCCGGCCGTAGCTGCGGCCGCCGCATCCCCAGACGGAAGGGCCGGCATGCGGGCCGGGCGCCGGCAGGATCCGCGCCCGGCCCCCGGGCCGCAGGCGCGTGCAGGTGTGGAGAGGTGAAGGAGGGGGCGCGCATGCCGAAGGAGCTCGAGTTCGATTGCGAGGCCGGCCGCTGCACCTGGCGCTGGGACGCGAACGCCTACCCTACGGACCGGCTCACGCTCCGGATCCGGACGCGTGACGGCAGCAGTGAGCTGCGCGAGGTGCCCAACACCGGCGAGCTGAACCTGCCGGACGACCTGGCGGTCGAGGAGATCGTCTCCGAGGGTCGTGGGGGCAGGGGCCGGCGGCCGCGCTGGCGGGAGCCGGGCCGTTGAGCCGGAACGACGCGGACCTTGGGACGTCAGACCCCCCGGCGCGCGCCGTGGGTGTCTGGTTCAAATGGTCGCCGGAGAAACGGTAGAAGGCAACTGGCGCGCCGCAGGTTTTCTCTTCCGGAATGAGACGCTGAATGTTGCACCGAGGGTGTCGCCACCGATGTTGTTCGTGGCGCCAGCTTCGCCTCACTCGGCCTCGCTTGGGGGCAGGTTAGTGTCGGGGCCGCCGCTATCAAAAGCTGCCTTGACACGCTCCGCGGCGCGATGTATATAAGGGCCGCCGTCACGCAGCCCAGTTAGGCGGCGCGACCCAGCGCCGCGAGCGCGGAGCGGTCCGCGTCGCACCCCGCAAGTGGGCGTGGCAATCGGCATCCAGGGCGTTGGCAGGTCGCGACGCTGCGACTCACCGAACTGGAATTCAGCCTCACCGAGAAATCACGAGCTAATCTCGCGCCCCGCGGCGGACCGCGGGCGTCGAGATCGGTGTTCGTCAACCCCTCGTAAAGCGCGGAAGCGGGCTATGGCCTCGCCGTGCCAGGCGGCGCCGTGGCGTTTCCACGCGCGGAGGGAATCGATCACGGCCGGTGCGGCTGGGTGTGTCTGCCCCCTGCATCATCGCCCGGGATTACCCCCGGCACCCCCGGGGCCATCCATGCCGGGTACCCGTGCGCCGGCCCCCGACGGCAACACCAGCGACGCGGAGGTGGCGGCATGCCGAACACGCCCGAACTCATGACGCGCTCCCCCCTCGACGCTGCGGCGCCTGATGGCGCAGTCGCGGGCGCACCGGTTCAGCTCGTCCAGCTCAAGCGCACGCCGCCGAAGGGCTGGGTCCCGTCGCGCTACAACACGCGGGCGAAGGACGAGCACGGACGGATGATCCTTTGGAACACGTACACGGGCAACATCAGCGCGTTCGAGTCGGCGCAGGTCCCGATGGTCGAGGCGCTGCTGAGCCGGAAGAGCGTGCGGCGTGAGCTTGGGAAGCTGGGTCGGTACCTCGCCGATCGGGGGTTCCTGGTCCCGGCCGGGACGGACGAGTTCCAGCGGCTGCAGCTCGCGTTCGGGCAGCAGCACTACCGAACAGACCGGCTGCATTTGATCCTGCTTGCGACCGAGGACTGCAACTTCCGCTGCGAGTACTGCTACGAGAGCTTCGCGCGCGGCACGATGCTGCCGGAGGTTCGGGCTGGCGTTCGCAAGCTGGTCGAGCGACGGGCGCGGTCGCTGCGAGAGCTGCGCGTGAGCTGGTTCGGCGGCGAGCCGCTGTACGGTTGGGAGGCAGTCGAGGATCTCGCGCCGTTCTTCGCGGATATCGCACGCCGCCACGAGCTGGATTACTACGCGCACATCACCACGAACGGCTACCTGCTCACGCCGGAGCGTCAGGACCGGCTGTTCGAGTGGGAGGTGCGCGACTTCCAGATCACGCTGGACGGGCCGCCGGAGGTACACGACGCCAAGCGCCGCGGCCGAGATGGCAGCAGTACGTTCCACGCGATCTTTTCGAACTTGAAGGCGCTGCGCGACCGGGAGGACGACTTCCTAGTGACTCTGCGCATGAACTTCGACCGGACGAACCATCCGCACCTGGAGCGACTACTCGAGATGTTTGAGGCCGAGTTCTCGGGCGACCGGCGCTTCGGTGTGTCGTTCCACGCGGTCGGCAAGTGGGGCGGTCCAAACGACGCAGACCTTGCGACGTGTGGAATCGAGGAGTCGCGCGCGATCCGGCACCGGCTCAGCGCTTTGGCGAAGGCCAGGGGGCTGAAGACTGAAGGCGGGCTGATCGAGCTGGCGAGGATCGGCAGCCAGGTCTGCTATGCCGCCCGGCCGAACAGCTTCATCATCGGCGCCGACGGCAAGCTGATGAAGTGCACCATCGTGCTGGACTCCGAAGAGTACAACGTGGTCGGCCGGCTCACGCCCGAGGGCGAGATGGAGCTGAACGAGGACCGGATGGCGCTGTGGGTGCAGCCGGCGTTCCTCAACGATTCCGGCTGCGCGAGGTGTCACATGTCGCCAACGTGCCAAGGGATGCACTGCCCGCTCGTGCGGATCGAATCGCAGAAGCGGCCCTGCCCAGACGTCAAGCGGGCGCTTCGCACGGAGCTGCGCCGCACGCTGCGCGAGCGCGAGCCGAAGGCGCGTCGCGTCGTCATTTGACGGGAGCGCCATGCGAATGACGAACGAGGGAGTGGAGCGGGTTTCGCCGGCGGGACTCGCGGCGCTGCTGCGGGACTCGGACGCCGATCCGGCGGACGTGCGTGCTGCGCTGGACGCAGCGGACGAGGCAACGCTGGGCGCGCACGGGCTGCGAGGAGTCTATCTGAACCAGCTCGGCGCATACCGTCACTGGTGGCCGCGGGAGGGGATCCGGTGGATTGCGGCGGCGACGGTCCGCGAGCGGCTGTGGGGTGAGTGGGAGTTCGCGGCGTACGTCGCCCGGTACCGCCGCGAGGTCTTGTCGCGCGGCGGCGATGCGGCGGTGCGGCGGGGTTGGGTCCGGCTCGAGGGCTGGGACAGCGAGCGGGTCGCGGCGCTCGCCGAAGAGGCCGGCGGCGGGCTCGTCATCTGCTCGTTCCATATCGGGCCGTTCCGGTTCCTGCCTCTCGATCTTTACAACCTCGGTTTTTCGGTGGCGGTCCCGCTGAACCGTTCAGCCTACCAGGAACTGTTCACGCTGGGGTGGGGCATGGAAGACGAGGTCCAGCGGCGAATCGGATTGCGGCCGGTAGACGAGCCGACGAGCATGCTGGCACTCGCCCGGGCGTTGCGTCGGGGCGGTCTGGTATTGGCGTACGTGGACGGCAACATTGGCGCGGACGGCACGACGGGCGAGGACGTACGCTCGCCAGTCGAGTTCTGTGGGCTGCGGCTGCGGGTCAAGAGTGGGATACCGCGGCTGGCCGCCGCGCTCGGCGCGACACTGCTGCCGGTGACAACGGAGCGGCGCGGCGACCGGCTGTGCGTTCGCCTCGAGGAGCCGATCCGGCCGGCCGGGCGGCTGAAGGGCGAAGCGCAGGAGGCGTTCGCGGCCGAGGCGATACAGGGGCTGTACGTGGTGTTGGAGGAGCGGGTGCGCGAGGTACCAGACCAGTGGGTGAGCGCCGCGTTTCTACACCGGTGGCGGGAGCCGGAGCCGGTCACGCTGGCCCGTGATGCGCCGTCGCCCGAGGCGCTGCAGCGTCACCTCGAGGGCGGAGGCGTTCTGCGGTTGGACCCCGATCGGATCGTCGACGTTGGAGGCGACGAGGGACCGATCCTGGCGGACGTGCGCACGCTGCGCGCCGTGCGTGTGCCGGACTGGGCGGCCGCGACGGTACGGGCGCTCGACTCGGAGCGCGGCTTTGGTGCCGACGAGCTCGAGGCGCTCGATGTCGCCGCCGCTGAGCGCACGCTCGCGTTCGCGGCTGGACTGGCCGCACGGGGCATGATCGTGGCGCACGGCGGCGTTCGGGGCGAGACGCACGACGGTTGGCCGTCACACGGCGCCGCACGGACGCAAACCGGTTCATGACGGTTCGTCTCGAACTGAGCGGCTGCTACAGCACGACGACGCGATCTGCGAATGGAAGTGCAATAGCAATCGTGGCGCTGACATGGTCGACGTATCGGAAGCGGCACGCGTTCACTAAACCAGGGAGGTGAATCATGGCCAACGAGCTGGATCGGCCGTTGCCCGCCCAGGCAGACGCGGCGGAGCTGGACCAGTTCTTGGACGAGTTCTCGATCATGGAGCTTGAGGACCGCCTGGAGCTCGCCGATCGTTGCAACTCGAACAAGCAGAACTGCGATTGCCATCCGCCCGAGGTGACATGACATAGGAAGTGCGATGTCTCACCTTCACACGGAGAACGGACATGTCGAATCAGCTAGACCGCCCGCGTCCCAGCGCGGTGATGCCGGACGCGGAGCTCGAGGGCATGCTCGACGAGTTCTCGATCATGGAGCTTGAGGACCGCCTGGAGCTCGCCGATCGTTGCAACAGCAACGACACGAACTGCGACTGCACGCCGACGAAGCCCGCTACATAGCACCCGACGGTCGCGCCGGGACTCGCGAAGCTGGCCGGTAGCGCGGCGCGACCGTAGGGCTGGCAGCGCTACCGGCTGGATAGGCCGTTTCCGATACGTCGATCATGGCTACGTCACCCAGGGCGACTCCTACCGTTCCAGTTGAGCCGGAACCCGCCGAGCCGGCGCCGCGTCCGAGCCAGCGGCGATCCGGCGCCACGGTTCCGCTGCGGCTCAACCCGCGCGTCGAGGTTTCCTCGCTCGACTGCTCGTTGAAAGAGCCGATGGTGCTGTGCACGGTGTGGGGTCGCTCGGGACGGGCGGCGCGGTACACGCTGCCCGAGCGGCTGTGGGCGGTGCTGGCGTGGTTCGATGGCCGCCGTAGCACGGACGAGGTGCTGAAGGCGCTCGAGCGCGACACGGAGACCGGGCTGCCACGCGATGCGCTGGAGCGGCTCGTAACTGATTTCTTCGTAACAAAACGCATCCTGATTCCGAGCGATGCGGACGGCGATGCGCTCGAACCGCAGCCGTCGCCGGGGCGGGCGTCGTATCTCTCGATCAAGGTGCCGCTTATCCCCGCACGCGTCGTTGAGGCGGCGGCACGCGCGTTCGTGTGGCTCTACGACCGGCCGGTCGCGGTCGCGGCGGCGATGGCCATCCTCGCCGCGCACGCCTGGTACTACCTCGGCCTCGCGCCGGCCGCCGGACTCGACATCGGCGACCTGACCGGCGCCGACGTCGTGCTGGTCCTTCTGCTCATGAACGTGGGCACACTGCTCCACGAGCTCGGCCATGCGACCGCGGCGGTGCGCTACGGATGTCGTGGGACCACGATCGGCTGGGGGCTCTATCTTCACATGACCGTGCTGTACACGGACGTCTCCGAGACGTGGCGGTTGCCGCGCCTGAAACGCGCGGTCGTGGACTTGGGCGGCATGTACTTCCAGTCCCTGTTCCTGGTCTCGCTGCTCGGGCTGTACCTGGCGACGGATTCGGCGATCCCGTTGTTCGCGTTCCTTCTGACTGACTTCACGATCGCCAACGCCCTGAACCCGTTCCTGCGCCTTGATGGCTACTGGCTGATGAGCGACCTGTTCGGGATCGTGAACCTGCGGGCGCAGTCGGCGCGGCTCGCGCAGTACGTGACACTGCGGCTGCTGCGCCGGCCGGACGCGGTTGCGAGGCCATGGACCGCGGACCGGAAGACGACGACGGCGCTGGTCGGCTACACGCTGCTGAGCGTGCTGTTCTTCGCGTACACGTCGTTCCTGCTCTTCCACTGGATCGGCCGCGGCGTGGCGGCGAGTGTCCCAGAGCGGATCGGGACAATGATCGCGCTGGCGACCTCGCGCGACCCGGACTGGCTGGAGGTCGCCGGGGCTGGCTTCGAGGTGTTATGGCGCGGGCTCGCGCTACTCGGGCTCGGGATCTTCGCCTACCGGCTGGTCCGCGGCACCGGGCGCTGGCTGCGGCGCCTGCTGTGGCTGCTGCGCACGCGGGAGGCCTCGGCGTGAGCGGGCCCGAGCGCTGGTTGCTATCTCCGCACGTCGGCGTAGAGGCGGCCGATGAGTCCAGCGTGGTGGTGTTTCACGGGGCGACGGGGGCGCGGCTGCGATTGTCGAAGCCACTCTACGAGGTGCTGCGGGCGTTCAGGAACCCGGCGGCGCCGGCCGAGGCGCTGGGGCGCCGGGACTTTGCGGCTGCGCGGCGGTGCCTGGAGACGCTGCGGGCGAAGGGGTTCCTGGTCCTGGCGGACGCAGGGGGGCGCACGGCGGGGGTGGGCGGCGAGGTACCGGCCCGGCCGGTGGCGCCGAGTCCGTACACGATGTTCCGCTGTTCGCCGCGGGGACCGGGCGCGTGGCCAGCGCACGCGGCGGTGATCGGCGTGCCGAGCGACCTAGGTGCGGATGCGGCAGGCGCACGGGACGCGCCCGCAGCGGTCCGGCGCCGCTCGGCGGAGTTCGTCTACGAGTGCGACTTCGACACTTGCCGGCCGCGCGGATGGTTCGACGTTGACCGGGGCGAAAGGATCCTAGCCGGCGTGACCATCGCAGACCACGGCGACGTGCGGTTCCACTACGGTGAATCGCTAGAGACGGTGCTGGCGCGGGTGGCAGAGGCCACGCGTGAGGCGCTGGAGGCGGGCTCGTTCCCGGTGCTGATCGGCGGGGACCGCTCGGTCGCGCTCGGGTCGATCCGGGCGGTCGCCGAGCGGGGCCCGGTTGCCGTTGTCTGGCTGAGCGCCGCATCGGCGGAGCGGGCACCGGCCGCGTGGGCGGCTGCGCGGCAGGCATCGGCGCTGCCCAACATCGTATGGCTGGTCCACGCCGGTGTGCGCGGCGCCGGGTCCGGAACCGCCGTCAGCCAGGACGGGACGCGCGCGGTCACGGTCGCCGAGCTGCGCGTGCGAGGCGCCGCAGCGTTGCTCGAGGCGTTGCCGGAAGGCCTACCGTGCTACGTCTCGGTGGACATCGGCGTGCTGGACCCGGCGCACGCGCCGGGCGTGGGTGCGCCGGCACCAGGCGGGCTCGAGCCCGCGGAGCTGACCTCGCTGCTTCGGGAGCTGGGCGCCGCGCGCGAGGTGCGGTGCCTGGACATCTGCGATGTCCTTCCCTCGAAGGATGTCGGAACGCTGACCTCGGTCGTCGCGGCCCACGTGCTGCTCGCCGGTCTGGGGGCCTTCGTGTCGCCCGGCCGGGCGGGGAGGGACGGTGGCGACCCTCGACGCGGATGCTGACCATGATACGATTGGGAATCCTGGATCTCTCGCCGGTGCGCAGCGGCGGTTCGCCGGCGGAAGCGCTGGCGGAGACGGTCCGGCTGGCGCAGGCGGCGGAGGCGCTCGGCTATCATCGGTTCTGGCTGGCCGAGCACCACGGCGCGACGGGGTTTGCCGGCTCATGTCCAGAGGTGCTGATCGCTGCGATCGCGGCGGCGACGCGTTCCATCCGTGTCGGCTCCGGTGGCGTGCTCCTCCGGCACTACAGCCCCCTCAAGGTCGTGGAGACGTTCCGTACGCTGGAGGCGCTGTATCCCGGCCGGATCGAGCTCGGCCTCGGCCGGGCACCCGGGTGCGACGAGCAAACTGCCGCCGCGCTGTCGGGCGGGGTGGGCGAGGACGTGTTTGAGCCTCGGCTCCGTTCGCTGCTCGCGTATCTCGAGGACGTCGAAGAGGATCCGGAGGCGGTGCGTGCGGTGCCGGTCGTCGACGGCGGCCCGCCGGTCTGGCTGCTCGGCTCGGGAACTCGCAGCGCAGCGTACGCGGCGTACTTCGGATGCGCCTTCGCGTTTGCCCACTTCCTGGCCGGCGACGCCGGTGTGCAGGTGGTGCGGATGTACGCCGAGCGATACCGGCCGTCATCGCGTGCACCTGAACCGCAGGCATGCCTGGCAGTCGCGGCGCTGTGCGCCGAGTCCGACCGGGATGCGGAGCGGCTGTCGGCCAGCGCACGGCTGTGGTTCGCGCGGACGGACGGGAAGTTCACGGCGCCCGACCGTGGCGTGGACGGACGCATGCCGTCCCTCGACGAGGCGCTGGCGCATCGGTTCACGCCGGAGGAACAGGCGAAGGTCGCGGCGGTTGGCGACCGCTGGATCGCCGGCAGCCCGGCACGGGTTCGCGATCGCCTGCTCGAGCTAGCTGAGCGGGCGGGCGTCGAAAACGTGCTCGTGCTCACGCTCTGCCCCGACTTCGAGGCGCGGCTCCGCTCATACGAGCTGCTCGCAAAGGCGCTAGCGCCGGTTGCGGCGCACTGAGGGGGGGCGGACATGGACGCCCTGGACCGGGTCGCACCCGTGGTGGACACGCTGTTCGGCGTGGCGCACGCACGTCCGGGCGACGCCGGCCGCGTTGGCGTGCTGGGCGTGCCATTCGACCTGGGAAACGCGGTCGCGCCCGGTTGCCGTGCCGCGCCGGGGGTGATCCGGCGGGCCTCGCGGAATGCGACCGCAGGTGTCCGGGACGTTCCAGGGGATGGACCAGGTTACCCATCGCGTGCCGGATCCGGCCGTGAATGGCTCGACGGACCGGCCCGTCGAGTCTCGGCCTGGATCCGCGACCACGGTGATGTGGTCGTCCGGCCGGGTGAGGATACCGAGACGGTGGCGCAGCGGGTCGCGAAAGTCTGCCGCGCCATGGTCGCGTCGGGCGCGCGGCCGCTCGTCATCGGCGGCGACCATTCGATCAGCTACGGCGTGGTCTCCGGCCTGGCTGCAGCGGGCCCGCTCATTGTGGCGTGGCTGGATGCACACACGGACATCGACCAGAAGACGCTGCGAGTCGGGCTGAATCACAAGAATGCGGCGCGGCGAATCGCAGCGCTGCCGCACGTGGCGCGGGTCGTGGCCGTTGGCCACCGGGGGTACACGCGGGAGGACGAGACGCGCTGTCTGCCAGGCCGACTGGTCGTGGTCACCGCACGCGAGCTGCGCGTGCGGGGCCCGAGCTCGTTGCTGGACGCGCTCGACGGGATCGATCCGCGGCTGCCGGTCTACGTGTCCATCGACATCGATGTGGTCTCGCCCGCGTATGCGCCGGGTACGGCGACGCCCGTCCCAGGCGGTCCTGGGCCAGCGGAGATCGCTGCCGTGGTCGAGGTGCTCTCACATTGCCGTGAGCTGGTGGGGTGCGACCTGGTCGAGATCAACCCCGACCACGACGATGGAGGCCGAACGGTCCGCGTCGCCTGCGAGTTGCTGGGGCGGGCGGCCGGCGCGCTGGCCATCGGCGGCCAGCCGGCCGCTGCCGCTCGAAGCCGGAGGGGGATGCCATGACCTCTGCCACCGCGAATCCGGTTTTGCGCGCGCTGCCGGCCGCGTACGTGCTGGTTCCCACCGACCAGATCGCGCGCCGCCCGCTTGTTCCATGGGCAGCGGATCTCCGCCGGGAGGCGGCGGCCGCCGCGAACGCAGGGGGGTCGACCTACGACCGCGTGCGCTGCGAGGAGCTGATCCGCTGTGGCAACGCGGCCGCGCTGGTCCTGGCGAACGGCGGCCGCGCGGACGCGGCGCTGCGCATCTGCGAGGCCGAGATCGTCTGGGTGCGGCGACTGGCTGAGCGCTACCGACGGCCCGGCCTGCGGCCTCTAGTCGTGCAACCATGGATCAACATTGGCCGCCTCCACGCGCGCGGGGGGCGGGTCGAAGAAGCCCGACGGCACTTCGACCAGGTCGGGCGGTGCTCGCCCGCCCGGCCGTGCCCCATCGCCGACCTCGTCATCCAACCCGATGACTGGACCGAGCAGGACCGGGATCTCGATGCGCTTCGCGAGTTCTGCCGCACGGTGCTCGTGGTGGACACTCTGCGGGCGCTGCTGGCCAACCGGCGCTTCGAGGACGTGCTAGCGTTCGCCGCGGAGCGGCCGGCCGATGGGGTCGACCACCTGGAGCCCATCGTGGCCGAGGCGGAGCTGGTCGCGCTGGGCCGGCTTCAACGTCTGGACGAAGCGCTCGCGCGCGTCGATGGGTACGCACGACGCGCCGATTCATGGGAGCGAATCGTGATCCGGCTGCGCGAGGCCGAGCTGCTGGTGGCGGCCGGCGTCGAGGACCGGGCGCGCCGCGTCATCGCCCGCCTGATCGACGTCTGCAGCCGCGTCGACCTGGCCGCCAAGGCCCGCGTCCCGTTCCTGCTGCCGATCGAGCACCTGCTCCGCATTGCCTGGTCGCTGGACCTCGCCGACGAGGCGTTGTCGCTGGCAGAGGCGGCATACAAGGCGGCACAGCGGCTTGAGGACGAGCCGCTGCAGGCCGGGCTCCTGCGGCTGCTGGCCGAGGCACCGGGCAACCCGGTGCGCCGGGCAGAATTCGCGGCTGCACTCGACCGGCTCATAGAGACGACCGCGTACGCCCGCCTTCGGGGCGGAGACGGGTCGGCCGCCCCGAAGGCGGCGCCGGACACGGCCGTCTTGGACGCGCTGTTTGCCGAGCTGCTTGCGATCCTGGATACGTAACGCGCGATCAGGGCCGGGCCCCCGGCCCGCCGCCGTCTACTCGCCGCGCAGCGCCCGCACCGGGTCCAGTCGCGCGGCACGCGCGGCCGGGACGAGGCCCGCCGCGAGCGCGGCCGTGACCAGCAGCCCGACGACTCCCGCGAAGACCAGCGGATCGGTCGAGGTTACGCCGAAGAGGATCGACTCGAGCGCACGGGCGGCGGCGAGCGCCAGCGCGAGGCCAACCGCCGCGCCGGCAAGCACCATCACGATCCCCTCCCTCAACACCAGGGCGACGACGTCCACGGCCCGCGCGCCGATCGCCATCCGGATGCCGATCTCCTTCGTCCGCCGCGAGACGACATACGCGATGACGCCGTAGAGCCCCGTCGCCGCGAGCAGCAGCGCGACGACGCCGAACACGCCGAGCAGCGAACTCATAAGGCGCTCGGGCGAGATGTATTCGTCGATCACGCGCCGCATGGTGCGCTCCCGTGCGGTGGCCGCGTCCGGCTCGAGCGCAATGATTTCGCGCCGGACCGCGGCGGTGAGGGCAGCCGGGTCGCCGTCGACACGGATCGCGAGGTAACCCGAGCGCGACGGCCACTGCGCCTGCAGGACGTAGATCTCAGGTTGCGGTGGATTGGCGGGGCCGGCGTGGCGGATGTCGCCCACCACGCCAACGATCTCGTGAGGCCGCTCGTCGATGATGAGCCGCCGGCCCAGCGGGTCGCCGTCCGGCCAGTGCCTCCGGACGAACGCTTCGTTGACCAGGACGACACCCGGGGCGTCGCGGCCGTCGCTCCTGTCCGGCCGCCGCCCGCGCACCAGCGGGATGCCAAGCGCCTCGAGGTAGCCCGGCGTGATCGACCGCCAGCCCGCGCGAAGGACCTCGCCGGAGTGTGTCGGCGCGCGGCCTTCGATCGCGAACGGAACGCTCGGGCTCGACCGGCTCATCGGCAGCACGTTGACCACGCCAACCGCGCGCACGCCGGGCAACGCGGCAACGCGCTCCAGGAGCCGCTGCTGGAATCCGTGGATGCCCGCGCCGCTCGCGTACTCGTGCCGCGGCAGCACGATCTCGAGGGTCAGGACGTTGTCAGCTCGGAAGCCGGGATCAGCCTCGACGAGCCCGATCAAGCTGCGGACCATGAGGCCGGCGCCGACGAGGAGCGTGAGTGCAAGCGCGATCTGGCCCGCGACCAGGGCGCGCCGGAGCCGCGTGCCGCGCCGGCCGTGCGTGCCGCCCGCGCCCTCGCGAAGCGCGCTCGCAACGTCCGCGCGGCTCGCGCGCAGCGCCGGCGCGCCGCCGAACAGCAGCGCGGTCACAGCAGTCAGCACCAGAGTGAAGACCAGGGTCCGGCCGTCCACGGTCATGCGGTCCCACCCGGCGACGAAGCTGGCCAGCTCGGCCGGGATCGACCGCCGCAGGAGCGCGGTCGCGCCGACGGCGAGGGCCGTTCCGACTACGCCGCCGCCGAGGGCGAGCAGCGCACTCTCGGTCAGGAGCTGCCGCGCGATGCGACGATGCCCCGCGCCGAGTGCGGCCCGGACCGCCAGCTCGCGGCCGCGGCCTGCCGCCCGCGCGAGCAGCATGTTGGCCACGTTCGCGCACGCGATCAGCAGGACGAAGGCGACCGTGCCGAGCAGGATCAGCAGCAGCGTGCGCTGGTAGCTGGTCTGGTAATCCTGGAGCGTTTGGACGCGCACCCCCCAGCCGCTGCGGTCCAGCCCCGCGGCGTCGGCCGCCTGCTCACCGACCGCGGTCAACGAAGCGCGGGCGCGATCGAGGGAAACGCCCGGCGTCAGCCGCCCGATGACGTCGAGGTTGTGGTATCGGCGCTCCTCGGGTTGCAACGCGAGCGGGACCCAGAGTTCGGCGTTGGGCGGAAACCGCGCCGCCTGGGGGAGCACACCGACGACCATGCGGGGTGAGCCGTCCAGTTCGATGGTGCGCCCGATGACCGCCGGGTCGGCGCCGAACCGACTGCGCCAGAGCTGCTCGCTCAGCACGACGACGCCGTCCTGGCCGGGCGCCTCCTCGTCGGGGATGAAGAAACGCCCGCGGAGCGGGCTCACGCCGAGCACGGCCGGCAGCGACGCCGTCGCCTCGAACGCGCGGACCTGGACCGCGCCGTCTCGGCCGCCGAGGTTGAACTCGCGGTAGCGGAGCGCTGCCAGGCCCTCTATCCCCGCCGACTCCTGCGCCCACGCGCTGAACTCGACGTGCGTGGCCGAGTGCTCGTCCGAGCCGCGGTTCGCTGTCAGCGTGATCCATACCAGCCGGTCCGGGTTCGGAAACGGAAGTGCGCGCAAGAGCAGCGCGTTGACGGCGCTGAAGATCGTGGTGTTGGCTCCTATGCCGAGCGCCAGCGTCAGGGCCGCGAGCGCGGCGAATGCGGCATCGCGCCGGAGTGCGCGGAGGCCGAAGCGAAGGTCCTGGAGCAGAGCATCCATGTCAACCTGCCCTTCGGTTTCACGGCCGGGATCGGTCAGTTGTACGGCCGGGATGGGTCGGCACGAGCGCCGGTATCCGATGCCGCGCCCCGACGGGTCGTGCAAGCCGTCGCGCGGGCCCGCAGCCAGATCGGCCTGCGACATGAAGAGCGGGCGCGAGCCCGAAAACGATACCGGTCGGGGAGCGCACCTCAGATGGCGAACCGGCGGCGGACCGCTCCGGTCCGAAGCCGACCTCTTCAGCACCAAGTGTGCCGCGCCGTCGAGCCTCTTCGTTCCCTTCCGACGCGGGAGATGGCCTCCAAAGCGTCGGGATCAGCCTTCCCATCGGTGTCCCGCACGCGGGACCGCGCTTCCTGAAACCGGACAGTCGCCTGGCTCGGCACGCGGCAGCCCGTTCGCCGGACCCGCGCGACCGTCGCTGAGCCGGCGCGCGGGTCGGCCGCCTGGCTCAGGCGCCCACCGCCTCTAGCTGCCGGAGCGGCACGCCCGGCTCCCACGCGGTGATGTAGCCCGCGACGGCGGAAGCCGCGACCGTGTACGGCGAGGCGAGGTAGAGGCGGCCGGGGCCGGAGCGGCCGGGGAAGTTGCGGTTCTG
>Ga0079224_100009076_pt1 | contig 13525 bp, 26 predicted proteins | sample Stecom2015_FD_80414 | JGI IMG/M metagenome (GOLD analysis project Ga0079224, IMG submission 80414) | Agricultural soil microbial communities from Utah to study Nitrogen management - Steer compost 2015 | ecosystem: Environmental > Terrestrial > Soil > Agricultural land | place: USA: Utah... | reverse complement strand
TGCAGGATTAACCTCTGAAAAATTAGGAGAAATACCTGTATTTTATAAAGGTAAATACCATGCAGGATTAGACCCCTTAAAAGATCCTCATTTAGAGAAAGTATACAATAATGAACTTAGTAAGACATTATGTAACTGGGTATATGTTGAAAAATTAATTAACTTAAAAAACAAATAAAAAGATGGCGAATAAGAAAGATTTACGTGCATTTGCACGAATGGACGGTTCAGGTAGAATCATCCCAGGTAGCACTGTGCTCCGTAGAAAAAAGCCTAAAGTAGGTAATTGGATCGAGTTAGAGCATATGAGTGTTGTGATCCTCAATTTGATACTACCACCACTACAACTACTGAAGCTCCAACTACCACAACTACCACCACAGGTGAATAATTATGGCTGATTTATCAATATTCCCAGATAAAATGAAATCTGGGAATGACTTTACTTTAGAAAGTATTGCTGGTAAGCTATTCTATTTTGAAGCACAGTTGCAATTAATTCATTGGCAAACGATGAATTATGCAGAACATAAAGCTACTAATGCTTTATATGACTATGTTTCTAACTTTAGAGATGAAGTTATTGAAAAGTTAATGGGATATTTACATAAGCGACCGGGTACATTTAAAATACCACCAGTTGCTCAATCAGACTCTATGGCTATAGTTTCTGAGCTATGTGATTGGTCCTATAATCTCTATATCTGGGCTGGTAATAACCATTACTGTGATATAGAAAATATAGCACAAAGTTTAAACGGAGAGGCTACTAAAACCAAATACTTACTAAGCTTGTCTTAAATGCAGATACTGAGATTACAGTTTCCTTCTATTTTACCAGATAATGATGAAATGTATATTGCTCACATTATCGGTGTTATAGAATCAGTTGATGAACTGTCTCATCTACAGATTACAAAGTTAGCTAAAGGTTATAATTTTAGAATATCTCCTTCTGTACCAAAATACAATAATATGATTATTGAAGAAATAATCAATTTTAACAATATGTTTGGTATTAAGGTTGATTTCTCTAAAAGTATAAAAACTTCAGGAACATTATCTTTTAATATAAATCTATGAGCATGGGAACCTTCATATTTATAATTTTAGTAACTTTGTGTCTATTTTTTATATATAGATATTTTATAAATCCAAAACAATTTGAAGATTAAACCAATGGAAAACAAAATGTACACTTGGGACCCTGCCCAGAAATTTACTTTAACAGGGAAAGAATTTGCTGCTGTTTCACACGCTCTTAGGGGTATTTTAGAAACAGAAGATGCAAAAAAAATCTTAGCAACTTTAGAAGCTGCTAAGATTGTAGAAAAACTCCTAGAACAAGGAGTTAAAGAAGGAACAGTAATAGAGGCTAAGTAATTAGCCTTTTATTTTTTCTATTACTGTCAAACCATTATTATTTTTAAACACCTCTTTTATAACCCAATTCTGGTTATCTTTTAGGAATTCCCCTAATGCCCATCCTAAACCATCCTCCTTTATAGAGGGTTTGTGGTTATCATCTTCCCCATTCAAATAAAAAGTAGTAGTATCATGAAGTATAATGTATTTATTTACTTTATTACTATGTAATAGTAACTCATTTTGTAATTGAGTCCCTCTATGTAAAGTATCTATAAATAATAAATCAGTTGGTTCTATATCAATAGAAAGCACGTTAGCTTTTATAAATTTAAAATCAACATTTAATTCTAATGCTGCTTCTTTTAACTTCCCTAATCTATTTGCAGGAGGGTCAGAAATATCGTAACTGATCAATTTTTTAGGACCTGCTACCATAAATGCCCAACTTGATACTATATCTCTAACTCCCATTTCGGTTATGTGTTCACATAGTTCTGAATACCTTTTTAAAGTTGGTAAATGTTGATGAATGTCACTAGGTCTTGAACATTCAATTTTGTAGTAATTTTCTGCTATTTTCATTTGTTATGATATTTATGCCATATAAAATATTTTTCTGCTAAACTCCAAGGATATGTTGAATATTTTTGATCACATTGTTGCATTGCCCACGCGAAGGATAATTGATCCCTTTTGGATTTATTTTTGACTTCTGTCCACCATATCACTGTAGCATCAATATCTTTTCTCCTTAGAATTATAGTATTTTGAGGGGTTTCATGAGGTTTTAACTTTCCATAACTTTTAACCTGAGATTTCATTAATTCTATATCATCTTTTTTCATATTGATACAGGCTTTTAATTCAGCTTCTAATGTATGGTTTATAGGATGTTTTCCTACCACTATATCCCCTTTAGGGAGTTTAGATAAAAATTCATTAAGATTTCCTTTAATTTCTACGCAACCATCTATCCATAATATATTATCATAATTTTGCATAGAGTGCTCTATTTTGATAAATTTAGAAGCCTTAGCTCTATCTAAATGGAGTAAAGGATAATATATAACTTCCCAAATATTAGATTTCAAATTAGGATCATCTGTATATAATTTATAATCCCATCCACTTAATTTAGATTTAGGTTCCCATACCTTATCATACCCTCCATATATAGCGGTGTATACTAGATTCATAGTTTTTGAAATTTGGCGTATAGTCTAACATATTTGTTTTCTATAGGCTCCATTAATTTGAACCCTAAAGACTCTACATATTCTTGTAATTCTTTATCTGTGTATTCTCTATAATGATATTTATCATGTAGTCCTGTTGCTTTTCTAGGAGGCGTTGTAATATAGAAATATCCACCTTTCTTTAGTACTCTTTTCACCTCCTTAATGGCCGTATCAGGATTTTCAAAATGTTCAATAACATCAGCCATTAATACAACATCAAAGGTATTATCTATAAAAGGTAGCATATAAGCATTACCACTTAAAACAGATGAATTTTTCTCTCTGGCTAAACTAACAGCTAATTCATTATCATCAATGCCTATACAATTTAATCCTTTCTTATTAAGAAGATGTGTAATTAAGCCATCTCCTGCTCCTACATCCAAAACAGTAGGTTCGTTGATCCAAGAAGCTACTTTTTCAGCATGTTGTCCATAAATGGTATTTTGTTCCCATTCTTTCCAATGGTAAGCTCCTAATTCTTTATATTTATTAAATTCCATATTAATTATGTATAAATAGTACTTTCTCTATTTTTTTAATTTTCTCATCTGGGAACTTTTTCTTAAAATCTTCTACAAAAGTTCCATCGGCAGCATATGAAGTACCTAATTTTATTTGTTTTGCAAGATCAGTTCTTGTAGCAAATGCTCCCATATCTATTTGATTAAATGCAGGTAAACATTTAAAGTATGAATATTTATAATGAGAATGAACCATATCCCAATATATCATACCTGGATTAGTTTCTGAAGCTATAGTTAATTCATTTATAAATGTTGGGATATAGTAATTATCGTCTCCTGACATAATTACATATTTAGCCTCAGAATTATTTTTACCCATTTCTCTAGGAGTATGTCCCCAATCATTGTATCTTTCTTCAGTAGCATAATAATGAATTCTTGAATCGTTTATATTTTTTACAACTTTAAATGATACATCATTATCTATTCCATCCTGAATAACATGAGCTACCCAATTTGGATTAGTTTGAGCAACTAAAGAAGATAGCATACTTATTAATGGCTCCCTACGGTTATATGTAGGAATTATAAAATCACACAATATCATCTTTTTTTCTTTATAAATTCTTGTAACATTTTATCATAAGGTTGATTCCACTTAGGTTTTAAATGAATAACACCTGTTGGTATTTTACCTGCTCTTCTTAAACCCTCTATATGTCTAGAATGTCTTTCTATAATATTAGGTCTTCCAGGAACATCATGGCCCATTCCTGATTGATGATACCCCATTCCTCCCCATCTATACCAAGCGCTAATCTCACTATCTGGAGGGGAAGCATGTACTACATTACCTAATGAATGAACTTTTGCTGCAAAATCAGAATCTCCTCCTGCGTTCATAATAGGATGCTTTCCAACCTTTAACCAAGCTTCTTTACTATAAACCATACCACTATTACCAATAGATACAATATTGGTTATATTTGGCTTATTGTAAAACACTCCCTTTTTCCAATGTAATATATTAGTACCGTTAGTAAAGTATTTTTTAATATTTGTATTATGGTTACTCATATATACATCATCATCATCTGTTACCGCTATAATATCCCCTCTACATTGCTCTACTACAAAATTTTCTTTATCTCCTATTGTCTTAAAAGTTTCTTTAAAGTTGAATATTCTTACCTGTGGATTATCAAAAACTAATTCTTGCAAAGAATAGTCATTAACAATTACCATCTCACAGTCAGTTAAATCGTCCTGATTTAAAAAAGAAAAGAGTGTCTCTTCTAATGTAGACACTCTTCCGTAAGTTGTTACCTTCCAACTAATCATTCCCAAATAAATGAAACTTCGTATTCACTAAATTCTAATCTCTCTTTACCTTCAATTTCTACAACAGGAGCTTTATTAATAAGTTCAGGTCTAATATAGATTTTATCCCCTACTTTAACGTCCTGTACACCTTTACCTACTGCAAAAACTGTCAATTTTTCGAATTGTTTAGCCATTTCTAGCTGCATTTCCTTTTTTAATTGAGGATCAACTATTACCTTAGTTTCAGGCATATCTGGTACATCTACATATACTCTATTTCCTAGTACTTTCATATTTATTTATTAAATTGTTCTACAAATCGTTTAGCATCATCAGGTAAAAGTTCAATTTCTGATTGAAATGTATCTTTCTGATTTTTATAACCTGTAATCTTCTTTTGATTGTTTAAAATAGGAACTTGTCTTGTTTCTTCATGAAAATCGTTGAGTACAACTAATCTTCCTTTTTCATGAGTTTCAATAGTTCGGATAACTAAATCTGTATTAAAGGAATCCAAGAAAGGAGTTTCTTTATCTCCATCTTTAAAAATTCGTGTATAAAAAAATTGGTTTGTCATTTTATTTTTATTTATGTGTTGTTGATTTATCAGTAGTTGTAATTACATTAGTATAAGGTGTTCCACAATCTGAACAAGTCCTAACGATAATAAAATAATTACCTTCATTGTATAATTTATATTTATCCTCACCTTGAGGTTTTTTGTATTTACTAGGATATAAATAAGTTCTTTCTATAGGTTTTATTTCTTTACAAAAATCACATTTATCTATTTCTGTTTCTCCCATATTATAATTGGTTTAATTCTATTAATTGTTCTACTGTAATATCTCCATTTTGTAAGCCAATTTGTTGATATTCAGGGTTTTGTGCATAGTAATATTCTATTAGTAATTTATTTCTTCTTTCGTTAATTTCTGGATATTTGTACATGTTCATCTCGACTGAAGCGTGTTCATCTCCAGTTAGGATAATGATATTCTTTTTATAAAATTTAAATTTAGGATATTTACTTTTTGGAAGTATATGGTGCATATAAATAGTTTTACACTCACCATATATCTTTTCTCCGCTAACCTCACTTTTATGAGGTCTTTCTTTCCATATCTCTAAAAATAACTTATTTTGTTTCTCTATTTCTTTCTTATCTACTACTTTCTTCTTACGTTTAATCATTTAATTAGTTTATAGATCTTTTCTTTAGTTTCTTTATTATACAAAGAGTATAAATGATTGATTTTTTGAACCCAAATCTTATAATCCTTTGTACGCATATCTGGTTTAATTTCTTCCAAAGATACTATCTTTTCATCAATTTCACCAGCATTTACATAAGTTTTTTTAAGAAACTCTTCTAAATCATCCTCCATAATCTAATTCGTAATTAGAATCTTCAGGTACAAATATCTCATTTTCAGCACGATATAACTTCTCAGTTAAATACATTTGAAAACCTGGATTATTGCATATATTTTTAACTTCAATATGGTAATCAATAATATTTTGTAGCCATTCATCAGGAATATCCTTTAATTTTACATAACTCTTTGAATATCTATTATATCTATGTAAATACTCCCTAACTTTCTCAAAAGGGTCATTTGTAGTAACAGATAAGTCCTTTTCTGGTTGACCTACATAACCCCTTCGATATTCATTCCCTCCATCATTCATACAAGAGCCACATTTACACACTATATAATCATGTCTATGTTTAGACCATAATATATCCTTACAATTTAAACATTGTATTGCATTGTATACTGTCATAATTTAATTGTTAATAAAAAACAGGAGATTTTAACCTCCTGTTGATGTGTTGATCGCACTTAGAGTGTAATAGCTTCCTTAATTTTCATTGTTTACTAACCAGTTGGTACCAGTATCCCATTCAGGGGTATTAATTGTTACTTGACTACCCCCCTGAAAAATTGCAGGACTTGTTTTTCTGGTTATTGTTGTTCCTACATCATTAAATCTTTTACTTGACTTAACACCAGATAGATTAGGAACATTTAAAAATTTCTAACTACAATTCTGACATTATCAGGATTAGAAGCATGTTCATCAGGTACTTCTATTGTAGCCTTAAAAAGTACATCTTTAGCTTCTTTAGCTAATGTAACCTTTGGTTCTACTATAATTTTTGTGTCTTTGTAGGATTTTACACCTTTTTCGTCTGTTGTAAATTCATCTAATAGAATTACATACTCAAATAATTGTTTCATCATTTTTAATTGGTTTAATTTGTTACAAATATAACATAAATTTTTGAATCTTTAAAACTTTTTACCACCTTTTTTTACTCTATTTTCAACTTTGTGGTCTTGTCTTACGCTATTAAAACTTCTCTTTTCCTCAATGGCTCCTGCTAAATCAAGGTTTAATGCTCCTGCTATATCACATATTCTAATAATAGCATCTGCTAATTCAACCTCTATGCATTTACGATGGGTAAGTTTATCATCCATTAAATCTTTTCTAAAGCCTTCTGTAGCTTCTGCTATTTCAGAAACAACTAAAAGTAGCTTAGTTCCCATTACATAAGGGTCGTCTTTTAAATTTTTACCTGTAATAGGATCATTCCACCATCCAGCTTCTACATTTTTAGAATGTATATCTTTTACTAATTCATTTATCATAAAATTCCTTGTTTTTTTAATATATTTTCTACTGCATTCCAATCTACATACGGTCTACCTTTAAAATTAATAGCTAAACCCTTATCATCTTCAATGTAATCTTGTTTCAATGGGCATCCTAATGCAGCATCATCAATGTATAATTGAGCATAACATTTAGGGGAGGTTGTCCAATTATCTTGTGTAGGATTTTTCTGTATACCATATAAAGGAATATTGTTATCTTTGAACCAGTTTATAGCATCTGTTAAATAATTTCCGCCAAATACACCTGGAAATTCAGGGGATTTTACTTCTTCTCCTCTATGATCACTTCTCATAGTATACAAGATCAAATTATGACCTTTTTCTACAAGCATTTTTAATACTTTTTGTGCTCCGATATCTTTACCTACATTTGGAAACTCATGAGTAACGCACGTACCATCAAAATCAATTGCTATATCCATCTTTTAATCGGTTTAATACTTCTGTTTTTAAATATTCTAATATTTCAGGATTATCATTCAGAAAAGCTTTAACATTATCAGTTCCTTGGAACTTTTCTTCTCTAAATGTAAACCAAGATCCCCCTTTTTTAATAAGATCAAATTCTACAGCGTAATCTATGATTTCACCTAAAGTATCGTATCCTATTCCCCAAAGTACGTTAATTTTAGCTTGCCCAAATGGAGCAGCTAGTTTATTTTTAATAATATCAACTGTGGTTTTATTAAGATCGTTTTCTTTATCATTTAATTTCCATACTTTCCAACGCATATCAGCATAAAATTTCCACGCATTTCCTCCTGTTGATACATCTCCTTGAGACATACCTCCTATATTAGCTCTTGTTTGAGAAATACTTAAAAGGGTAGTTTTATGTAAATCAAGCAGTCCTTTTATTTTACCACAGAATTTACTGTTTATTCTAGCTTGTAAACCAATAGTAGCATCTCCAATATCACCATCTATGACAGCTTTTGGTAGGGCAGCAGTTTGACTATCCAATACTACTAAGGAAACTAAATCATTTTGCACTAAAGAGAGAATAAGATCATACCCACTCTCCATGTTATCCGGCTGATAGATAAGTAAATTATCAATATTTACACCTATTTGAGTAGCATATTTCTTATCAAAACTGTGTTCGTAATCAAATAATGCAACTTTTTTATCTGGAAAAGCTTTTTGAAACTCTGAAATAGCGTGTAAAGCAATACTTGATTTACCGCCTGATTCCATTCCAAATAACTCAACTATTTTTCCCACAGGGATACCCCCTATACCAGTAGCCTGATTAAGCTGTAGACTACCACTACTCACTACCTGTATTTGTTCAGGTGTACTTCTATTTACACCATATTTTTTCTCTAAACTTTCAATTAGAACGTCTATTCCTTGTTTTTCTTCTTTTGGTTTTTTAGCCATATTTTAATTTTAATTACTACAAAGATAATAAAAAGGTAGCAGAGAAACAAATCTCCACTACCTTAATTAACTAAAAACAAATTTTAATTACAACCATTCTTTATACTTATCAAAAAACCACATTCCTACAGGATTTCCACTAAAAACAACAACCAATAATTCATCCGGTATAGATTTATCTAACTCTTTTGACTTCAAAGTTAAATATTTTAAATTACTTTTTAGTATTTTCTCCTTTTCTTTTTGCTTTTCAAAATAGTGTTTTTGAGCAATATCTAATTCTTTAAATAAGTCATTTAAGTCTTTTTTAGTTAGTTTTTTCATATCTCACTTTTTGAATTTCTTTTAGAATTGGACTTAATTTCATAAATTCTTCATATGTAAAAGCATCTGATTTTAGTCTATTACATGTCCAACAACAAGTTACTACATTTTCCTTATAATAACCTTTTTTATTATCCTTTCTATCTAGCTGAAAAGCTCTACTTAACTGTTTTCCCCAATCTCTAGAATGTTTATTATAATTAAGTTCAATATTACAATAATGACAAAAAGGATTTTTTATAATTTCTTTTAGTTCTTCAAAAGTTAAACTAAATGGTACTTTTTTATTTCTATGATTTTTTAATTCATTATATATGAACTTATATGGTTCTCCTAATTGACAACATCTTTGACATTTTCCACTATGCCGTTTAAATTGAGTAGATTGAGATTTAATTTCTTTTCCGCATTCACAATAGAAATAATAAACGTAGTAACTAGAATTTTTAGAAATTACTTTTTCTTTCCTATGAGAATTTTCTTTTAGTAGCATACTTACTGTGTTTTTAATATAACAGCAAATATACTACCAAAAAAATTAAATTCCAAATTATTTTCAATAATTATTTAATAGGGCAAGCTCCTGTACCACAATCTATTAACTCAAAACTGTTATCGTCTAATGTTACTGAAGTAATAGGTGTAATATTAGCAATATCTTTTTCATATTGTTCTCTCGTTATAGTTTCATAAGGAGCTTGTTTGAAACCATGATTTTGACTTAATAGAAATGAAACAGTTTTAATTTCGTTGCTGAAATGTTGTTTTAAATAGTTTTTTATTTCAGGTAAGTCTTCTTTTTTATAATAAACAGTACAACTTACAGAATTATCAGACCATTCCTTTTGCATTTTCCTAACCATATCTAATTGTTCTTTGTATGAATAATTAGATTCTACAGGCACACTTTCATCTATTTTACATGGAAAAGTTACAACTATTGTAGTTTTACTTTGAGAACCATCAAATTCTAAAACTGGTTCAACATTATAACCATGACTTCTACATAACTCAACTAAAGGAGAATTTGCAGCCATTCTTACTCTTCTATAGTAATACGGACCTGCTGGATTAGGATGGACACCTGGAGTAACTCCTGCTAAAAGAGATAAAGTTCCAGATGGCTTTACTGTAGTTAATTTTATTGATGGGGAAAATCCTTTTTCTCCTGAATACCATTTATCAAAACTTCTAAGCCATTCGTAAGCTTTTGGTAACCAGCTTCTTTGCTCCTCAGAAGCTTGTAAAATACCAGTCATACCTATTCCCATTCGCATGTTTTTATGAACAATGTCTTCAGTTTCCTTTAAAGAACAATGTAAAGCTAAAGAATGCTTATTTACTCTATAAGTATATTTCAATACATCAATAAGTTGTTCATAACTCTCTATATTAGGAAGATATACCTCTGATAAACAGCAAGTTTCATATTTACCTAATGATTGTTCAGCACAAGGATTGTAAATTTCTACATTAGGGTCTGGATATTGAGTTTCTCCCGTTCTACCTATAGACTTGGATAATTCTAAATTAATTAGACCATAAGGTTCACCTTGTTCATAAGTATCCCAAAACTCTTTAGGTAAATCTTCTATATTTTTGGGAGCATATATGGAGTTATTACTCATAGCTCTCCAGTTAGGAATTGTTCCTAAATCCCATCTTTTAGCTTTCAAGAATTCAACATCATCATAGTCCCCAATTGCAATTTGAGCACTTCTTCTAACATTTCCAGATACTACTATGTATCCTATAATATTCATAATATCTAAACAGTCAATAGGTCTTAGTTTTTTATTAGATCTACCATTTAAAATCTTATGAATTTCATTAATTCCCCAACATAATTCTTCAGGACCACTAGCGGTTCCTCCAAAACCCTTAATAGGAGCACCCTTACTTCTTACACAAACTGTTGAATAAGTAAACCCTTCACCGCTATAAAAATGAGATTTTAGTACTTTACCTAGTAATTTTACCCAACCCTCCCTACTATCAGGAACTATAAAATCAGCATCGTTTGTATCTTTTCTTTCTATTTTTATCTTATTTTTAATTTTAGGAAGTTGGTATACGTTTTCTTTTTGAATATTGAAGCCGACACCACTACCTAACATAAGCATTTCAAAAGCCCACGTAAACGGTCTAATTGGCTCATTTATTACCGTAGCTGCACAATTTTGTAACGAAGGTAATCCTAATTTATCTACAGTTTTAGTACCTAATTGCCACATAAACCTGCCTGCAACAGAGAATTTTAAACCTAATCTATATTTAGCGTATTGTAACTCTTCTTCTGGAGTAAATCCTACTTTTAACTGTTTTTTACAAGATTTTAATTCTCTTTCAATTACTTGCCAAAATTCTTCAGTTTCACTATTAGGATTATCCTCATCTAATCTACGAGCATATGTTCGTTTAAATACTATATAACCAATTTCGCCCCAAGGTGTTTTAATTTCTTTACTTAACTCTTTTAGATTTAAATCCATATTTTATATTGTTTAATTTATGAAAAAAGGAGACGAAATTACTACAATTTTTCCTAATTTCCTAAATTTTACTCTTAATTTTATTAGTTATTATAATTTTTTATTTGATTGCTCTAGTTCTATTTGAAGAGCTGCTAAAAAATTCCATACAGCTTGAGCGTCATGTCTAATTTTTCCATATTCTAACATGTCTTCATTTATTCCTTTTTCCATTAAATGCCTAATTCCTGCATTTTTATATTGGAATATGGGATTTTCAACTCTTTTAAAGTTCATCCAATCTGTATCCAATGTATACTTTTTATTACCTGCCTGAGAACATTTAGCAACTTCTTGTAGAGCTAAAGGAAATTGTTCAAATAATACAGTATATAAAGGGATTTTGTCATCACTAAATTTTTGCCCTTCCGTCATATTTCTAACCATTTATTATTATCCCACTCAAATTGTTCATTTACAATAAATGTACCTTTACACATTCTAATATTAGCTCCTAAAGCGTTTAATCTGCTTTTCGTAGTTAGCGTTTTCCATCCACAATGATTTATATAAGTCCTTCCTCTTTCAGTTCTGGCTATAAGATTACCATGTAAATACATATTAGCTTCATTATTTTCAATTCTAACTTCAGTATTATTCAATTTGAATCTTCTTTTGTTTAAAAAGGCACTTGATGCTAATCTATCTATCTATCTTTCTCATAACTTATCATTTAATACTTCAAATGCTTTTATAACAGCTTCTTTCTCAGCTTCTTTACGAGTAGAATAAGATACATCTTTACTAGTTTCTAAAATTCCAACATTGTCCCCTATTTCATACTTAAAATATATAGAATCTTCGTTAGATTTTTTAATGTCAATAGTGATAACTACGTGTACTCTATATTCATCAAATAAATGTGCTATATGGAAGGGATTAACCTTTAATAGTTTAGCAACTTCTTCATCACTTAAAACTTGACTATCAAAATATTCTTTTACAGGACCATCTAATTCCCCTTTAAAATTCTGTAAAAGTAAGTTTTTATAGTGTTTTCTTACTACTTCTGTAGCTTTTGGATATTTTTTTAATACTTCTATCATACTAATTCTTTAATTTTCTCTATATCTAATGTTTCCTTATCTTCATGCCAACCATCCCAAACTTCTAAATCATCTGTAAAAGATACGTTTATTTTATTTTCCCAATATTCTCTTAATTTAGGGTCTTTTGAGAATATTCTCCATTGTAAAGATATTTCTTCTTTAAAGGTTCTTCCATTTACAATAGTTACTGTTTTAGGAAATTGCTCTTTAAATTCATTTGATAATTTGGAATATTTACCTTTTTTAACTAAATCTATATCATCTTTCCATATATCATCTAATGTATATACAAGAACTACAAAATCATTTTCATAATCATAGTCATCTATAATATTTACAGTTCTCGTATATTCATTATCAAGAAAATCCTTAAATTTACTTAAATTCTTAGGTTTAAATAATAAATACAACGAATTATCGTATTGTATATCTCTTCTTTTATCAATACAATAAGCATTGATAAAACCATTATTCTGTAACCCTTCTCTACTTATTTTTAAAGTAGGCAATAAAAATATTGTTGATATTGTTGTATTTTGCGAACTCATGTTAAGATTTAATATTTACAATGCCTCCATTTAAGGCATTCTTTCGTGAAATTCTCCATTCATTATTCTCTTTAGCCCACTTTAAATCTAAAATAACATCTTTTACTCCAGTATACTTTTTACCTTTATGTGAAAATCCTGAATAAGCATCTTGTATATCTCGATTATCAAGTGTATAAATTAACGGTTTATAATAATTAATACTATCAGAAACTATAAATTTTGGATTTTCTACTGTGTATCCATCTAATTCCAACAAATCCCTTAATTCATAAGCCGCTTCTTTATACACATAAGCCTGTATATAGGATTTTCGGTAAAGATAATAACTTTCGTAGAAATCTTCAACATTCCACACACATTTTAAGTCATATATCTGGATAGTTTTATTTTTTCTATCGATGACTACCTTATCCATCATAGCCTTCATATCCAATTCATCAACTTGAAAATATTCAAGCTTATATTGATTAAATATAATATACCTATCGTTTGTTTTTAGATTAAGTATCCAGGAAGTAACTTCATTTGTAAGTAATTCTTCAACTATCTTTTCAGCATTAGAAACATCATTTAAATCAACTACAGTAAGTCCTTTATCTTCTAC
>Ga0079224_100009073_pt1 | contig 13526 bp, 14 predicted proteins | sample Stecom2015_FD_80414 | JGI IMG/M metagenome (GOLD analysis project Ga0079224, IMG submission 80414) | Agricultural soil microbial communities from Utah to study Nitrogen management - Steer compost 2015 | ecosystem: Environmental > Terrestrial > Soil > Agricultural land | place: USA: Utah... | reverse complement strand
TTCGGCGAGCAGGCGGTGCTCTGCGGCGGCTGCGTGGAGCTGGTGAAGGCCGGCTTCGACACGCTGGTGGAGGCGGGCTACGCGCCGGAGATGGCGTACTTCGAGTGCCTGCACGAGCTGAAGCTCATCGTCGACCTCATGTACGAGGGCGGCATCGGCACGATGAACTACTCGATCTCCAACAACGCCGAGTTCGGCGAGTACGTCACCGGCCCGAAGATCATCGACGAGGCGGTGCGCAAGCGCATGAAGGAGGCGCTCGGGCGCATCCAGACCGGCGAGTACGCGAAGGAGTTCGTCCTCGAGAACCGGGCCGGGGCGCCGACGCTGCTCAGCCGCCGGCGCATGACCGCGGAGCTGCCGATCGAGAAGGTCGGGGCGAGGCTGCGCGAGATGATGCCGTGGATCCGCAAGAACCGGCTCGTCGACACCTCGAAGAACTAGCGGCGGGGAACGCCCTTTGCTGAAGGGGCAACGATAGTGGCGACCCCCTATCCTCACCCCATCATCGCCCGGGAAGGCTGGCCCTTCCTGGGCGTCGCCGTGCTCGTCTCCATCGTGGTCACGGCGCTCGCCGGCTGGTGGTCGGCGCCGTTCTGGGCCGCAAGCCTCTTCGTGCTGCAGTTCTTCCGCGATCCGGCCCGCACGGTGCCCGACGATCCGCTCGCGGTCGTGGCGCCCGCCGACGGGCGGGTGGTGATGGTGGGGCGCGCCATGGACCCGTACCTGCGGCGCGAGGCCACGAAGGTGAGCATCTTCATGAACGTGTTCAACGTGCACTCGAACCGCTCGCCGGTGGATGGCGAGGTGCGCAGCCGCTGGTACCACCCGGGGCACTTCCTCAACGCGGCGCTCGACAAGGCCTCGCTCGAGAACGAGCGCAACGCGCTGTGGATCCGCACGCCCGACGGGCGCGACGTCACCTGCGTGCAGATCGCCGGTCTCATCGCCCGGCGCATCCTCTGCTACGTCGACACCGGCGCCGCGCTCGCCAAGGGGCAGCGCTTCGGCTTCATCCGCTTCGGCTCGCGCGTCGACGTCTACCTGCCCCTCGAGGCGCGCCTTGCCGTCGGCATCGGCGAGAAGGTGTCCGGCGGCGAGACGATCGTCGCAAGGCTTCCCGCGAATGGCTGAAGAGATCGACGAGGAGCACGAGAACGGCAACGGCGTGGCGGCGCCGGGCCTGGGGGGGCTGCGCCGGCGGGGCATCTATCTCCTGCCGAACCTCTTCACGACCGGCGTGCTCTTCTGCGGCTTCTACGCCATCGTGCAGGCCATGAACGGCTTTTTCGAGGTGGCCGCCGTGACGGTGTACGTCGCGATGGTGCTCGACGGCATGGACGGGCGCGTCGCCCGCTGGACGCGCACGCAGAGCGAGTTCGGCGCGCAATACGACAGCATCGCCGACATGGTCGCCTTCGGGGCGGCGCCGGCGCTCATCGCCTACGTCTGGGCGCTCCAGGACTACGGCAAGCTCGGCTGGATCGGCGCCTTCGTCTACTGCGCGGGCGCCGGCATTCGCCTCGCGCGCTTCAACGTGAACATCGGCTCGGTCGACAAGCGCTTCTTCCAGGGGCTGCCGAGCCCCTCGGGCGCGGCGCTCCTCGTCGGCTTCGTCTGGGTGCTCACCGACTACGGCTTCGATCCGCAGGGTTCCTCCTGGATCACCGCGCTCGCCTGGCTCGTCGCCGTCTTCGCCGGCGTCACCATGGTCTCGAACGTCCCCTACTACAGCTTCAAGGAAGTGAACTGGAAGCGCCGGGTGCCGCTCTGGGTGATCCTCGTCGCGGTGCTCGCGCTCTCGATCGTCTCGACGAGCCCCTCGCTCGTCCTGTTCATCCTGGTGAGCGCCTACGCGCTCTCGGGCTACGCCATGTGGGCGACCGGCCGGCGGGTGCGGCCGGTCCTGCCCGAAGAGTGAGCGCGGTGAGCGCTGTGTGAGCGAAGAGCTCGCGAAGCTGCAGCGGGCGCTCGCGGCCGACCCTGCCGATATCGAGGCCCGCAAGGCGCTGGGGAACGCCTACCGGGCCTCCGGAGACCTCGCTGCCGCGATGCAGTGCTATCGCGAGTGTCTTGCACGCGCGCCTGACTTCGAGCCGGCCCTGTACAACCTGGGCGCGGCGGCGCGCGAGGCGGGGCTCCTCGACGAGGCGGAGGCGTGCTTCCAGAGGCTCTGCCAGCTCGCGCCGGACGACGCCGATGCGCGCCACCAGCTGGGTAGCCTCCTCCTCGAGCAGGAGCGGCCCGCCGAAGCCGTGGCGCCCCTCGAGGCGGCGCTCGCCCTGCGGCCCGGCCACCCGGTGCTCCACTGGATGCTGGGGGCGGCGCTCGCCTCCCAGGAGCGCCTCGCCGAGGCGCGCCCGCACCTCGAGAAGGCCGTGGCGCTCGAGCCCGCGCTGGACAAGGCATGGCTGCATCTCGGAAACGTCTATTCGCTGCTTCGCTTGCGGGCCGAGGCGGTGCGCTGCTACCTCCGGGCGCACGAAACCCTTGCCGGGGACCCCGCGTGCACCGAGGCGCTGCTCTTCGAGCTGCAGCACGTGTGCGACTGGCGGCGGCTCGACGGGCTCGTCGAGCAGCGCCGGCGCGACGTTCGCTCGGGCGCGGCGCCGGCGGCCAATCCGTTCAGTTTCGTCTCCATCTGCGAGGCCCCGGCGGAGCAGCTTGCGTGCGGCCGGCTCTTCGCTGCGCCGCTCGAGCGGCGGGCGAACGCGCTGCGCGCGCGCCTCGGACTCCGGTTCGCGGCGCCGGATCGCGGACGCAGGATCCGCCTCGGCTATCTCTCCGCCGACTTTCACGAGCACCCGACGGCCTACCTCGCCGCCGAGCTCTTCGAGCTGCACGATCGGCAGGCGTTCGAGCTCGTCGCCTACTCCTACGGGCGGGACGACGAAAGCCCGGTGCGCAAGCGCCTGCGAGCGGCTTTCCATCGCTTCGTCGATCTCCGGGGCATGAGCGATGCCGACGCGGCCCGCGCGATCCACCGCGACGGCATCGATATCCTCGTGGACCTGAAGGGCTACACCGCGGGCGCGCGTCCGGGCATCGTCGCGCTGCGGCCCGCGCCGCTGCAGGTGAGCTACCTCGGCTATCCCGCGACGCTGGGTGCGGCGTTCGTCGACTATGTGGTGCTCGATTCCTTCATCGCGTCCGGGGCGACGCCGGCCGACTTCAGCGAGAAGCTCGTCGTCCTTCCGGGCTGCTATCAGCCGAACGACCGCACCCGTCCCGAGCCCGCTCGCGCCGGCGCGGCGCGCCGGGCGCTCGGGCTGCCGGCGGAGGGCGTGGTCCTCTGCTGCTTCAATCAGCCCTACAAGATCCTTCCCGGCGTGTTCGGCGCCTGGATGCGCGTGCTGCGCGAGGCGCCGCAGGCGACGCTCTGGCTTCTCGAGTGGAATTCCCAGGCCCGGGACAACCTGCGTGCGGCTGCGGCCGAATCCGGCGTCGACCCCTCCCGGCTCGTCTTCTCGCCGCTTGTGCCCGCTTCCGAGCACCTCGCCCGCATCCCGGCCGCCGACCTTTTCCTCGACACCTATCCCTGCAACGCCCATACGACGGCGAGCGATGCGCTCTGGGCCGGCGTTCCGGTGCTCACGCGAGCCGGGTCCACGTTCGCGTCCCGCGTGGCGGGCAGCCTGCTCGTGTCCGCCGGCCTGCCGGAGCTCGTCACGCATTCGGCCGAGGACTATGAGCGCCGCGCGACGGCGCTCGCAAATGACCCGGGGGCGCTCGAAGCCCTGCGTCGGCGCGCCGAAGCGGCGCGGGCGGGCTCGGTGCTCTTCGATACGCCCCGCCTTGCCCGCTCCCTGGAGGCCGCGTACCAGGAAATGTGGGCGCGGCATTGTGCGGGGCGCGGGCCGGCCGAGATCCGGATCAGGGATCATTGATTTTTGCACCGGCTTTCCGCTATAGTGGCTCCATGCCGCAGGCCGCCATCCGCATCGGTCTCCTCCCCCTCGCGCTCCTCGCGCTGGGCCTGCTGCTGCGCCTCGCGCGCTAAATTCTCCCGCCCACAATCCGAGCAACGGCCTACCGCCCCGGCGACCCCGGGGGCGGATCGGGACAGGTCCATTCTCCTTCAAGGGAAAGTGCCATGAGTCAAGAAAGCCTCATCATCTTCGATACCACCATGCGCGACGGCGAGCAGAGCCCGGGCGCGTCGATGACGCGCGACGAGAAGCTGCGCATCGGGAGGGCGCTCGAGCGCATGAAGGTCGACGTCATCGAGGCCGGCTTTCCCGCGTCCTCCAACGGAGATTTCGAGGCCGTCCAGGCCATCGCCAACACGGTGAAGGACTCCGTCATCGCCGGCCTTTGCCGCGCGAACGACCGCGACATCCAGCGCGGCATCGAGGCCCTGAAGGGCGCGAAAGCCTGGCGCATCCATACGTTCATCGCCACGAGCCCGATCCACATGCAGAAGAAGCTGCGCATGAGCCCGGAGCAGGTGCTCGAGCAGGCAAGGCTCGCCGTGCGCTTCGCGAGGAACGCCTGCCCGGACGTCGAGTTCTCCCCGGAGGACGGATCCCGCTCCGAGATCGACTTCCTCTGCCGGGTGCTCGAGGCGGTCATCCAGGAGGGGGCGACGACCATCAATATCCCGGACACGGTCGGCTACGCCGTGCCCCAGCAGTTCGGCGAGTTCATCCGGTCGCTGCGGGAGAAGGTGCCGAACTCGGACAAGGCCGTGTGGTCGGTGCATTGCCACAACGACCTCGGCATGGCGGTGGCGAACTCGCTTGCCGCGGTGCAGATCGGGGGCGCGCGCCAGGTCGAGTGCACCATCAACGGCCTGGGCGAGCGCGCGGGCAACACTTCGCTCGAGGAGGTCGTGATGGCGGTTCGCACCAGGAAGGACTTCTTCGGCCTCGACACCCGCATCGATGCGACGCAGATCGTGCCCACTTCGCGCCTCGTGTCGCAGATCACCGGCTTCGTGGTGCAGCCGAACAAGGCCGTGGTGGGCGCCAACGCCTTTGCCCACGCCTCCGGCATCCACCAGGACGGCGTGATCAAGGCGCGCGAGACCTACGAGATCATGACCGCCGCGGACGTCGGCTGGACGACGAACAAGATCGTGCTCGGCAAGCTCTCCGGCCGCAACGCCTTCAAGCAGCGCCTGAAGGAGATCGGCATCGAGCTCGACAGCGAGGACGCCTACAACAAGGCGTTCCAGCGCTTCAAGGACCTCGCCGACAAGAAGGCCGAGATCTTCGACGAGGACCTGCAGACGCTGGTGACCCAGGAGGCGGGCATCCCGGCCGAGGAGCACTGGCAGCTCGTGACCATGAGCCAGGCGAGCGGCATGGGCGAGCGCCCGCATGCGACGATCGTCCTCAAGGAGAAGAGCGGCGAGCGCAAGGCCGACTCCCAGGGCGACGGGCCGGTCGATGCCACCTTCAAGGCGATCGAGAGCATCGCGAAGAGCGGGGCGGAGCTGCTCCTCTACTCGGTGAACGCCGTCACCATGGGCACGGAATCGCAGGGCGAGGTCACCGTGCGCCTCTCCAAGGGCGGGCGCATCGTGAACGGCGTCGGCGCCGACACCGACGTCATCGTCGCCTCCGCCAAGGCCTACATCAACGCGCTCAACAAGCTCGAGAGCAAGGCCGAGGGCTTCCACCCGCAGTACGGCAAGGTCTAGAAGCCGCCGGATGCGCCGTCGCAGCTGGCTCTTCGTCCCGGGGGCGGACGAGGCGGCGCACCGGGCGGCCGCGCGCTCGGGCGCGGACGTCATCATCCTCGAGCTCGAGGACTTCACGCCTCCCGCGCTGCGCCCGCGCGCCCGCTCGGCCGCGGCGAAGGCCTTCGGGCTCTGGCGCGAGGCCGGCGCGGCGGCGGCGGTACGCGTGAATCCGCTCGACGGCGAAGGCCTCGCGGACCTCATGGGCGTGCTGCCGGCGCGGCCGGACTACGTGCTCATGTCGAAGGTCGAGACGCCCGATCAGGTGCTCGCGCTCGAGCGCGCCACCGAAGGCGCGTTCGATCTCGTGCCCAACATCGGGTCGGCCGCGGCCCTGATTGCCGTCGGCGACATCGCGCGCGCGAGCCGGCGGGTGCGCGCGCTGCTCCTCGCGAGCGAGGACCTCGTGGCCGATCTCGGCACGCAGCGCACGCGCGGCGGGGCGGAGCTCGCCTACGCCCGCGCGCGCTTTCTTCTCGAGTGCCGCGCGGCCGGGGCCGAGCCCATCGACTGCCCCTATACCTTCAGCGATGCCAAAGGCGCGCGGGCAGACGCGCGCTACGCTCGGCAGCTCGGCTATCGGATGAAGAGCCTCGTGGAGCCGAAGCACGCGAAGCTGGTCAACGCGGCCTTCACCGCGAGCGCCGCCGAGCTTCGCAAGGCTCGCCGGATCGTCGCGGCGTTCGAGCGCGCCCGTGCCGCAGGGCGCGATCGCGCCCGGGTGGACGGCGCGCTCGTCGAGGTGCCGATCTATGCCGCGGCCAAGCGCCTGCTCGCCGAGCACGAGGACGGCCCGATGGATCCGGCGGCGAGGATTGGTTAGATTCCGGGCATGCTCCCGGAGCTGACGGGCTCGCCCTTCCTCATCGCCGCGCTCGTGCTCGGGCTCCTCGGCGCGATCCTCGTCGTCGCCGGGCTCGCGGCGCTCTTTCGGGGACGGCCGTGGCGCTTCGCGCTGCGCCTGCTGTCCGGACTCGTCCTCGCGCTCCTCGGCGCGCTCGCCGGGACGGTCGCCCTCGGCATGCAGGGCTACGAGGCGCTCACGCGCGAGGAGGTCGCGGCGCGGATCGTCGTGCAGCCCACCGGGCCGCAGCGCTTCGTCGCCGCCGTGCGTTTCCCGGACCGCACCGAGGCGCGCTTCGACCTCGCGGGCGACGAGATCTACGTGGACGCCCACATCCTCAAGTGGAAGCCGGTCGCGAACGTGCTCGGCCTGCACACGGCCTACGAGCTCGGCCGCATCAGCGGACGCTACCGCGACATCGAGGACGAGCGCACCGCCGAGCGCACGGTGCATCGGCTGCGGCGCCACCGCGCGGTCGACCTCTTCGGCCTGCGCCAGCGCCATCCGTTCCTCGGCCGGTTCTTCGACGCCGAGTATGGCTCGGCGACGTTCGTTCCGGTCAACCGCCGCGCGGTGTACGAAGTGCGCGTCTCCACGACGGGGCTGCTCATGCGCGAGGTCGCCGCTCCGGGCGCGTGAGCCGGGCATACGCCACCACCGCCACGAAAAAGACGACGCTGAGCGCGGTTTCGGCCAGGGCGAGTCCCTGCGAGAGCCCGCGCTCGCTCCAGACGCGGGTCACCCCCTCGGCGAAGTAGGCGAGGATCAGCATGCTCGACCACTGGTACGTGTAGCGCCGGCCCTCGAGGATGCCGGGCAAGGGAAGCGCGAGAGGCAGCGCCTTCAGCGCGATGAGCGAGCCCCCCGGCCGCAGCGGCGCGAGCCAGAGCTCCCATGCAAGGCAGAGCGCGATCAGGGCGAGAAGCGACGCGGTCGCGGTGCGTCGCAGCAGCACCCGAAGCGGTGCCCCGGAAAGCGGTGCCTTGGGCGTCGCGTTCAACGCGCGAGCTTCACGGCCGTTTCGGCGAGGCGCCTGCCCTGGGCGATGCACAGGACGCGCTCCTCGTCGGTGAGCGGAAAGTCGTCGCCCACGCCCGCGAAGTGGCTCGGGCCGTACGGGGTTCCGCCCGCCCGCGTGCCGTTCAGCGCCGGCTCCGTGTACGGCAGCCCGAGGACCAGCATGCCATGGTGCAGGAGCGGCAGCATCATGGCGAGGAGCGTCGCTTCCTGCCCACCGTGCAGGCTCGCGGTGGACGTGAAGACGCACGCGGGCTTGCCCGCGAGCGCGCCCCGCTGCCAGAGGAGGCCGGTGCCGTCGAGGAAATGCTTGAGGGGTGCGGCCATGTTCCCGAAGCGCGTGGGGCTGCCGAGCGCGAGGCCGGCGCACTGCTCGAGGTCCTCGAGCGAGCAGTAGGGCGAGCCGGCCTCCGGAACGGCCGGCGCCGCCGGCCCGATGTTCGTCGTGACCCGGGGCACCGTGCGCAGCCGCGCCCCGGCGCCCGGCACCCGCTCGACGCCCTCGGCGATGAGCTCGGCCATGCGCCGCACCGAGCCGCCGACGCTGTAGTAAAGAACGAGGACCTCGATCATCGCGGGTATGATAAGGGCAACGATGATCAGGAACGCCTGGCGCGACTTCGATGCGCTCGCCCGGGCGCTCGCGCGGCGGCTGTTCGAGGACCGCCTCACGCAGGCGGCCGGCAGCCTCACGTACACGACGCTCCTGTCGCTCGTGCCGCTGCTCACCGTCGCGCTCGCGCTCTCCACGGCGTTTCCCGCCTTCGATCGGACCATGGAGGGCTTCCAGGACTGGGTGCTCGAGAACTTCCTGCCCGACGCTGGGCTCGGCGTCGTGGTCGAGCAGCTCAACACCTTCACCGACAGCGTCGGGCGACTCACCACCGTGGGCGTGATCGGCATCGGCGTAACGTCCATCCTCCTCATGCTGACCATCGACGACGTGCTGAACCGCATCTTCCGCGTGGAGCGCAAGCGCCCGGTCGTGCAGCGCGTGACGATGTACTGGACGGTGCTCTCGCTCGGGCCGCTGCTCATCGGCGCGGGCATCTCCATGACCTCGACGCTCGTGGTGGGCTCGCTCGGCCGCGTGAACCTGGACGAGTTCGCGCAGTTCCTGCTGCGGCTCATGCCTTTCGTGCTCACCTGGCTTGCGCTGGCGCTCCTCTACATCATCGTGCCGAACCGCCGCGTGCCGGTGCGCCACGCGCTCGCCGGCGGCTTCGTCGCCGGCGTGGTGTTCGAGCTCGCCAAGCGCGGCTTCGCCGTCTACGTCGCGCACTTTCCCACCTATGCTCTGGTGTACGGAGCCTTCGCGACCCTCTTCATCTTCCTCCTGTGGGTGTACGTCTCCTGGCTGATCGTGCTGGCGGGCGCCGCGCTCACGGCGCTGCTCGTCGAGCGGCGCTTCGAATCGCTGGAACGGAGCCTCGGGCCATGACCACGACACCATCCATTCACACGACACCTTCCATTGCGCGCGAGGAGCGCCTCATCGTCGCCCTCGACGTGCCGAGCGCCGCGGAGGCACGTGCGCTCGTCGAGCGCATCGGCGACGCGGCGTGCTTCTACAAGATCGGCCTCGAGCTCTTCAGCGCCGAGGGCTACTTCGAGCTCGCGCGCTGGCTCGCCGGGCGCGGCTGCAAGGTGTTCGCCGACCTGAAGCTCTACGACATCCCGGAGACGGTCCGCCGGGCGGTGGCGAACTTGCGCCGCTGCGGCGCGAGCTTCCTCACCGTGCACGGCCATCGCTCCGTCATGGCCGCCGCGGCGAAGGAGAAGGGCGACATGAAGGTGCTCGCGGTCACCGTGCTCACGAGCTTCGACGCGCGCGACCTGGAGGAAATGGGGGCGACGAAGAGCGTCGAGGCGCTCGTGCTCGCGCGCGCCCAGGGCGCCGCCGAGACGGGCTGCGACGGCGTCATCGCCTCGGGCCTCGAGGCGGCGCGCCTGAAGGCCGCTTTCGGCGAGCGGCTTCTCGTCGTCACGCCAGGCATCCGGCCGGTCGGCGCCGCGGGCGGCGACGACCAGAAGCGTACGGTCGACGTGGCGCAGGCCTTTGCGAGCGGCGCGGATTACATCGTGGTCGGCCGCCCCATCCGCCAGGCTGCCGACCCGCGCTCGGCCGCCCAGGCCATCCAGCAGACCATCCGCGAGGTGCTCCCGGGCTAGCGGCTTCGCTCCGGGCGCAGGCTGTCATCCGATCTCTACATGCGGTTAAGGGAAACCGGGATAGCCATCGCGAAGCGCCCGGCTCTAGCATGGGCTCGCGATGAAGCCGGAAGTGCTCGAGAAACTGCGCGAGGCGCGCGACTTCCATGCGCTGACGAAGGCCGTGCTCGGGCTATGCGAGCCGTTCGGTCCGGTCCATTCTTTCAGGCTCATCCACAACCGCGGCGCGCATCGCGTCGCCTGCTTCATCGAGCTCGAGTCGCCCCGGCTGCAGCCTGCGCTGGCGCGAGCGCTCGGAACCGGCGCGGCGAGCGGCATGGTGTCGATGGACATCCCGGTGAGGCCCGACTTCGGCGATGGCGCGAAAGTCGTCGCGCTTGCGCCGAGCGCCATGGCCGCCGGCGCCACGCCCCCGGCTGCCCAGGCGCGCGCGGGCCGGTAGTCCGACCGAACAATTCCCCTTGCAGGGCTCCCCGCGGCTGAGCGTGCTCTTTGCGGCGCCCGAGTGCGCGCCGCTCGCCAAGACCGGCGGCCTCGGCGACGTCTGTGCCGCGCTGCCCGCCGCGCTTCGCGAGCAGGGCGTCGACGCGCGGGTATTACTGCCCGGCTACCCGGAGGTGCTGCGCGGCGCGCCCGCGCAGATGATCGCGCAGGTCTCGGCGCTCGGCTTCGAGGCGCGGCTGCTCGAAGCCACGCTGCCGAGCGGCGTGCCGCTCATCGTGCTCGATTGCCCGCCGCTCTACGTGCGCGGCGGCGGTCCCTATCTCGCGCCCTCGGGCGAAGACTGGCCCGACAACGCGCTTCGCTTCGGTTTCTTCTCCCGCGTGGCGGCCCAGCTTGCCGGCGCCTCGTCGCCGCTCGCGTGGCGCCCGCATGTGCTGCATGCGCACGACTGGCCTGCGGGCCTCGCGCCGGCGTACCTGCGCCTGGCTGCCGGCGCGCGCGCGGCGAGCGTCTTCACGATCCACAACCTCGCGTTCCAGGGGCTCTTCGACGCCTCGATGCGCGCGCGCCTTGCCCTGCCGGAGGAAAGCTTCGCTCCGGAGGGCCTCGAGTTCCACGGTCGGCTCTCCTTCATGAAGGGCGGCATCGTCTACGCGGATGCGATCACCACGGTGAGCCCGACGTATGCCCGGGAGATCCAGCAACCCGAGCAGGGCTGCGGGCTCGATGGGCTGCTCCGCGATCGCCGGGCGGCGCTGACCGGCATCCTGAACGGCATCGATACGACGGCCTGGAACCCGCTTGCCGACCGGCACCTTGCGCGCAACTACGATGCCGCGTCGCTCGAGCGCAAGGCGGCGAACAAGGCGGCGCTGCAGCGCCGCCTCGGCCTAACGCCCGATCCGAAAGTGCCGCTCCTCGGCCAGGTGGCCCGGCTGACGCATCAGAAGGGCGCCGATCTCGTCGTCGAGGCAGGCGAGCGGCTCGCCGCGCTCGGGCAGCTCGCGATCCTTGGCGCCGGCGAGCGCCGCCACGAGGCTGCGTTGCGGGCGCTCGCCGCTCGCCACGCGGGCCGGGTAGCCGTGCACATCGGCTTCGACGAGCCGCTCGCGCACCTCATCGAGGCGGGCGCCGATCTCTTCCTCATGCCCTCTCGCTTCGAGCCCTGCGGCCTCAACCAGCTCTACAGCCAGCGCTACGGCACCCCGCCCGTGGCGCGGGCGACCGGCGGCCTCGCCGATACCATCGAGGATGGCCAGACCGGGTTTCTCTTCGAGCCGCAAAGCGCCGAAGCGCTCGTCGAGGCAGTGCGCCACGCGCTCGCGGTCCGCGCGCAGCCGCACGCCTGGCGTGCCGTACAGCTCGCCGGGATGGCGCGCGACGCTAGCTGGAGTACAGCCGCGCGTCGCTACGCGGATCTCTACCGGCGTCTCGCCAGCCCGGTGCCGGCGTGACCGGCGTGGCGGCCCCCCGCGGCTCGCCTTTCCGGTTGCGCAGTCTCGCAAGAAGCACCGCGTCCTGCTCGCCGCGGATGGGCCAGCGGCGGTTCCACAGATTGAACCTGGGGCGCGGGCCCATCGTGTCCTGCTGCGCGGCGGCGAGCGCACTCAGCGTGCCGACGTCGCGCCAGTACGCCCGCTCCTCGTAGTCCTGCACGCCCGGAACCTCGTTGGCGGCAAGATCGTAGGCATAGACGCGGGCCGCACCTGCGAGGCGCGGCAGCACGTCGCGCCCGAAATCGACGTCGCCGAGACGTCGCGATTCCTCGAGCACCCGCGTAACGACCTGCGGGGCGAAGAGGTAGTTGCCCATCGAGGCGTACGCCCGATCGGGGGCGCCCGGGATGGGCGGCGGATCGAGCGGCTTCTCGCGAAACTCTCGCACGCGGCCGTCCGGGTCGGTCGAGAGGATGCCGAAGTCGGACGCCTGCCCGATCGGCACCGAGACCGCCGCGACGGAAGCCTCCGCGCCGCGGCTGACATGGAACGCCGCCATCTGGCGCACGTCCATGCGGTACACGTGATCGGCGGAGAACACCGCCACGAGGTCGGGAGAGTGCGCCTTCACCAGGTCGAGGTACTGGTAGACGGCGTCTGCCGTGCCCTTGAAGTGGCCGCCCAGGGTGTTCGAGCGGGGCAGCAGCACTGTGATCGTGCCCTCCGGGCGCGCGAACCACGGCGCCCACGCCTGCTCCACGTGGGCGATGAGGGAGGCCGGCTTGTACTGCGCCATGACGTAGATCGTCGTGATCCCGGAGTTCGCCAGGTTGCTGAGCACGAAATCGATGATGCGGTAGCCGCTGGCGAACGGCAGCGCGGGCTTCGCGTGCTCGGCCGTAAGAGGGTACAGCCGCGATCCCTCGCCGCCGGCGAGGACGAATGCGACGATGTTCATAGGCGGGAGCGCCTTTCTTTCGAAGCGGATGGGACGCGGGCGATGGTAGAAGGTCGTAGCAGTCCTCACTATCGGAGAGACCGTCTTCCTGACGTCGCGCCGCTGCGACCTCCCGTAGTGGGGTATTGACAGTAATTTCAAGGCGGCGCGATAGGCCGGCGGACGACGCGTGCCTAACATCGCAGCACGCCAATCGATCGACGCCCGGCGCCTGGAACAAGGAGGAACGACCATGAGGCCCGTGCCCGCCCGCCACACCGCCGTCGCCGGCGTCGCGCTCGCCGGCCTCGCGGCCGCGCTTTACCTTGCCCACCCGATCGAGCCGTCCGCGGCAGACGACGCCGGCGCGAACACCGTAGCCTGCCTGCACGTGCCGCTCGAGCTCGCCGTCGAGGCGTTGCCAGCAGCGCCGAAGGCGCCGAATCCCGTGGCGCGGGCGCGGAAGTTCTCCGTTTCGGGCCAGCCGACCCTCGACGAGACGCAGCGCTTTCTCGTCCGTCATCTTTCCCGCCGCTTCCAGATCGCGCGCGAGACGGTTCGCACCATCGTGACGGAGGCGTACCGCGCCGGCGAGTCGGTGGGCCTCGATCCGCTGCTCCTGCTCGCGGTGATCTCGGTCGAGTCGAGCTTCAATCCCGTCGCTGAAAGCGTGATGGGCGCGAAGGGCCTCATGCAGATCATTCCGCGCTACCACCTCGCCAAGCTGGAGGCGCACGGCGGCGAATCCGCGGTGCTCGACCCGGTGAGCAACATCCACGTGGGCGCCAGGATCCTCAAGGAGTACATCGCGCGCATGGGCAGCCTCGAGGGCGGCCTGCAGTTCTACAACGGCGCCGCGGAGGATCCGAGCTTCAAGTACGCCGGCCGCGTCCTGGCCGAGCACCAGCGGCTCAGGCGAACGCTCCAGCAGGCGCATCCCGAAGCGCCGCTTCGCGCCGTGGATCCCGGAGCCTCGCGCAGCGCGTAGGCTCG
>Ga0079224_100009072_pt1 | contig 13526 bp, 12 predicted proteins | sample Stecom2015_FD_80414 | JGI IMG/M metagenome (GOLD analysis project Ga0079224, IMG submission 80414) | Agricultural soil microbial communities from Utah to study Nitrogen management - Steer compost 2015 | ecosystem: Environmental > Terrestrial > Soil > Agricultural land | place: USA: Utah... | reverse complement strand
TGTAAATCCTTGGTGGGAAGGACAATACTTAAACCGCTTTTTTCACATTTTTCCCGCAAGGTTTCTTGTCGTCCCATCCATATAATTTCGTCGATCGTGAGCTCGTCTCCAAACAATATTTCTTTATTTTCATCTAAATCGATGACAGCTGCGAGCTTGGGCTCCTGAATACCATAGTAATACAAAAACGAACTATCTTGTCTGAAAGGAAAAGCGTTATCCGCGTAATTCATAGGCTGTTCATCATTTCCTAGGAATAGAAGCAGTCCTTCTGAAAATTGATTTTTAAGTTGATTTCTTCGCTGAATATAAATCGATTTTTCGAACATATCTGTATGTAATAGCTGATGGTTTTAACAAAGGTCTTATCTTTTTTGATAATAAAAAGTAATGATGCGCTTTTTTGACAAAGATCGCCCCCATATAACGTCAAATTTAAAGCGTATTACCCATCAGCTGTTGATTATACGCCGGTAAAAATCGCAATTTATTTTGGGGATGGCTCTCCCTTTTTTCTCTTATATTATTCATATTTTAACTAGTTGTTTAGATTCCGGCTGTCAGTCATGCCGTTAGCTAACAAGATCCGTTGTTGCTTCTAGGCAAGTAATCCGGAGCTAGTTCGAATACGCGTCAATTAACGAATAATAACCGTATTTTAACCTATTTTGTGATAACTCTTGGATTTATGGGTTAAAAATTGGTAAATTCACGTTACCTAATACACCAAACCAACGATGAAGACACTACAATTCACCATTCCAGTAGCGCATGATCGGACTGTTATTGTTCAGGAAGATTGTATGCCGCACTTCTATCCTCATTTACATCGACATCATGAAGCCCAACTCATGTGGATCCTAGAAGGAAAAGGTACGTTGATTGCTGACAATAGCATGCATCCCTTTCAAGAGAACGACATTTTCTTGCTCGGCGCCAATCAATCGCATGTTTTTAAAAGTAATGCGGAGTACTTTGACGAGGCTCATCCGAAGCAGGTCCGCTCGATTTCCGTGTTCTTCGATCCAAACGGAAAGTTGGCTTCCTTGTTTAACTTGCCGGAGCTTTATATGCTTCAAAGCTTTGTGAAGGATTACGAAAGAGGCTTTAAAGTGCCGAATGAGTATTTTAAAGAAGTGTCAAGGCGCGTATTGCGCTTAAAGGAAGCCAGTCAAATGGATCAGCTTATGCACTTCTTTTATTTGTTGCGTACGTTATGCCATGTATCAAAGCAAGTAAATGCGTTATCGGGCGGTAAAAACTCCTCGATTTCTGAAAATGAAGGTATCCGTATTGGTTCTATTTACAATTACATAGCCCAAAACTTCACGAAGCCAATCACCTTGGAGGAAGTTGCCGATCAGGCAAATTTAACTCCTCAAGCTTTTTGCCGATATTTTAAAAAGCACACAGGAAATACCTTTGTCGCATTTTTAAACGAAATGCGTGTACACGAGGCTTGTAAAAAATTAACACACCATAAATGTGAAAGTATATCCGGCGTTGCCTATAACTGTGGATTCAATAGTATTACGAACTTTAATAGGGTGTTTAAAAGTGTAATTGGTAATTCGCCAAAAGAATACATGGTGAATTTTCAGCGAAACGTACAGTAGAGATACATTCTTTGATTTGGCTATTTACGCGAGGCAAAGTGTCTTGCTAAAAAAGTTAAAATATGCGCATGATTGATTAATACATGGATGGATACCTTTAAATGTTCCTTTTACTTTTGAAAAAAAATAAGAACTATAATGAGTAAAGAACTTTGGAAAGGAATTTATCCTGCATTATTAACTCCATTTAAAGAAAGTGGAGAGATCGATTTTGATATGTTCGGTAAGAATCTGACTGCCCAACTTGAAGGGGGCGTACATGGTTTGATTTTAGCGGGCTCATTAGGTGAAGCCAGTACGTTAACTACACAGGAAAAATACGATTTATTGACATATACTGTTAACTTTGTAACGGGTAAAGACGTTCCTGTTATTTTGGGTATTGCGGAACAAGCTACCGCTGAAGCGATCAAAATCGCCCGGAAAGCAGAGGAATTAGGTGCAGATGGATTGATGGTATTGCCACCTATGCGCTATAAGGCAGATGATAGAGAAACAGTAATTTTTTTCACAACGATAGCGAACAGTACAAGTCTTCCTATCATGGTTTACAACAACCCTGTTGACTATGGTAATCTGGTAACGTTGGATATGTTTGAACAACTGGCTACTGTACCCAATATCCAGGCCGTTAAGGAGTCTACGCGCGATTTGACAAATATCACCCGTATGATCAATCGATTTGGCGGCCGTTTTAAGATTTTAGGTGGAGTTGATACCATTACTACGGAAGCTTTACTAATGGGAGCGGATGGGATTGTGGCCGGCTTAGTGGACGCTTATCCAAAAGAAACGGTTGCGATCTATGATTATGTAAAAGCGGGTGAAATAGAAAAAGCATTAGCTATATTCCGTTGGTTTTTGCCTTTACTAGAGTTAGATATCCATGCCAAACTAGTTCAATACATCAAATTGGCGGCAACGAGTGAGGGTATTAGTAATGAAACCGTGCGTGCACCTCGCTTACCGTTAGTAGGTGAAGAACGCGAACGTATATTGAAAGTTATTGCCGATAGTAAGGTGAATAGGCCAAACTTGGAAACAAAGGGTTCCGGTAGCCTAGTTTAATTATTGAAAGGAAGTAGAATGTACACAGAAACACCACAGGAACAAGTCAAGGAATTACTGCACAAGGCAGAAGAAGCATTTCAATACCTAAAAGGAAGAAGCGCAATCGATAGAGCAGGTTTAATGTATGCGATTGCAGCCAAAATAGAGGGATTGGGGACTGAATTGATCGCAACGGCAATGGAAGAGAGCCACCTTCCAGAGCCTCGTCTGATCGGAGAGAAAGCTCGGACTGTCTTTCAATGGAGAAGCTATGCCGATCATATAAAAGATGGCCTATGTTTTGAAGCAAGAATTGATACAGCGATTCCAGACAGAACACCACCGAAGCCGGATTTGCGTAAAATCAAGGTTGGGGTTGGTCCGGTAGTTGTTTTTGGTGCAAGTAATTTCCCCTTTGCTTTTTCGACCGCCGGTGGAGACACGGCGAGCGCTATCGCAGCGGGTTGCCCGGTAATTCTTAAAGCACATCCGGGACATCCCAAGACTTCAGCATTAATGGCGGAGGCTATTTTCGGCGCGATAAAAGAAGAGGGATGGCATGATGGAATTTTTTCCCACATATACGGTAATTCAAACGAGTCGGGGGCTTATCTTGTTCAACATCCTATAGTCAAATCGGTTGCGTTTACGGGCTCTTATGGAGGAGGGAAAGCGTTGTTTGATTTGGCTAATCAACGAAAGGAGCCCATACCGGTATTCGCTGAGATGGGTAGTGTAAACCCAGTCTTTGCGCTGCCGGAAAAAATGGCGACTGATCCGCGAGGTTTAGCGAACCAGTATTTAAGTTCGCTAACGCTCGGTGTGGGTCAATTTTGTACCAATCCAGGTGTACTCATCGCTGTCAAGGGGAAAGATCTTGAGACATTTAAAGAAGTTCTCCGCCAAGAAGTTTTAAGTTGCCCTCCAGCGAACATGCTTCATGCAGGTATTGCTAAAGCTTACCATGCCAATAGCGAACGCATGTTAACGGAATCCACCATTCGCGTAATAGGCAAAGCAGAACAAATCGCTGCAGAAGGCCAAGGAGCCGCGCTGCTTGTTGAAACCGATGCGAAAAGCGTTGTAGAAAATGACGCTTTACTTGAAGAGGTGTTTGGTCCTTTCGGATTAATCGTGGCGTGCGAGAGCGAAGAGGAAATGCTGAATATTGCCGATCATATAAAAGGACAGCTAACAATTACTGTGGCTGCCACCGAGGCGGATGCCGTCAGACATAGTAAATTAATAAGTCTTTTACAGGATAAGTGTGGGCGATTGTTGTTTAACGGTATGCCTACCGGCGTAGAGGTATGTATAGCTATACAGCATGGAGGGCCTTTTCCGGCAACGACAGATGCACGGTTCACCTCCGTTGGATCAGATGCTGTGCAGCGTTTTCTACGTCCCATCTCTTTTCAAAATTGGCCGAACGCACTATTGCCTGATGCCTTGAAAAATGAAAATCCCCTAGGTATTTATCGTACTGTAAATAACGAATTGACGAAGGACGCTTCTGCGTTGTAAGTTATAAATTTTAAGGAAGGTAGTGGGGCTTTTCAAGCGAATAAAATTAACAGCTAAAATATTTAATTTAACAGCAGCTAATAGCTAAAGGCTAATTGCTACAACAATGAAAAAAACTTTTTTCTGTATAGACGCCCATACCTGTGGCTGCCCGGTACGACTCGTTGCAGGCGGCGGCCCACTGTTGGAGGGGAATTCCATGATGGAGCGACGTTTGCACTTCATGAAAGAATACGATTGGATTCGGAAGGGGCTGATGTTTGAGCCACGGGGCCATGATATGATGAGTGGAAGTATATTGTATCCACCTTGCGATCCGGCGAATGATATCGGCGTACTATATATAGAAACCAGTGGCTGTTTGCCCATGTGTGGACATGGCACAATCGGGACGGTTACTATTGCTATTGAAGAGGGCTTGGTTGAACCCAAGACACCGGGTAAATTACGTCTCGAAACACCGGCAGGTCTGGTCTTAATTGATTACAAACAAGAAGGTAAACGGGTTAAGTCCGTTAAATTGACGAATGTTAAATCGTTCTTATACGCGGAAGGACTTGAAGTAGTTTGCCCTGATTTAGGGATGATACGTGTTGATGTTTCCTTTGGAGGTAATTTCTATGGTATCATTGATCCACAGGAAAATTTCGAGGACATCAACCGGTTTTCTGCCAGCCAGCTCATTTACTACGGTAAAGTAATTCGAAAGCTATTAAACGAAAAGTATGAGTTTATTCATCCGGAGAACAGTAATATTTCGGGTCTAAGCCATATACAATGGACAGGGAGTGTTTTGGATCCTTCGTCGACTGGGCGAAATGCAGTACTTGTAGGAGAGAATGCATTAGATAGGTCTCCATGTGGCACCGGCACTTCTGCACGGATGGCTCAATGGTACGCCAAGGGCAAGCTGAAAAAAGGAGATCGGTTTATTCACGAAAGTTATATCGGGTCAAAATTTCTTGGTACGATCGAGGAAGAGACAACGATAAATGGAAAACCGGCTATTATACCCAGTGTAGAGGGCTGGGCTTTAATTACAGGATATAATCATATCATCATTGATGATGAGGACCCCTATGCTTTCGGTTTTCAGGTGATTTAAATTCAAAAGTAAAAAGTAAAAATTCAAAAGTAAAAAAGTCTGTTATGCGTTTCAGTTTGGTTCTTGGTAAATTCAAAAAGCCGAGAACGGACAAAGAAAGCTGACAACTAGTATGCTAACACATGGATAAAGAAAATAAGGGGAGTGTTCTGATTATTGGAGGAGGTATTGCTGGATTATGTTCAGCCTATTATCTGTTAAAAGATGGTTGGAAAGTTACGCTTCTAGACAGCGGTGATTTAAAAGACAACTGTTCTTATGGTAACGCCGGAATGCTGGTTCCCAGTCACTTTACACCACTCGCGGCTCCAGGTATTGTGGCGCAGGGAATCAAGTGGATGTTTAACAGCAAGAGCCCATTTTATGTAAAACCGAGTTTGAGTGCTAATCTTATCTCCTGGGGATTAAAGTTCATTAAACACGCGAATGCCGCCCATGTCAACCGTTCTGCACCAAGTATTCGCGACCTAAATCTCCTGAGCAGTAACTTATATGACGAAATGGTGAAAACGGATGAATTCTCCTTTGAATTAGCACATAAAGGAATTCTCATGCTATATAAAACGGAGAAAATGGCAGAGGAAGAAATCCATTTGGCTGAAACAGCGAAAGCACTGGGTTTGGACGTAGAGGCTTTGTCGAAAGAGCAAGTACAATTGTTGGAACCAAATAATAAGCTTGATGTATTGGGCGCGGTACACTATCGTTGCGATGGTCATTTATATCCACAAGCGCTAATGGCGCAGCTTATTGCTTTTGTGAGACAAAAGGGTGCAGTGATACATGAGCACACTACGGTAACGGGTTTTGAATCCGGTATGGGAAAATTGCAGGCCGTTATTGCCGGAAACAAGAAGTTCAGTGCCGATAAATTTGTGATGACCGGAGGCGCTTGGTTGCCGGCAATTGCAAAAAAGGCGGGACTTCGGATTCCGTTAATGCCGGGAAAGGGTTACTCGTTTATGTATAAACCTCAGGAGCATACGTTATCGCATCCATCATTGTTACTCGAAGCGAGGGTGGCCGTAACCCCCATGCATGGTCATATTCGCTTCGGAGGAACCATGGAATTGGCCGCTTTGAACGAAGATATTAACATGAACCGCGTACAGGGCATCGTTGAAGCTATTCCCCGCTACTATCCCGAATTAAAAGTGGCTATGCCGGAGCGAAAAGACGTTTGGTTCGGTTTCCGACCTTGTTCGCCCGATGGCTTGCCATACCTGGGGTACACTAAACAGTTAAAGAACTTGATTATAGCCGGAGGGGGTGGAATGATGGGACTTAGTTTAGGGCCTGCCTATGGGAAGGTCGTCTGCGAATTGGCAAATGAGCTGCCAAGTTCATCTGATATATCGCTATTTTCACCCGAACGTTTTGCTTAATTAGCCGTAAACTCACTGCCCCGTCAGCAAATATCTGAATAGAACTTAATAATCAAATGATCAAAAGAAGCCTGCCTTACTAAGCACAGGCTTTTTTTGATCCTTGTAAGCAATTATTTCGCATTTTTCTTTTCCGTTACTTCATTACGGATGTCTTGAGCTAACGCTTTAGTTTGTTGTAATGCGCCTCTTAATCTTGTGCCAGCGGCCTTATTTCCTTTTTCGTAGAATGCAAGAGCGTCTTTTTCAGCTTGAGCAATAAGTTCTTTCAGTTTAGAGAATTTTTCCATAATACTTATAAATTTTTATGGGTTTATAAGATTAAGTTAATGATTTTGCTAAACTACGTTTTTTTATTAAAATGCAATAGGCTTTTTAAATTTTATTTGCCCCCTAACGCATTTCTCAGTGCAGTTACTTCTGCACTCGTATGTTTTGCTCCCGAAAACAGTTTCTGTGTGTCCGAATTAGCCCCGTAATAATTACTATTGGCTGTTTTATCAAAAGCTATATTAGAACCATTAATACTGATGCCGGCAAAAAGCCCCTTACTTCTCGAATAGGAATAAACTTCTGCGTCCAGTTTATAATCTGTATTGGCGCTCGTACTTCGGCCTACAGGACCTGCCGCAGCCGAAAGATCGCCACCAATGGTAAAGTCTCCGTTCTTAGCATTTGTTAAAGCTTCTTTATGCTTAAATAAAAGCACTAAATCTACTGCTTGCACCCCTGCTTGAAATCCAATACTACCACCGGTAATCGTTACAAATACCGGATCACTCCATTCTCCGGAAGCAAGTTTTACCATTGCAACACCCTTTCCTCGTTTTCCACCTATACCAAATCCTGCGTTGATCATTTTTGGGATAATGACGATTCCCTTTGAGTCTTCCAGCATGGATGCGGGTATACTTTCTTTCATGTTTGTGAAGTCTTCAAAGACACTTGCTGCTTTTTGAATCCGTTCAGCTTCTTTATCTACGATATATGACGAGCTCAGCACGCATATTAGGGCCAATAAAATTGGGGCCGCTATCCATTTTCTAATTATCTTCATACGCTTTATTAACGGTTTGCCAATTAAAATAGTGTGCGCTAGCTGTTATAGGTTATAAATTTTAAGTTCTATGGCTTGAGCTTAAAACCTACAACTTATCTTGAAAGGTGGATGCGCTTATATTCCAGTGGAGTAACGCCTTTTTGTTTTTTGAAATGCCGATAGAAATTAGATACATTGTTAAATCCACATTCGAAGCAAATGACTTCCGTTGGTAAAATATTCTCGATCAATAAACGGCAAGCGTGGCTAATCCGAATCTCAATTAGAAAATCGTAATAGCTTTTTCTGGTCATCATTTTGAAGTAGCGACAAAAAGAAGTTACGCTAAGGTTGCTGATCGCCGCGATTTCTTTCAATGTTATCTCTGATTTATAATTACTGAAGGTGTAGGTATAGACTTTATTCAACCGAATGGTGTCGGCTTCATTGGGCGAAGTGAAGGCATGGTATTTATTCGTTATAAGCCTATACTCATCGCTTTCCGCCAATGTTTTTAAAATAGATAACAATAGAATAATACGTTCCAAATTTTCAGCAGTAGCACAGTCATGCATTAGCTGTGCAACTTTTTTCTGCGTTTCTCCGTAAAATATCATTCCGCTCTTGGCTTTTTCGTACAATTTTGGAATAAGGTAGGCTTCCGGTATATTAATCCAATCCTTGCCCAGACAATCCGGCAAAAACTGCATAACGATGGCTTCAATATTAAAATTCGGATCTTGTTGAAAATACTCTTCTCGACAGCGCCAGGCATGCGGTAAGTTTTCGCCTAATAAAATAATTTCACCCGAAGAAAAATTGTCTATGTGATCACCAATAAACCGTACACCCTCCCCTTTAATATTGTAGTGCAACTCCAATTCGGGATGGTAATGCCAAACATTACCAAAGTTCGGCATGATATCATGATTGATGCTAAAGGAACTCTCTGATTTTACAGGAACTTTTTTTAAACGAGGTTTCATTGCGTACTTTTTTAACGAGTATCTTATAATATCCGACCAATCTATCACCACTTTATGTCATATGATAACTCGATCCTTAAAGGTATGTAAACAAGTTTGGTTAGCTTGTTATGCTTGTTATAGCATGATTTCCTCAAATGTAAGATGTTTATAGTTTCTATGCAAATATTGTATAGGATGAGGGGAAAATTGTACAACAAAGTGGTTTTACCGAGCCCTATATTTGAATTTCATTTATAGCCGGTGTAAGTCTCTAATAATAAGGAAAGATAGCGGCCATTATAAACTTTTGGGACTTCTGGGGAAGACCCATTGAAATTCATATAGAAGCTGACAATTGCGTTTTTGATGATGACAGTTCTACGAGATATAAGTGTTAATTTTCCAAACAAGATACTTTTTGGAAGCGGATGTTTGAATCAAATAGCATCTGATATTGCGCCTTTAGGCCTAAAGAAGGTACTGATCGTCAGTATAGCACCTTTATTGCCCACTATACAAAGCTTGATCAAGCAATTAGATAACATCGGGATACAAGTTTTTCTTCATACAGGAATAGAACAAGAACCTTCTTTCGATGATTTTAATCGGCTGATAAATAGCTATGTAGCGGAAGATATCGATGGTGTAATAGGTATTGGCGGCGGCAGCGTATTGGATATAGCAAAACTTGCAGCCGTGCAGTTAAAAAGTGATCAAAAGCTGGGAGCGATTGTCGGTAAAAATTTAATTCGAGAGAGACGGATTAAGCTAATCTGTGTACCAACCACTGCGGGTACAGGAAGTGAAGCTTCGCCTAATGCGATTTTTATCGATCCGGTCGACCATCAAAAAAAAGGAATAATCAGCCCTTTTTTGGTACCCGATCTAGTTTGTGTGGATCCTCTGTTGACGCATAGCGTACCTGCCGGGGTAACCGCCGCTACCGGGCTTGATGCGCTTACACACTGCTTGGAAGCATATACGAATAAATTTGCTCATCCTTTTATCGATATATACGCTTTAGAAGGAATAAAGTTAATAGCAGCCAATTTAGTAAAGGCTGTTGAGGACGGTAGCCATGAGTTTGCTCGCGCGCAAGTAGCGATGGGAAGCTTATTCGGTGGGATTTGCCTTGGGCCGGTCAATACGGCGGCCGTGCACGCCCTGGCTTATCCTTTAGGGACGCGTTTCCAAATAGCGCATGGCTTATCCAATGCGTTACTTCTACCCCATGTGATGACTTTTAACATTCCCGCAGCACCCGATCGTTACGCAGCGGTTGCGCTCGCATTGGGATGTGAAAAGTTAGCCGATGACCGAGGGACTGCTATGGCGGGTGTTGAAAAAATAAAGCAAATTATTCGAGCATGTAATCTTCCGGCTAGATTAAGAGATTTAAATATTCCGGAAACTTCGATACCTCAGTTGGCCGAAGATGCCATGAAAATAACAAGATTATTAGTAAACAATCCAAGGGAAATTACCATAGATGATGCAATATCTATTTATCGCGAGGCTTATTAAACGACTGACGCCTGAATGCCAAAATAGATAGATGTAAACAAAACAAAAGACTGACAGATGAAGACAAAAAAGAAATACCATGGTACCATTGTTCCCTTAGTAACACCCATAAATACAAAATATCAACTTGATAAAGAAGCGGTCGCCCGAATTTTGGAGAATTTAAAACAGTTCAATGCGTCTCCCTTTATTTTGGGTACAACCGGCGAGTCCGCATTGCTGACTAACCAATTGAAACTAGAGTATCTTGAAACAGTTGCCGGTATTCGATCAACTGAACATAAGCTATATGTTGGAATATCATCCAATTCAATGAAGGAAACCATTGATTTTTCGAAACGTTGTTTCGAGTTTGGCGCGGATGCGGTGGTTGCTACGCTTCCATTTTATTACAAGCTATCAGAACGTCAAATAAAGAAGTATTTTCTGCAATTAGCCGATCATGTGGACGGTCCAATGGTTATTTATAATATACCCGCTACCACCCATATGTCTATACCGCTAAATCTATTAGACGAGTTAAGTCTGCACGACAATATCGTAGCTACCAAAGATTCCGAACGATCAGAAGAACGTCTTCAGGAATCATTGTCTCGTTGGGCTGATAGGCCGGATTTTAGTCATCTGCTCGGTTGGGCTGCGAAGTCCGCGTATGCACTTTTACATGGTAGCGACGGTTTGGTACCTAGTACGGGGAATTTAGCGCCTTCCATTTACGACGAAATGTACAAGGCCATTGCTGAAGGCTCCGAAGAGAAAGCATACTATTATCAACGACAATCGGACCTATTGGGTGATCTTTATCAAAAAGGAAGAACCTTAGGCGAATCTCTATGGGCGCTAAAAATCCTGATGCAATCAGTTGGTTTATGTGAACCCCATGTGATGCCGCCGCTTCAAGGGTCATCCACAGAAGAAATCAATCTTTTAAAGGAGTCGTTTCAGCAACTTATTAAGGAAGAAGGAATAAAACTGAATATTTATAATCATGTCTGAGAAGCCAATTATTGGAATTACTATGGGCGATCCGGCTAGTATCGGGCCTGAAATTGCCGTTAAGGCGCTACTATCAAAAAAAGTCTATGATGCATGCCGACCGCTACTGATAGGAAATGCCAACGTATTTCAACATATCATAAATGCATTGGATATTCAGGTTTCAATCCATTCAATACAACATATAGAAGACGCAAAGTTTATTTATGGCCAACTGGATGTATATGATTTGGGACCTGTTGATTTAAATGCGATTCATTTTGGACAAGTGTCGGCTGCGGCGGGAGATGCTGCCTTTCGATCGGTAAAAAAGGTGATTGAATTGGCGATGGACGGTCAGATTAATGCCACGGTGACAGGCCCCATTAATAAAAAATCGATTAGTGAAGCTGGGCATCAATATCCCGGACATACCGAAATCTATGCACATTATACCAATACCAAAAAATATGCGATGCTATTGGTAGAAGAGCAAATGCGCGTTATTCACGTATCAACACACGTTTCCCTCCGTCAAGCCTGTGATCTGGTAAAGAAGGATCGTATTTTAGAGGTGATTGAATTGCTTCAAAACGGGCTGATCAGTTTAGGCTTAAGAAATTTAAAGATCGGTGTGGCCGGCCTTAATCCACATGCAGGCGATTCAGGACTGTTCGGAACGGAAGACGACGAAGAGATTGCCCCTGCTGTAGCGGAGGCAGGGCAGCTTGGATATGATGTGGAGGGGCCTGTACCTGCAGATACCCTGTTTTCCAAGGCCGCTACCGGCTATTACGGAGGAATTGTAGCCATGTATCATGATCAAGGCCATATTCCCTTTAAATTAACCGGATTCAAATGGAATCCTGAAAAGAAGCAGATGGATAGCGTGAAGGGAGTTAATATCACCATGGGATTGCCCATTATTCGCACGTCCGTGGATCACGGTACGGCCTTTGAAATCGCAGGCAAGGGTATTGCCAGTGAGGACGCGATGCTCTTGGCGATCGAAGCAGCAACACAATTAGCATTAAACAAAGTGTCTAGCACATGATTATTGTAATCGCAGATGATTTAACCGGAGCCACTGAATTAGGAGGGGTCGCCCTACGTTATAACCTTCAGGTAGAAATTACGAATCAAATAGACGTTTCTATAACTTCGGGAACCGATCTGTTGGTAATCAATACAGACACGCGGTCAATGGCTATAGAGCAGGCGATGGAGCGGTTGGACAACGTACTGAGATGGATAAAGACGCTTTCCTTTACACATATATTTAAAAAGGTAGATTCTGTATTAAGAGGACATATAGTTGCTGAGCTTACAGCGCAAATGCTTGCTATTGGTGCCAAACGGGCATTATTGCTCCCTGCTAATCCACGGTTAGGCCGGACAATCCGAAAGGGAAAATACTATGTGCAAGATAAACCAATTCATGAGACGGCTTTTTCGTGCGATCCCGAATTTCCTGTTAAAAATGCCAATGTCTTGGAAATGCTTGGAGCGCAAGGAGACGTGCAGATAAAATCATGGAGTGACACGTTACCTGCACATGGCCTTGTTGTAGGCGAAATAGCGACAGAACAGGACATTAGTAAATGGGTACAAATTGCACCGGAGGATACCCTGCTTGCAGGCGGGTCTTCCGCATTTATTGCTTTTCTTGAGCATAAAGCAAAGGCATTAAGGTGCGAACCATTGGAGGAAAATAAGTCATTTACAGGATTCAGGAGACCTTCATTATACATCTGCGGAAGCAATTACGAGAAAAGTATACAAAGAATTAAGGCTTGGCGTATGGTGAATGAACCTGTTTGCTACCTTCCGATCAGTAAACCGGGGGAAAATATGGATGAAGAAGAGCTCTACCGTTGGATGGAACGGGTGAAGGCTGCGCTAATGCATCATCAAAAAGCAATAATCGCCTTTGATAATGAGCTAGTATCCAGTATGCCATTAACTCCAAGCTTCTTAAGGATAAGCATGGCAAAAATGGTCGATCGCCTCTTGAATGAAGTCACCATCCAAGAACTGATAATAGAAGGGGGAGCCACGGCCGGAACGATATTAGCACATCGGCAGATCGGACAATTAAAACCAGTGGAAGAATTAGCTCCAGGGGTAATTCGCTGTAGCATATATAAAGAGCCAAAAATATGGATAACTTTAAAACCGGGTAGTTACAACTGGTATATGCTATAGCACAAATACTAACACTAAAACAACCAACATTATGACAAAAACTGCATTAGGGGCGGTGGATTATGGTATCATAGTTATCGTTATTATGATAACCCTGTATATGGGGATGCGCTATGCAAAAAATCAAACGTCTAC
>Ga0079224_100009071_pt1 | contig 13526 bp, 13 predicted proteins | sample Stecom2015_FD_80414 | JGI IMG/M metagenome (GOLD analysis project Ga0079224, IMG submission 80414) | Agricultural soil microbial communities from Utah to study Nitrogen management - Steer compost 2015 | ecosystem: Environmental > Terrestrial > Soil > Agricultural land | place: USA: Utah... | reverse complement strand
TCGCCCTCCTGCTCGGCATCTGCCGGCCATGCCGAACGAGTTGGCATCATCTCGGCACGCCCAGTCAAGTTCATTGCCCGGCTTTGCCAGGTCGGGTTGCGCGCCACACGCCTGAGCGACTATCGTCGTGCGACGCCTCGCGGTGAGCGAGGGAGGGAACGGATGGCGGTCCTCGACGTGCTCATCATCCTCGGGTTCATCGCGTACGCGATCGGCTCGGGCTTCACGCAGAAGGATGTGGCCGGCAAGAACCTCGAGGAGTACTTCCTCGCCGGCCGTTCGCTGCCCGGCTGGAAGGCGGGGCTCAGCATGGCGGCGACCCAGTTCGCCGCCGACACCCCGCTTCTGGTCACCGGCCTCATCGCCACCGCCGGCATCTTCTCGCTCTGGCGCCTGTGGATCTACGCGATCGCCTTCCTGCTGATGGGCTTCGTCCTGGCCGCGAGCTGGCGGCGGGTCGGGGTCATCACCGACGCCGAGCTCACCGAGGTCCGCTACGGCAAGAAGCCGGCGGCGGTGCTCCGCGGCGTCAAGGCGATCTACTTCGGCACCATCTTCAACTGCACGGTGCTCTCGTTCGTGCTGCTGGCCGCGACCCGCATCGCCGAGCCCTTCCTCACCTGGCACGAGTGGAGCTGGTTCCCGGGCGCCATCCACGACCTGTTCGTCTCGCTGGCCGAGGGGATCGGCACCCCGATCACCGTCGTCGGCAGCGACCCGTCCACCTGGCCGGCCGATGTCTGGATCCGCTCGGCGGACAACATCATCTCCATCTTCGCCATCGTGACGGTCACCGCCTTCTACTCCACGACAGGCGGGCTGCGCAGCGTCGTCAACACCGACGTCCTGCAGTTCTTCATCATGGTGGTCGGCACCTTCCTGTTCACCTGGTGGGTGGTGGACAAGGCGGGCGGCATCGGCTCGATTCCGGACCAGATCCGCGAGCGGTTCGCAGGCGGCGGACCCGGCGGCATCACACCCGAGCAGATCCTCGCGTTCACGCCGAGCGTCGCCAAGGACGCGACCTTCGCCGTCCTGGCGGTGTTCGCCATCCAGTGGCTCGCCCAGATGAACGCCGACGGGACCGGCTACCTCGCCCAGCGGTCGATGGCCTGCCGCTCCGACCGGGACGCCAAGAAGGCGGCGGTCTGGTTCACGGTGGCGCAGATCTTCTTCCGCAGCCTGCTGTGGATCCCGCTCGGCCTCGGCCTCCTGCTCCTCTTCCCGCCCGACCTGTCGCTCGGCGCGGCCGACGCCGCCAAGGAGCGCGAGTTCACCTACGTGCTCGGCATGGCCGAGCTGCCGGCCGGCCTCAAGGGGCTCATGGTCACCGCCATGCTCGCCGCGCTCGCCTCGACGGTGGACACCCACCTCAACTGGGGCTCGTCCTACTGGACCAACGACATCTACAAGCGCTTCGTGTGCCGGGCCTGGCGCAAGGTGGAGCCGAGCGAGCGCAGCCTGGTGTGGGTGGCGCGCGGCGCCAACCTGTTCATCCTGTTCATCTCGCTGGCGCTCATGACCCAGCTCGGGTCGATCGCCGCCGCCTGGCGCACCAGCCTCCTGCTCGGCGCCGGCATGGGCGGGGTGCTGATCCTCCGCTGGATCTGGTGGCGCCTGAGCGCCTGGGGCGAGCTGTCGGCGATCCTCGCCTCGCTGGTGGCGGCGCCGCTGCTCCTCCTCTGGTTCGAGACCGACAGCCCGGACGCCGAGGCGATCCGCCTCCTCCTCATGTTCGCGCTGTCGACCGGGGCCGGCGTCGTGGTCTCGCTCGTGACCGGCCCGGAGGAGATGCGGCGCCTGAAGAGCTTCTACCGGCGGGCGCGGCCGCCCGGGATGTGGGGGCCGGTGGCGGCCGCCGCCGGGGTGGATCCGAGATCGGATCGCCGCCGCCTGGTGCGCGGCTTCACCGCGGTCCTCGCCGCCTCGCTCTCGATCTTCTGCCTGCTCACCGCGGTCGGGTCGATGCTGGCCGGCTCCAGCCCGCCGGTCTGGTTCCCCTGGCGCGTGCCCTGGTACATCCTGATCCTCACGATCGGCGCGGCGCTGGTCCCGGTCTGGTGGAAGCTGGCGTTCCGCTCGCGCGAGGAGGAGCTGGTCGAGCTGGAGGCCAGCACCGCCGACGTCCCGCGGCCGGACTGGATCGAGCGGATGCGGGCGGAGCGCGGCGGCCCGGACGGCGGCGCGGACACTGGCCCGGACGCCGGACCCGGCGCCGGCCAGGACACCGGATCAGAGTCGTAGCTCGTCGCCGGTCCAGGTGACCACGCGATCGCCGGAGGCGACCCGGTCCCAGCGGAACTGCGGCAGCAGGGCGCCCGGGGTGAGCGGCGCCGCGTCCGGCTGAAGGCCGGCCGCGAAGGCCAGGATCCCGCACAGCTCGTCCGGCCGGTAGCGGGCGCGCAGCGCGCGGGCGGGCACCGAGCCGTGCAGCTTGGCCAGCTTGTCGCCGCGCGGCTCGAGGAGGAGCAGGTGGTGGCGGTAGCTCGGGCGCGGCAGCTCGAGCAGGCCCTGCAGCACCACCTGCGTCGCGGTCGAGGGCGCGATGTCGCGCCCGCGCACGACGCGGGTCACCCCACCGGCGGCGTCGTCCACCACCACGACGAGCTGGTAGGCGAGCACGCCGTCGCGCCGGACCAGGATTGGATCGCCCATGTCGCGGGCAGGGTGCTGCGACAGGTCCATCCCGCCCTCGTCGGTGAGCGACACCGGGCGGTCGGGCAGGGCGAGGCGCACCGCCTCGCTCGCCTCGCGCCAGCCGCCGGGCGGCAGCGGCCGGCCGCGGCAGCGGTTGTCGTAGGCCCAGCCGCCGTCCGGCGCGCGCCGCGCCGCGGCGGCCCGGTCGCTGCGCGAGCAGCAGCAGGGATAGAGCAGCCCGAGCCCCTCGAGAAGGTCGAGCGCCTCCTCGTGCCGCGGCCGCTGGTCCGACTGCACCCACTTCTCGTCCCAGTCGAGCCCGAGCCAGAGCAGGTCCTCCTCGAGCTGGCGGGCGAAGCGCGGCCGGTTGCGCGTGTGGTCGACGTCCTCGAGGCGGAGGAGGAACCGGTCTCCGCGGCTCCGCGCGTCGAGCCAGGCCAGCAGCGCGGACAGCAGCGTGCCCGGGTGCGCCTCCCCGGTGACCGAGGGGGCGAAGCGACCGCAGCCGGGCGCCGGCATGGCCCGATCGTACCCGATCCGATCACGGCTGGTAGAAGGCGCCCAGCACGCCGCCGAACACCAGGTGGGCGACCAGCACGGTGATCGGGGTGGCGCCGCCGTAGTGCAGGGCGAGGAAGCCGGGCGGCTCGAGCTGGCGGACCAGGTCGGGGCCCTCCTCCTCGCTTGCCATGCGCGGGTGCAGCCCGGCGATGCCCTGCATGCCGGCGGTCAGCACGAAGCCGGCGTGGACCAGGCCGATGAGGGCGCCGCGCCACCAGGTGGCGTCGCCCCAGGCGTGGAAGGCGGCCACGTAGACGAGGGAGAACGCCCAGCCGATGAGGAGGTGCAGCGCGGTCCCGACCGGCACCGCGCGATCGCGGTTGGGCGTGACCATGGTGCCGAGCATGTACGGGATGCTCATGCGGGACAGGCCCGCGCCCTGGGTGCCGGCCATGATCGCGGTCAGCACCACCGCGGCGGCCAGGCCCCACACCAGCCAGCTCCCCACGTTCATGCGCCGGCCTCCGCCTGATCGGGCGGCCACTCGAAGGTGCGCCGCTTCTGGCCGTGCCACTCGTGCTGCTCGATCCGGCGCGACAGGGTGAGCGCCGCGTTGATGAGGCCGACGTGGCTGAACGCCTGCGGGAAGTTGCCGAGCGCCGCGCCGGTCCGCGGATCGATCTCCTCGGCGAGCAGCCCGACGTCGCTGGCGAACTGCATCTGGCTCTCGAACACGCCGAGGGCGTCCTCCAGCTCACCGCCGCCCATCGCCAGGTACTCGGCGACCCAGAAGCCGCAGGCGGCGAACGCCCCCTCGCCGGCGGTCTCCCGGTCGCGGTGGCGGTAGAACAGGCCCCCCGGCGCGCCGAGCTCGGCCTGCACCCGGCGCCAGGTGCCGCGCATGCGGTCGGAGGCGGCCGGCTCGAAGCCGTACCAGGCCATGAGCAGGAGGCTGGCGTCGATGCGGTCGCCGTCGAGCACCGCGCTGTAGCTGTGCCGGCGGGCGTCCCAGCCGCGCAGGGTGACCTCGCGGCGGATCTGCTCGCGCGCGCTGGCCAGCTCCACCGCGGTCAGCCGGTCGAGGTGGCCGGCGGCGCGCAGCATGAGCAGCCGGTCGAGCGCGGTCCAGCAAAGGACGCGCGAGTGGGTGCGCGACAGCTCCAGCTCGCGCGACTCCCAGATGCCGGCGTCCGGCAGCCGCCAGTGGCTCATGACGTAGCGGCCGAGCTCGGTGAGCAGCCGCCGGGTGTCGCCGTCGATCACGCCGCGGCGCCGGATGAGCTGGGCGGCGGCGTCGATCACCTCGCCGTAGATGTCGAGCTGGAGCTGGTCGCCGGCGGCGTTGCCGACCCGCACCGGGCGGGCGCCGCCGTACCCGGCCAGGTGGCCGAGCTCGCGCTCCGGCGCCGGCCGCCGGCCGTAGACGTCGTAGAGCACGCGCAGCGGCGGCCGCTGAACCCGCGCCGGCGCGCGCTCGCCGCGCGGCTCGGCGCGCCCGGCCGGGCCGCTGCGCACCGGGCAGCGGACCCGCGTGGTGTGGAGTAACCAGCTCACGAACGCGCTCGCCTCCTGGTCGAAGCCGAGCCCGAACAGCGCGCGCACCGTGAGCGAGGCGTCGCGCAGCCAGCAGTAGCGATAGTCCCAGTTGTACGGCCCGCCCGGCCGCTCCGGCAGCGATGTGGTCGGCGCCGCGATGATGGCGCCGCTCGGCGCGTAGAGCAGCAGGCGCAGCGTGATCGCGCTGCGCAGCACCGCGTCGCGCCACGGGCCGGCGTACCAGGCGTGGGAGGCCCACTCGCGCCACCAGGCGCAGGTCCGCTCGATCGCCTCGCGCGCGCGCGCGCCGGCCGGCGGGACCACCGCGGGCCAGCGGCCGGCGTAGACGAGCGACAGCGACGCCTCCTCGCCGGCGGCCAGGCGGATGCGGCCGCGCACCGCGCCGTCCTCGCAGGCGACGAGCGGCACGTCGCCGTGCAAGACCAGGAGGCCGTCCGGCGTCTCGATGCGGACGCCGAGCCGGCCGGCCGGGCGCAGGTGCGCGCGCCCGGCGCCGTAGCGCGGCGCCACCACCAGCTCGAAGGTCACCTCGACCGCGCCGCGCTCGCAGCGGACCCGGCGCAAGAGCTCGTGCTCCGGCGCCATCATGCGGCGCAGCTCCGCGGCCGAGGCGACCGGCATGAGGTCGGTGACCACCGCGCTTCCGGACGGGCCCTCGAAGCGGGTCTCGAGCACGGCGGTGTCCTCGAGGTAGGCGCGGCCGGCCGGCGCCGCCCCCGCCACGCGCACCCGGAAGCAGCCGGCGCGCGGATCGAGCAGCGCGCCCAGGAGCGACGGGCTGTCGAAGCGCGGCCAGCACAGCCAGTCGATCGATCCGTCACCGGCCACCAGCGCGGCGGAGCGGCCGTCGCCGATGATCGCGTGGTCCTGGATCGACATCGGCTACTCGGTGGCGATGGCGATCTCGGGCGGCGCCTCGGCTGGCCGCACCTCGGCCTGCTCCGCCTCCTCCTCGCCGATGTGCTCCTCGGTCTTCACCACCGCCAGGTAGACGTGGTTGGCGACGTCGGACACCGCCACCGCGGTGAACAGCGTCGCGACCATGCGCGCCGCCGGCGGGTTGATCGTGTAGGAGGCGAGCAGGCCTCCGGCGATCCACGGCGCCAGGCAGTAAGGGCAGGTCACCAGCTCGCCGAGCGCCTTGCGCAGCCCGTGCCCGCGCGGCCGCACGTGGGCGACCCCGGCCTCCGGCTCCTCCTCGGTGAACGGCGCCCGGAGCGCGCTGGTCACCCGCTCCCTGGCGATGATGCGGGAGAGCTTGTGGGTCGCGATCCCGATGAGCACCGTGTCACGCGCGCTCACGCGGCGCGGCAGCCGCCGGCGCGCGCTGGACCAGGCGAGCAGGCCGAGCAGCCCGGTGCCGAAGAGCGCCGTGAGCGTGCTGTAGGCGCCGATCGGCTCCTGGTGGCGGTGGTGGGGGCGGCGCCGCGATCTCGGTTCAGCCATGCTGTCGACCTCCGCCCGCTGGAGGTGCAAGCCGGGTGCCCGGCGATCGCGCGCGGGAGCGCGGCGATCACTCCGCGGCCGCGGCGCGCTCGGCGAGCGTCCGCTTGCGCAGGGCGATCAGCTCGGAGGTGGACGGCACCCGCGCGAGCGGCCCGGTCGGCTTGCAGCCGCGCGCCTCGAAGGCGCGCTTCCAGGCGGCGAACCGACCGCCGGCGCGGTGCGCGTCGAGCGCGGCCAGCCCGGCGCTCGCGTCCCCCTGCGCCAGCATGTACTCGACCCACGCCCAGCGCGCCGAGGTCGGCCGCACCTGCGCGGCGCCGGCCAGGCCGCGGCGCAGCCGCTCGAGCCGGCGCTCGACCAGGCGCACGCCGGCGAACGGCTCGCCGTCGAGCGGCGTGTTGCGCTTGGCGACGAACGGCGCCACGCCGTAGGCGATGCGCGGGTGGATGCGGACCAGCTCGCGGGTGAAGCGGCACAGCTCGTCGATGTCGTCGTCCGTCTCCGACGGCAGGCCGACCATCATGTAGAACTTGACCGTCCGGAGCCGGTGCTTGCGGGCCAGCTCGGCGGTGCGCAGGAGGTGCTGCTCGCGCGTCTTGCGCTCGATGACCTCGCGCAGCCGCTGGCTGGCGCCGTCGGCCGCGGTGGTGAGCGTGCGGTAGCCGCCGCGGGCGAGCAGGCCGACCAGCTCGTCGGTCAGCCGGTCGGCGCGCAAGGACGAGATGCCGATCGACCGGCCGGCCTCGACCACCCGCCGCACGATCTCGGCGATGCGCGGGTGGTCGGTCACCGCGGCGCCGACCAGGCCGACCCGGCGCGCCTCCGGCGGGATGCCGCCGACCACCTCGTCCGGCGGCACCGGCCGCATGCCGCCGTTGGTGCTGCGCCGCATGACGCAGTAGGTGCAGCCGCGCGAGCAGCCGCGCGCCGCCTCGGTCAGGAACATCGAGGTGAGCTCGCTGTGCGGCGTGATGATCTGCGAGCGGGCGGGCAGGAGATCGTCCGGCGCCTGGCCGACCGGCGGCGGCCGCTCGCCGTCCACCTCCGGGACGTAGAAGCCGGGGCGACCGGCCAGCGCGGCGATGACCTGGTCGCGCCGGCCGCCCGCGTCCTCGACCGCGCGCACCAGCTCGAGGGCGGTCTCCTCCGCCTCGCCCATGACGATGACGTCGCAAAACGGCGCCAGCGGGACCGGGTTGGAGAAGGTGAGCGGCCCGCCGGCGGCGACCACCGGGTGGCCCGGGCCGCGCTCCTCGCGCAGCACCGGCACGCCGGACAGCTCGAGGCAGCGGAACATGCCGGCCATCTCGATCTCGTAGGCGACCGAGAAGGCGATGAGCGGGTAGCCGCCGACCGGCAGCTCTCGCTCGAGGGTGAAAAGCGGGCCGGGCGCGTCCGGCTCGTCCGGCAGGACCGCGCGATCGGCGGCGACGCCGGGGTCGGCGTTCAGCCGCCGGTAGACGGTCTGGTAGCCGAGCGAGGCCATGGCGGCCCGGTACGGGCTCGGGTAGACCAGGGCCAGGCGGAACCGGGCGTCCTTGCGGATCGTCCCGGTCTCCGCGGCCAGGTAGCGGCGCAGGGCCTCGCGCGGTCGGGTTGCCATGGCGTGGGGCCCGGAAGCTACCGTGCGCGCCGCCCGGGTGCCATTACAATGAGGCGGTGCGGTGGACCCGGGTCATCGGCGCGGTCGCGGCGGGCGGCGCGGCCGCGCTGGCGCTGGCGCTGCCGGGGGCGCGCGGCGCGCCCGGCCCGGAGCGCCGGCCCGGCCGGGTGGTGCGGATCGAGCGGCCGCGCCTGCGCCCGGCCACGCCGATCCGCTTCTGCATCATCATGAGCCCGGGCGAGGCGGAGATGGTCTGCTACGGCCGGGCGCCGCCGGCGCAGGGATCCCGCTTCGCGGTGGTGGACGACTCCGGCATGCGCGGCCACGTGATCGCGCGCGAGTCGGCCCGGGCGCCCGGCCACGACGGCTGCGAGCTCGGCACCGCCCACGCGGTCACCCTCGAGGTGGTGGACGCCGAGCTCGGCAGCTCGTCCTACTTCTGGCAGGTGGCGGTACAGGGGGTGGCGATCGAGCCGGACGGCCGGCTCCTGCCGCCTGAGCCGCAGGTGCGCTCGCCGAGCGGGCGCGACGGCGAGCAGGTGTGGGCGCGGCTCGATCGCGACGGCGACGGCGAGGCGGACGTGCTCGGCACCGCGCACGACTGCACCGGAGAGGTCCGCGACCTGCCGCCGGCGCCGTCGGGACAGCGGGTGGTGCCGCTCTGCCTCGACACCTGGTTGCGCGATCAGCTCGAGTGGACCATGGTGGGGCGCGACGTGTTCCTGCAGTGCCACTGAACCAGGACCCCGCATGCCCGACGCCGCTCCCCCCTCCACCCGCTCCGCCGGCGATCGTTCCGGCTCGCCCGCCCCGGGTGCCCCGGCCGCGCTCCGCTACCGGCTGTCCGTCCCGCGCCCCGAGGCGCACCTGGTCGAGGTCGAGCTGCGCGCGCCGGCCGCCCTGGCCGGCGGCGGGCCGCTCAGGCTGGAGATGGCGTCCTGGTGCCCCGGCTCCTATCTCATCCGCGACTACGCCCGCTACGTGCGCGACCTCGAGGCGGCCGGCGGCGACGGCCGGCCGCTCGCGGCGCGCCAGGTGAGCAAGCGCGAGTGGGAGATCGATCCGGCCGGCGCCGACGAGGTGGTGGTGCGCTACCGGGTGTACGGCCGCGAGCTGTCGGTGCGCACCAACCACATCGACGGCGGCCACGCCTTCCTGCACGGGCCGGCGGTGTACCTGTTCCCGGAGGCGGCGCGCGGCGAGCCGGTCGAGGTGGCGGTGGCGCCGCCCGACGGGCGCGCCTGGCCGATCGTCACCGCGCTCGCGCCGCGTTCGCCCGGCGACCAGGAGGAGGCCGCCGCCGGCCGGCCGGCGCGCTTTCGCGCCGCCGACGTCGACGAGCTCCTCGACAGCCCGATCCACATCGGGCCGGTCGAGCTGCGCTCGCTGCGCGCCGGCGGCCGCCCGGTGACGCTCGCGGTGTGGGGGCGCGAGGGGGAGGCCGGCCCGTTCGGCCTCGACGATCTGGTGCGCGACCTCGGCCTGGTGATCGACGCCCACGCGGCGCGGCTCGGCGACCTGCCGTGCGAGAGCTACACCTTCATCCTCATGCTGTCGCCCGGCGCCTACGGCGGCCTCGAGCACCGGAGCTCGTCGGCCAACCTCAACACGCCCTTTGCCTTCGCCAGCGCCAAGGGCTACCACGAGCTGGTCGAGCTCCTGTCGCACGAGCTGTTCCACGTGTGGAACGGCAAGCGGCTCCACCCGCAGGTGTTCGAGCGGTTCGACTACGGCCGCGAGAACTACACCCGCTGTCTGTGGGTGGTCGAGGGGATCACGAGCTACTTCGATCGCCTGGCGCTGCGCCGCGCCGGCGTCATCACGCCGGGCGCCTACCTGTCCAGGCTGGTCGAGGAGTGGGGCCGCATGCTCGCCATCCCGGGGCGGCGCCGGCACAGCCTGGAGGACGCCTCGCTCAACGCCTGGGTCAAGCTCTACCGGCCGGACGAGTCGAACGTGAACACCACGGTGTCCTACTACCCCAAGGGCAGCCTGGTGATGGCGGCGCTCGACCTCGAGCTCCGGCGGCGCAGCCGCGGCGAGGTCGACCTCGACCGCGTGCTCGTGCACATGTGGCGCGCCTACGGCGCGGTCGGCCGCGGCTACCCGGAGGAGGTGCAGCCGATCTTCGAGGAGGCGACCGGGCTCTCGCTCGGCGACTTCTTCGACCGGGTGATCCGCGGCCGACAGGATCCCGACCTCGGCGGCGCGCTGGCCGCGGTCGGGCTCGAGCTCGTGCCCGGGTGGGACGCGGTCAAGCCGGAGGAGGTGGCCGCCGGCGCGCGCCCGCCGGTCTGGCTCGGCGTGGTGCCGGGGCAGACCGGGCGCGCCGTCGCCGCGGTGCTCGAGGGCGGGCCGGCGGACGCGGCCGGGCTCAGCCCGGGCGACGAGATCGCCGCGCTCAACCGCTTCCAGGTGAGCGGCGAGAGCGACCTGCGCCAGAAGCTGGCCGGGCGCGCCGCCGGCGAGCGGATCGAGCTGGCGGTGTTCCGCCGCGGCCGGCTGGCGATGCTCGAGCTGGAGCTGGAGGTGGCGCCGCCGACCCGCTACGAGGTGATCGCCAGCGCCGGCGCGGGCGATCTGGAGCGCGCCCTGTACCGCGGCTGGATGGGCCAGGATCACCCGCACAGCGGGGCGGTGATCGCGGCGGCGAGCGTGCCCGGCACGCTGTAGGATCCCGGCCCGATGCGCTTGACCACCAGCATCTGTCTCCTCGCGCTCTGCCTCGCGGCGCCGCTCCTCGGCTGCGAGCGCGGCGGCCCGTCCGGCGCGCTGCCGCCGGCGGACCGGTGGGAGCCGCCGGAGCCGGCGCCGAGCCGGGTCGGCGCCGCGGCGCGCCGCGGCGCGCGCGGCGGCGATCCGCACGCCGGGCTCGACATGGGCGGCGCGGGCGATCCGCACGCCGGGCTCGACATGGGCGCGGGCGATCCGCACGCCGGGCTCGACATGGGCGGCGCGGGCGATCCGCACGCCGGGCTCGACATGGGCGGCGCGGGCGATCCGCACGCCGGGCTCGACATGGGCGGCGCGGGCGATCCGCACGCCGGCCTCGACATGGAGATGGCCGGCCTCGAGCCGCCCGACCCGGACCGCCCGATCGACCAGAGCAAGTTCCTGCGCGGCCGCATCCGCGCGGCCGGCGACGCCGCCGGCGCGCCGGGCCTGGTGAAGGGCGCGATCGTCTTCCTCAGCGCCTGGCCGATCGACCCGGCCACCGGCGAGTCGCTCGGCGCGCCGGTCGCGGTCGACAAGCTCGAGCTCGGCGAGCTGCCGATGGAGTTCCAGCTCGACGAGCGCCACATGATGGTCAAGGGCACCCGCTTCGAGGGGACCGTGCTCCTGCGCGCCCACGTCGACGGCGACGGCGAGGCGCGCACCCGCGAGCCGGGCGACGTCGAGGGCACGGTCAAGGCGACCATCCCGTCCACGGGGATCGACCTGGTCCTCGACACCGTCCTGCGCTGACCGCGCCCTCAGGGCGAACCGGCCAGGTGCGCCGCGAGGAGATCGAGGAGCGGCGCCTGGTCCGGGTGGATGAGCGCCCGCGCCTGCGACAGCGGAACGAACTCGGCGCGGTCCACCTCCCACGAGGCGCAGCGCGGCGCGGCGTCCGGCGGCGCCGGCCCGGCGAAGGCGACCACGTCCTTGCGGCTCTTGCGGTAGCTCACCCGGCCCAGCTCGACCAGCGCGCCGGCCACGACGCCGGTCTCCTCGGCGGTCTCGCGGCGGGCCGCGTCCTCCGGCGACTCGCCCGGGTCGGGCAGCCCCTTCGGGATGCTCCACGGGGCGCGCCGGTTGTAGGCGCCGGACGGATGCACGAGCAGGACCTCCCACGGCTCGTCGCCGGCGGAGCGCGCGCGGTACAGGAGCGTCCCGGCCGACAGCGGGCGGGCCACGGGTCAGCCCTCGAGGCGGGGCGAGCGGATCGTCGCCGGGCGGGACCAGGCGGGCACGGGAGCCGCTATTGTACGCCTACATCGAGCGATGATACGGTCGCGGTGGCATGGCCGACAGCGCGCGACAGAAGTGGTTCGCCCACATGCTGCAGGTCGGGCTGGAGGAGAAGGTGGTCACGCCGGCGCTCCTGCTGGCGCACGTGACCCCGGACGTCCTGGCCCACCACCTGCCGCCGGACGTGCTGGGGCGCCTCCTCGCCGCGTCGCTGGCGGCCGGCGCCATGACCCCAGACGGCCTGGTCGAGACCCTGACCCCGGCGGCGCTGGCGGAGAACGTCCCGCTCGACGTCCTCTGGCGGTGCATCGACGCCGGCGCCGAGCGCACCGGGATCGCCGGTGACAAGGCCTGAGGCGCAGGAGAGGTCCCGCCGATGACGCCGAACCGACGCTTCCTCTACGAGGTCCTCGGCATGGGCGTGGAGCTTGGCTGCATCACGCCCGAGGATCTCATCGGGCACATCACCCCGGAGGTGCTCGCCCACCACCTGCCGGTCGCGCTCAAGGCGCGGCTCCTGCAGGCCAGCCTCGACGCCGAGCGGATGACGCCCGCGGTGATCGTCGAGGCGGTCGGCATCGAGGCGCTGGTCGAGCACTCGCCGATGCCTGCCCTGTGGGCCTGCGTGCGCACCGCCGCCGAGCGGCAGGTCGGCGCCGCGCCGGAGCGGCGCGCCCCCGAGCGGGTCGCCTCCGAGCGGCCCGGCAACGGCGCCGTCACCCTGACCGGCGAGGACCTGGCGCTCAAGCCGCCCAAGAGCACGCGCGGCATCCAGCGCTCCTCGCGGGTGTCGTCGCTCTCGCCGCGCAGCCGGGTCATCCGGCGCGACGACTCCGCCGACGGCGGCCGGCGCGACGACGCGATGGTGCGCGACTTCGAGGTGGTGGACGAGACCGACGTGCGCCGGCCGTCCGGCTCCATCGCGCCGGTCCTGTCGCCGGGCGACGAGGAGACCCGCCCCGGCCCCAAGAGCTGAGCCGGCCGCGGAGGCGAGCCGGCCGCGGAGGCGAGCCGGCCGCGCGGTCAGGCTGACGGCGGCCGCCCGGTCGCCGCGCTCGGCGAGGCCGCCAGGGCGCGCTCGGCCGCGCCGGCGCGCACCGGGCAGACCATGTAGGCGCCGCGCGGGTCGCGCGGCAGGAGGGTGATGCCCGGGTGCTCCAGCTCGAGCTGCGCGTGGAGCGCCCGCGCCCGCTCCGCGTCGACCGCGCTGCGGCTCCGGCGGGCGAGCTCGGCCCGGCGGGCCATCGCCTCGCCGACCACGCGGCGCAGCTCGGCCGGGTCGAACGGCTTGGTCAGGAAGCGGTGCACCTCCCCCTCGTTGATGGCGCGGCGCGCGGCGTCGTAGGTGGCGTGCCCGGTGAGCAGCACGCGGACGACGTCCGGGTGGAGCACGCGGACCTGGCGGACCAGCTCGAGCCCGTCCATCGCCGGCATGTCGATGTCGGAGATGAGGAGGTCGATGGGCCGGGAGGCGAGGATGGAGAGCGCCTCGGTCGGCGCCTCGGTGGTGATCACCGGGACGCCGGTGGTCGCGAGGGCGCGGCGCAGGCCGGCGAGGAGATCGGGGTCGTCGTCGATGGCGAGGATCATCGGGTCACCGGGGGAGCCAGCGGCGCCAGCCGCGGCGGGACAGGAGGCGCTCGCACCGCTCGAGGGCGGCGATGAGCTCGTCGGCGGAGCCCGGCCGGTCCGCGGGATCCTTGGCCAGGAGCGAGGCGTGGAGCGCGACCAGCTCCGGCGGCAGCTCCTGGTGCGGGCTCGAGAGCGGCGGGATCGGAGCGCGCAGGTGCATGAGCGCGATCTCGCGCGGGGTCGGCGCGTCGAGCGCGGC
>Ga0079224_100009070_pt1 | contig 13528 bp, 9 predicted proteins | sample Stecom2015_FD_80414 | JGI IMG/M metagenome (GOLD analysis project Ga0079224, IMG submission 80414) | Agricultural soil microbial communities from Utah to study Nitrogen management - Steer compost 2015 | ecosystem: Environmental > Terrestrial > Soil > Agricultural land | place: USA: Utah... | reverse complement strand
TGCTGCAGCCGGTCCCTGACTTCCTGTCTGGTATAGGGATTCCCCTTTCCGGTCCATGGATTTGGCATATCTGTAAGGATTTATGTTAAAGCCGGGCTTGCTGATTCTGGAATTTCCCGGCCTTCAAAATTAGCCCAAACTTTCCTTCCGGCCAAATCCGCTCTGCTTAGGGCGCCGAAGCAGCTGTAAAAGCATATAGGCGTCCGTCATAGGCTGCGACGTACAAGGTGTTTCCGCTGATCAGCGGTGTACTCAGCACCGGCACCCCGATATCATAAGACCAAAGTACCTGGCCGGAATGCAGATCCAGGCAATAGAGATGGCCGTCGGCGCTTCCAAAGAAGACCTGTTCGCCCGCGATCAGCGGGGAAGACAGCAGCGGCCGGTCGTCGCGCCGGTAGGGTGACATTTTGAACACCGCTGGGCCGGATTGATGGACCCATTGGATCGTTCCGCTGGCCAGGTCGATGCCGTACATGTAGCCATCCCCTGATCCCGCCACCACCAGGCCGTCGTTCCCCCCGCTGCGCTTGACTGCGGGCGTGGTGGCAGACCAGGTTCCGTCGCCGGCGTCCTCGCCCAGCTGCCGGTCCCAGATTGAATCCCCGTTGTGGATGTTCCTTGCATAGAGAACCGATTTAAACGAGGTAAACAGGACCACATCGCCTGAGATCGTCGGACTGGACAGCATGCCGTTATCGGCCCGGTGGCGCCAGACAGGGCTTCCGTCCGATGTACGAAGCACCGCCAGGGCATCGCCCATAAAATACATGCCGGACATGGCCAGGTATCCGTTTCCTACGGCCGGGGAGCCGTAGCTGCTGATCCAGTCATTGTCTGAGGTACCGGCTTGGGTTTCCCAGGCCAAGCGGCCGCTTTCGGCATCCAGTTTGGCCATTCGGCGCATCACGCCTGCATAAAAGAAACCCGCATCCGCTACGGGCGCGCTGTAGTTGTATCGGCCGTGCTCATCAATCAATCGATGTTCCCATTTCTTTTTACCGCTTGCCGCGTCCAGACCAATGATCCGTCCACCCATTTCGGCTATGCAAAGCGTGCCGTTCCAATAGGCCGGCGTGTGATTGACCGCGAGTTCGGTCTCGTATTGCCAGCGTTTCTCTCCCGTAACGGGGTCAAAAGCGGCTACTCCGTTAACCCGGCCAGCAGTCCGCTTTTTGAGGGAAAGATAAAGTAGGCCATCGGCCAGGATGGGCGAAGAGAAATCCGGATCCCCGCCGGTGTCGCGAGACCAGGCAAGCTGCAAGGGCAGTCCACCGATGGGCTCCGCATGATATCCCTCGCGTCCGGCATTCCCCATAAACACAGGCCAGTCTCCTTCCGGAGCCGGTTGAACCGAAGAGGCGGCGTCCGGTGAAATGGGATCCTGAATCCGAAGCTTCTGAACCCCGCCCCAGAGGCTGCCCTTTATACCGGTAACGGTGATCTGGAGGGAGTAAACACCCGTTTCCAGGTTTACCGATCCGGTCCAGGCGGTTGCCGATTCCTTTTTCAGGCGACCCCGGCCGGCGGTTTGCCCGCCGGAATGGATTTCCCAGGTAACTCCTTCGATTTCTTCTGCCGTATCGTATGCATTGACCAGAATCGGGATTTCGCCGGCGACTACCCTAGCGTCCGCGGCAGGCGAGACCAAGGTATAGGCCCGGTCCTGGAAGCCGTAACGCCAGCTGGTTTCCGCTTTCCCATCTGGCTTCATTTCCACGATCTTGAAACCGGCGGGGCTGGCATCAATCCCGCCCATGATAAAGGGAGGAGAATTAACGCTCTGCACCCCGGCATGGATCATTTCCTTTTCGCTATGCCAATGTCCGGAGAACACGGAAGCGACCCCCAGACTGTCGAAGCGTTCCAGCTCTTCCAGCGTGGGCGGAAAATGCTGGAAGATCACCACGGGCCGGCCGCGGCCCAGCGCGCTCAAGGTATGGGCCAGCCAGGCATCCTGCCGGGCAGACGGGGTCACGCAATCCAGTAACAGGAATAAGATTCCCCCGCGTTCAAATGAATAGTACTCCGGACCAATGTAGTGATGGTATCGTTCCACCGGACCGAAGACCAACTCATGATTCCCAAATACGTTAAAATAGGGAATCGGCGCGTCCTGCGTGGCAGCCACGTAATTCTGATAGTGCACGTCCACTCCCCAGTCCACCAGGTCGCCCGTGGCCACGACGAAATCCACCGCTGGTTCGGTATCGTAAATTTCCTTTAACGCGGTTTTCATGTAAGCGCGATCGGACGGATTCCGTATATGCGAATCGCTCAGCTGCACAAAACGGACCCCATTCCGCCGCGCCTGGGCGCCTGCGGGCTGCAAGTCGAAATCGAAGCGTTCTCCGGCGTCCTTTTTCCTGTTCAGGATATGAAAAAAAGTTTTTCCGCTTTGCTTCACTGAATCCGGCTGATGCACAAACACAAAAGCGGCATTTTTCCCACGGTTCGGTAGGAGATACGTTCCCGAAGCATCGGTCAACACCACATCGTATCCGTCGCTGACGGCCACCCCTTCCATGCCCGGTTCGGTGTGGTCTTTGATCCCATTTGCATTCCGGTCCAGAAAGACCGTTCCCTGAATGGGGAACGGATAACGCGGAACGGTATCGGCTGGGGTCTCCTGCGCCCATGCACTTCCCCCGCTTAGGGCAAAATAGATCAGAAAAAGGGTCCGTATCCGGCGTAGAAATGAGTCCATCCTTTTCATTTTTAATTGCGTATTTCCGATTCCGGGGAGGTTTCCGCCGCATGGGATGCCAGGGGCAATCCACGGGCTGGAAGCGAAACACGGCTGATGTGCCAGCGACCCAGATTCGCCACAAACAACTGATTGAACTCTTCTCCCCCGAACGCGATGTTGGTGGGATTGCTGAGCGTATGCGCTTCCCAATCCTCTACTACCAGTTGGATTTCCCCGGCGGGTGTTACCCGGGAAATGGCATTCGGCGTATAAAATGACACATACAGATTTCCTTCGCGGTCGAAAGCCAGGCCGTCGGGGCAGGTTTTGGGAAAGCGTGCCACCACTTCCCGTTCACCCGCGGTTCCGTCCTCCCGGATGGCGATCCGTTCCACCCCCGGCAGCCAAGTACAGGCGACATACAGGTGGGTTTCGCCCGCCGATACGGCAAGTCCGTTTGCAAAGTTGAAGGGGCCGGGATGCCATATCCGGCCACTCCCGTCTGGAGCGAACCGGAAAATTTTCCCATTCACCTGCCTGAAATTACCGCTTTCGGAAACATACAGGTTACCGGCCCGGTCGAAGGCTGCGTAATTGGGAATATTAAATTGTTCCCCATCGGCTCCGGTAGCGAACTTTTCCAATTTGCCGTTGACCGGATCTACCTTCCAGACACAACGATTTCCCGGATCGCAGGCGGCAAGCCAGCGCGCGCCGGGTGCAAACGCCACTCCCTGTACGAAACCTCCGGTAGAGGCAATCTCTTCCACGGTTTTCCCGTCGGATGAAATGCGGTAGATCTGTCCGGCCTCGCCGCCGGCCCAAACCGATCCATCGGGGTGCACGGCAATGCACTCGGAATGGTCAAGTCCTTCGGCAAATACGGAAACCGTTTCAATGGATAGTGGAAACTTCATCTTTTTATTTATTTGGATAACACATTTCCTTTGGGGACAGGCGTCGCCCACCTCTTCTCGGGCAGCACACTGAACCAGTCCGGCCGGCCCGGATCCCGGTCGTAGGGATACCCTTCGGATTCCCGGAAATAGGCAGCATACCGCTCCATTTTGTCCCGGTCCAGTTCAACGCCCAGCCCCGGGCCTTGGGGAACGCGGATTGCCCCGTTTTCGTAAGTCATTTTCCCCCCTTTGATGATGTCATCGGTCAGGTGGTGGTAATGGGCATCGGCCGCGAAGGACAGGTTGGGAACACAGGCGCCCAGATGCAGCATGGTGGCAAGCTGTATTCCCAGCTCTCCCGAGCTATGTACGGCCACACCCATCTGGAACTTCTCGCAGACCACGCTGGCTTTCCATGCCTGCCGGAGTCCACCCCAGAAGGTGGTGTCCAGCAGAATTACATCGATGGCCTCGTTGCGGATGCAGGATGCCAGCTGTTCAAAATTGACGACCACCGTATTGGTGGCGGTAGGCATCCGCACGCGTGATTTCACCCTTCTCATGCCCTCCAGACCCCAGGTGGGATCCTCCAGGTAGTCATTCGGCAGGTCTTCGATCGCCTGACCCACCCGGATGGCATCCTCTACACTCCAGGCCGCGTTCGGGTCCAGGCGCACCCGATGACCCGGCAGCGCCTCTGAAATTGCGCGGAATACGTCTATTTCATAATCCGGATGAAAAACACCGCCTTTTAGCTTATGGGTCTTAAATCCGTAACGCATGGCCAGGTCCTTTGCGTAATGCACCATTTCCTCCGGTGTCTCCTCACCTCCTTTCCCGCTTGCCTTGTCCGGATAGCGGAAAAACAGATAGGAAGCAAAGGGCACTTCTTCCCGGAGGGAGCCTCCCAGGAGATCGCAGGCACGGACGCCCAGTTTTTTTCCGATAATATCGATGCACGCGAATTCCAGCGCAGCATGCAATTGGGTCCGATTATTATAAAGCGAAGCGGTCGGATTGCATATTTTCCAGTAAAGCGATTCAAGCTGCATGGGATCGTGCCCCAGCAGGTATTTTTTCAATTCCCCGAAGGCGATCACCGCCGATTCTCCTCCGCCCCCCATCTCTCCGAGTCCGGTAATACCCTCATCGGTCTCGACCTCCCCGATGGTTCTGACAAATCGCCCCCAATGGCACCCGTTCGCGTGACGCAGGGGTGCCTCCAACGGGACTGCCACCGCAGTGGCCCTAATATCTGTGATTTTCACTGACGCACGATTTAAGTTAATCCCTTTGGCTTCCGGGTATGGAAATACCCAGCCCTCCATCTATCCGGATCGCCTGGCCGGTAATGAATGCGGCCTGGTCGCTGCACAGAAAGGCAATCAAGGCGGCCACTTCCTCAGGCTTTCCAATCCGCTTCAGCAGGTGCATATCGATGCATTCCTGCATGACCTCATCCGGGTCCGGCGATAAGGCAATGGCATCGCGCAGCATGGGGGTATCAATCGTCCCGGGACAAACCGCCACACAACGGATCTCAGGCGAGTAGTCAATCGCGATGCTTCGGGTCAACCCTAAAATTGCCGATTTGGCCGTCGTATAGGCTGCGACGTTGTCCTGGCTGATAAAGGCCTGGACACTGGCCACATTGATGATCGTTCCCTTCCCTTGTTGCTGCATGTAGGGAATCGCATGCTTGGAACACAGGAAAAGACTCTTGAGATTCACGTTCATGACTTCATCCCAGGTTTCAACCGATGTTTCCGTGACGGTCCCATAACGCTGAATGCCGGCATTGTTGATCAGGCAATCCACGTTACCGTAGGTTTTCCAGACTGTTCCCATTGCCTGTTTCACCGCCTCTTCGGAAGAGACATCGCAGGACAGTTCCAGCCATCGTTCCGCCGGCTTTTCTCCCTGAACCGACGTAATATCCAGGATAGCCACCGCCGCCCCTTTTTGATGAAATAATTGTGCGCAGGCCAGGCCAATCCCTTTCGCGCCACCGGTGATTACGACCGTTTTACTAGTTAGATCCATATAAAAATTCTTTAAAGTCTGTTTCAACAATAAGTTGTTTGCGCCCATCCCGAAGGCTTAGCTGCCCACCTCCTTCGTCGATTTCCAGTTCAGGATCTGCCGATCCGGTCTCGAGCAAAAACCCCATATACCGTCGCGTCTCCTTGCTTCCCGCATCAAGATAAGCGCTTGTCTTCTGGCCGAAAAGTTTTAGCCCGCGGTCCAACAGCTGGGGAAAGGGTTGATGATAGGCAGTCGTTCCGAATTCAATTCCAAGGTATCGCAGATAGTCTCTGTCCCAGTCCTGCCACAGGTGAATCCAGGGATATTCCATTCTATTCCACAGATATCCCAGCATCAGCCGATGCGCCGGCGACCAGACGGTAATCCAACCGAACGCATCGGCCGGGTCCACCTGAAAGGAAAATACCGACGTACAGGGTTGGGACGGAGTTCGCAAGTCTATTTTCGGCAAACCCAGGGCGCGGTATCGGCCGTAGGGCCAGGTCAGAGGCTCCGTTTCGGGAGAGTCATCCTCAAACTGATTAAAGCCTGCCGCTGCATTGCAACGGATCTGTACCTGTTCATCCAGAAACGGCGCAGCAAGTGTCGGATGCTGCACGACATTGTAAAGCCTTCCCAGGGGAGCGGTATTGGTAACCGTTTCCTCCACGGCAAATACAGCCGCGCGGCTGTCGAGCCGGAGTCTGCGTTCCAGATGCAAGCCTTCCAGCGGACAATCCACTTCCATTGCCAAACCCCGCCCCGCGGTTCCGGGAAGCATCCTCCAGTTCAGATTCGCGGCCTGTCCGTGATTCGGCAAACCCGCTTTCCGTTCCCCTTCCGATGGTTCACCCCAGCGGCCAAGACAAATAAAATGACCCTGATAAGGCGCTCCGTTTCGGTTATTCAGGGGCATATCTTCCCTTTTGAACGCAAAGCTGAGCGGATTCAGACCGGATCCGTTTTGCAGATGAAAATCCCGGATCGCGCCGCCGTGCAGATCGACCGACAGGGACGCTGCCGGGTTGTGAAGGTTTTTTATCGTTTCCTCTGAACCCATAGTTATTCCGTTAACGCACCATACACCATGACGCGAAACTTATTCATCATATCAATGGAGGTGAAGGTGGAATGCTGTGTCATCAGGACGACCACCAGATCACTGGCCGGATCGGCCCATCCCCAGGTTCCCCAAAAGCCGCCGAACGCAAAAGCCCCTTCCTGCAGCGGCCCCTGGATACTTCCCTTTTCGGAAGTGATCTCAAAGCCGAGTCCCATTTTATTGGGAGAGCCCCATATCGCCAGATCCCCGATCTGATTACTGGTGATCAGGCGGATCGTATGGGGGCTAAGCAGCCGGTGTCCGTTGTATTGGCCGACGTTAAGCAGCATCTGAAGGAATTTGCCGTAGTCTTCCACGGTCGAGCACAACCCGGCCCCGCCTGAATAATAGGTCCCGTTTTTTACCAGCGGATAGGTATGATCGAGTGCGGGGTCGTTGGGTCTTCTGATCGTTTTGAACTGATCGTCCAGACCATAGACGGTGACCAGCCGCGAATGCTTTTCAGGAGGCAGATAAAAATGGGTGTCCTTCATTCCCAGGGGTTCGAAAATGCGTTCCCGGAAAAATTCATTCAGTGGTTTTCCGGAGACCACTTCCACCAGATAGCCGGCCATATCCAGGCCAAGGCTGTAGCTGTATACCGTACCCGGTTCATGCATGAGGGGTAAACCGGCCAGGATCTTCATCTTATCGGCCAGTTTGTCCGGGTTGGGTTCGAAACCGATCCGGACTCCCGCTTTCGCATAGATCGCACGGGCTTCTTCCGTTCCGATTACCGCGTAGGACAAGCCGGACGTGTGGGTAAGCAACTGCCGGATGGTGGGTTCGCTTTTGGCCGGCTTGGTGGTATAGCTTGTATCTTCGGCATTAAAGGTGTCCAGGACCTGCGGGTTGCGGAATTCCGGGATGTATTTAGATACCGGATCGTCCAACAGGAACTTGCCCTCTTCGTACAGCATCATGACGGCAATGGCCGTAATGGTTTTGGTCTGGGAGGCAATGCGGAAGATATCGTCCCGTTCCATGGGATCCCCCGCTTCGATATCCCGGTATCCCGATGCCGTGTAGTAGACGACCTTCCCTTTGCGGGCGATGAACGCAGCCGCTCCGGCAACCCGGTGGTCTTTGCCGGTAAAGCTTTCCAGAAGCTGGTCTAGTTTCGCAAGGCGCTCCGAGGAAAAACCGACTTCTTCCGGACTGGCCGCCTGGGTGACGACCTGCGGGATGGACTGCGCCGCGGCGCTGAAGCCGGTCCATAACACGTTCCCGGTTAGCAAACCGGCTACCAGGAGAAAATAAATGGGTAATCTATTCATAACGAACTGTAATAAAACGTGGACGCAAATGGTGTGGGTGCTTATGCAGCTTTTCCACAAAGTTAAATGCATTGACATTGTAACTGATCAGCAATTCTCCCGGTCTGGACAGGTGGGGATACCCTTTCGCGTTGTATGTATAAAAATCGATGTCTTCGTATATTTCGGGTGTTTCATACACCATCTTGCGAGGATAAAACGGGCCAACCGGACTGTCTCCCACCTGTACCGCCACGTGCGGCGAATTGGTATCCAATTGATAGGTGGCCAGGACGCGGCCGTCTTCCATGAAACTGACGCTCATTTCGTTGGATACCCGGCTGGTAAGCGCGGCGGCGGCATGTACATCCCCCACCCAGGCGCTTCCATTCCAGAACCGCCACTGGCTGAAGTGCTCCAATTCGTGTTCTTTGACCCGGGCAACGAGTAATTCCTTCTCCGGCCCCCGCAATCCATAAATGTAAATATAGCCATCCGGATCCGGCGCACGGGCGCCTTCCGTGTTGGAAAGTACAGCGGCCCCAAACACAACCTTGCCTTTGCCCTTGCTGTCCTTTAGAAAAAAAGGCACGTCCAGCTGGCGTTGGTCCGGGAAAGGCGGGCGGCTGCCTTTCGGCAGCGCGATGAGCGCCAAGCCGACGTCTTCAAACGGATAGACCAAGCCCGGCACATTCCGTATCCGGTAGGCAAAGATGTAAATGGTGCTGTCCAATGCATGGTTGAACAGGCCGTCGCCCAGCCAATAGTAATCTCCCTCCTGTGAAGCCGGAGTGGCCGGCTCAAAAACCGACAAGGCTTCGCCGGAGGCTCCCTGATTCCAGAAAAAGCGGATATTTTCCGGGCTGGGCTTGTCCCCTTTCATATAGGCCACGGTATTGTGAACCATTTCCCAGTTTGCCTGCAGCGAATCGCCTTCGATTTCACCGATTATCGAATCGCTGAACCAGAAAAAGGTTTCGGTTTCATGGGCCGACCCGGGACGCTCCACCCCGTTCAAAGCCACCGCGTATACTCCGTCGGCTCCCAGCCAGCCGCTGGTTTGCTTCAGCATACCCTCCCACTCCGGGACCGACTGGCCCCGGATGCCGGAAGCGAATTCGTTGGTCGTACCGGAGTCCGGATCCACACAGCCGGCGAGACAGGCTCCCATCAGTCCAAGCAACCACAGGGACCGGTAAAAGACGGCTGGAATCCCCCGGTTTGCGTGAAATATCCGCATTCCGGGGAAATTTCCGCCGCGGGGCAAGAAGGAAGCCCCTCCCCTAAACAAAACCAGCTTGTTCATTGTCCCATTATTTTTCACCCGCTCCGAACTGCAGCCGGATGAAACGGGGCCGATACAGATTCGGTTGCTTTACAATCTCATTCCCAAAGTCAAAGGCGTTCACATTGTAACTCACGATGAGTTCACCGGGCTTCGACAAAGCCGGATGCGCCTTCGCGTTATACACAATGATGTTCTTTTGCTGCACCTCGGTGCACTCCCACAAGGGGATCACCGGACCAAACGGTCCCTCCGGACGAAGCCCCAGGCGGAGGCCGACGATGGGGCTCATCGCATCTTTCTGGAATACCAGCGCATACCGGCCGTCGGGTAAGGGAGATACGCTCAATTCATTGGAAACCCCGCTTACGATGTCCTTCGTTGCCGCGATGTCCGGATTCCATCCCGTGCCATCCCAGAAAGACCACTTCGAAAAATCCTCAACTTCTTCGGGCAATACCCGGGAAACCACCAGGTTCTTGGCTTTGCCCCTCACTCCGTACACGTATACGTAGCCGTCCGGGTTCGGGACGCCGGCGCTTTCGGTATTGACAAAGATGCCGGCACCGAAAGATCCTTTGTTCTCCGGTCCGGGGAATGACAGGGGTGTTTCCATCTGTACCTGGTCGGTAAAAGGCGGCTTACTGCCGGCCGGCAGTTTGATCAGTACGTTCCCCATTTCGGAAAAAGACCAGTTGTCATCGCTGAGGTTACGCATGCGATAGGCGAAGAGGTAAGTGGCTCCGTTTGCCGGGTTGACAAACCCGTCCCCAAGCCAGTAATAGTCTCCCTGCTCAGCCGAAGGGGTAGCGGGCACGAATAAGGTTCCGGCCCGCCCGTCCTGTTCCTCCTTCCAATGGAAATGGAGCTTTTCCTCCCGGGGCTCGCTTCCTTCCAGGTAAGCCACCGTGTTGTTTACCATGCGCCACCCGCCCTGTAATTCACCCTCCTTGATCTGGCCGATCATGGTATCACTGAAAATGAGCAGGGTGCTGTCCCCTCCACCGGCCCGGTCCACGCCGCTCAGCGGAATAGCAAAGATCCCGTCGGCGCCGAACCAACCCGAAGTCCGGTCAAAAAGCGCGGTCCATTCGGGCGCCTCCGTCACGGTAAAATCAAGATTGACCGTATCTTTCAGTTGTTTGCCAGCTCCCTGGCCATTTTCCCGGGCGGAGGTACCGCACGATGCAGCCATCCAGCTGATTACGACAATAAAAAACAGATTTTTCATATTCTAATTATTAGTCTTTCCTGATTTCATCTCCTGCGGTCCCGGCATGGTCCCAATCATCTGTCCTGAACGGGATCGCCGGAAAACCTTCCTTGTTTTGCAAATTTGTAATTACCGCGTTGGCGAATGCATACCGAACTGCCACCGGCCGCTTTACCCCGCGGGACTTCAACCAGACCTGGTTGTCTTTTATCCGGGCCGAGGCAGGGTAAAACACCTTGTCTGCTCCGGCAAGATAAAAATGCGCCGGCGTCTTTGCATCGGAAGTGGTCAGCCCGCTTCCCAAGCTGCCCGGTTCAAAGGACACGCGCACCTTTTTTCCGCGGATATCCATTCCTGAAAAACCCGGTCCCTGCGCGATCAGCTCCTGTCCATAGGTTTTCTGAAGCGCCTGGGCGGCCAGCCGGCGGCCGACACTTTTCTTTTCACTGGGATGAACATTATCCTTTTCACCCACGTCCATGGTGACGGCCATGCCGGTATTGCGAACCGTCAGCATGGCTTCCTGCGCCTCCCGGAAGTAGGCCGAGATGGTCCCGGTGGAATCGAAACGGTCCTCGTACGGAGCGATCTGGGTAAAATAAAAAGGCAACTCGCCCTGACCAAAACGGGCACGCCAGCTTTCCAGCATCGCAGAACACAACCGGGTATAGGATTCCCGCTCCGAATGGTTCGATTCTCCCTGGTACCAGATAAAACCCGTTATTGATAGCTTTTCCAGCGGATGGATCATCGCGTTGTAAATCAAAGTCGGACGGGTAACCCGACGAAAGAAATCGGATGAATCAATCTTCGCCTGGGATTCCAGGTCGGCCAGGAAAGGATCCAGGTATTTTTCGTTCAACAGGGGATCGCTCTCCAATACGTCGCGGGGCGTAAAGGCCTGGCCTGAAGCGCCCGGTACCGCCGAGACAACCAATCCGATGGGGATATTCAATTTTTGGTGTAGCTCCCGTCCGAAGAAATAAGCGACCGCGCTGAACCCTCCTGCGGTTTCGGGAGAACAGATCTGCCAGGTTCCCTTCACCTGGGACTGGGGCTCCAGCGAAAACCCGGGATGGATCTTGATCAGCCGGATGGCCGGATAATCTGCCTGGGCAATCTCTTTTTCATAATCAACCACGCCCGGATACCATCCTTCCACCTTCCCGATCATCATATCCATATTGGATTGGCCGGCACAAAGCCACACGTCCCCGATCAGTAGATTTTCCAGCAAAACCGTATCCTGACGGTGAGTTACCCGGATCGTATGCTGGTCCATCTTCCCAGGCACGGCTTGGGGAACATCCAGCGAAGCGACCCAATTCCCTTCGCTGTCGGCGAGCACCACACCCACCGTATCCGGTAACCAGGTGGCCGAGAATTTCACCGTATCGCCCATGGGAGCGGTTCCCCAAAGGCGAAACGGCTTTTTCTGCTGAATCACCATGGAGGATTGAAGCACCGGTGAAAGCCCAAACCGGATGCGGGGCGCGGCAATGGTTACGGCATCGTCCCAGGAATCGGTACGGAAAGGCGCGGCAGGCAGTCCCCCGCGGTCTGTCAGATTGGTAAAGGAGGCATTGGTGAATGCGTAGCGTACGGCTTCCGGGTTGGGCACCTTTTCGGTACGGAGCCACACCTGGTTTCCCTTCAATCTTGCCTCGGCCGGGTAAAAAACCCGATCGGCTCCCGAAAGGTAAAAGCAGGCAGGAGCCTGGCCATCGCTGGTTGTCAACGCGCCGTCCCCGCTCTCAAATGAAATCTTCACTAGGTTCCCCTCGATTTTGAAACCCGTGAAATGGGGCCCCTTGAAACGCACATGGGTTTTTCCGTAGGTTTTGTTCAAAGCCAGCCTGGCCAATCGTTCTCCCACAGGCTTTTTATCGCGGGGATGCAGGTCGTCGGGGTCACCCACGTCCAGGGTGATGATCATTCCGGTATTTTCTTCGGTCAGCAAGGCTTCCTGCGCTTCCCGGAACAGGGCGTAGCTGCTGGATCCGGGCGGTTCGTCCCAGGTGTAGGAAGGCATCTGAACAAAATAGAACGGAAACGGTCCCTGATCGAAGTCTTTTCTCCAGCCTTCCAGCATGGCTTTACTGAGGCGGGTATACAGCGCTCCGTCATTCCGGTTGGATTCCCCCTGGTACCAGATGACTCCGCGAAGGGACAAGTTCCGGAGGGGATGGATCATTCCATTGTAGATCAAGGCGGGCCGCTGCAGGGTGCTGAGGATGTGCTCGCCCTCCTTGCGCGGATTATCCCGGTACGGCTCCAGGTATTTTTCGCGAAGCGCGGAATCGGCCTCCAATACCTCGCGGCTGGCAAAAGCCTGTCCGCCTGCGCCGGGCAGGCCGTTTACCACCAGTCCCACGGGAACACGGAGCTGTTCAAATAGTCTTTTTCCAAAATAATAAGCCACTGCGCTGAAACTCCCGACGGTCTCCGGGCTACAGACCCGCCAGGTTCCGGATAGGTCCTCTACCGGTTCCTCCTCCAGGGCCATGCCAACCCCCAGCAGACGGATCTGCGGATAGTCGGCGGAGGCTATTTCTTCTTTGTATCCGGGCACACCGGGCCCCCAGGCGGGAATACTGTCCAGCATGTAGGTCATATTGGACTGTCCACTGCACATCCAGACCTCGCCGATCAATAGATTCTCCAGCTCAACAAGGGTATCTCCGTGGCTGATCCGGATGCGATGGGTATCGAACCGGCCGGGAATGGCCTTGGGCACCGGAATGGACGTAAGCCACTTGCCGTCCGTTCCGACACGGACACGGAACGTCCTGTTGCTCCAGCTTGCGGTAATTTCCACTTCCCCGCCGGAAGGAGCGGCGCCCCAAAGCCGGAAGGGTTTTCCCTGCTGGATGACCATATTGCTTTGCAGCACGGCGGCAACATGGAAAACAGGGACATCCCTTTCCCCGGCCTGGGGCGCCGGCACGCTGCCGGCTTGTAAACCAAAACCAAAACTTAATAGGAGAAAATAACAGAGTCGCTTCATAACGGATTACTGGGTTTCACTCTTTAAACTAAGCAAATAAGTTAAAAGTGCA
>Ga0079224_100009069_pt1 | contig 13529 bp, 10 predicted proteins | sample Stecom2015_FD_80414 | JGI IMG/M metagenome (GOLD analysis project Ga0079224, IMG submission 80414) | Agricultural soil microbial communities from Utah to study Nitrogen management - Steer compost 2015 | ecosystem: Environmental > Terrestrial > Soil > Agricultural land | place: USA: Utah... | reverse complement strand
TGGGTGTCGACGACCACCTGGACCTGTCCGTCCGGCATCCGGATTCCGTACACCTCGGCGTTCGAGATGAACTCGAAGCTGCGGAGCAGGCGCTCGGAATCCCGCAGGGCCTCGACGTCGTAGCAGTCGCCGATCTCGAAGAGGATCTCGCGCTCCACCACCTCGCCGCGGGTTCGCGCATGGAGGTTGTTGGCGAGTCGGTACGCCCAGGAGAAGCGACGGTTGCCGCCGTCGTCCAGATCGAACACGGAATGGTTGTCGATGACGACGTCGGCGATCCGACCGTCCGGGCACTCCGCTGGGCGCGCCTGCGATCCTGCTGGCGCGGCGGATGCGTGCAGCCCGGCGAGCAGGAGCGCGACGCACGCGGTGGTGCGGTCCGCAAGCTCGGTGATTCGCCTGGTGTGCACGTGCTCCTTTCGGTGGAACTGGCCTTGGGTCATAGACTTGTTCGGGTCGCTGGGCCTCCAGGTGGTGCAATGTCCGCACCCACCCCGGCTCGCGGACCAGCAGGGAGATGCTTCTTCTCGGGTTGCCGTTGACCGGCGCCCTCGCCCGATTTACCCTGCCCCCCCTCCTCCGGCTCCACCCGACGCCCTCACCCACTCTGGACGCGATGATGGCCCGATACAGACAGGAAGCGCTCGACTACCACAGCAGTGGCCGGCCCGGCAAGATCGCGGTGATTCCGACGAAACCGGCGCTCACCCAGCGGGATCTCTCCCTCGCCTACTCGCCGGGCGTTGCCGAACCGTGCCTCGAGATCGCGAACGATCCCGAAGCGGCCTTCCAGTACACGGCGCGCGGAAACCTCGTGGCGGTCGTCTCCAACGGGACCGCCGTACTGGGGCTCGGCCACCTGGGCGCCCTCGCATCCAAGCCCGTCATGGAGGGCAAGGGCGTTCTCTTCAAGCGCTTCGCCGACATCGACGTGTTCGACCTGGAGATCGACTCCGAGGACCCGGAGGAGATCATCCGCTTCTGTGAGATGCTCGAGCCGACCGTTGGCGGGATCAACCTCGAGGACATTCGCTCCCCCGAGTGCTTCTACATCGAGGAGCAGCTGAAGCAGCGGCTGCAGATCCCCGTCTTCCACGACGATCAGCACGGAACGGCGGTAATCTCCGGGGCAGCGTTGCTGAACGCGCTCGAGATCGTCGGCAAGCGGATCGACGAGGTCAGGGTTGTCTTCTCCGGGGCCGGCGCATCGGCGATCTCGACCGCGGAGCACTACGTCCTGTTGGGGGTGAAACGCGAGAACATCACGATGGCCGATCACGAGGGAGTGATCCACGTCGGCCGTACCGACCTCGATCCGTACAAGGCACGCTTCGCCCGCGAGACCTCCGCCCGCACCACCGAGGAGGCGCTGCGGGGCGCCGACGTCCTCGTCGGCCTGTCCGTAGGCGGCGCGATCACGCCCCGGATGATCGAGGCGATGGCCGAACGACCGATCGTGTTCGCGCTCGCCAACCCCGACCCCGAGATCACCCCGGAGGACGTCCGCTCGGTTCGACCCGACGCGATCACCGCCACCGGCCGAAGCGATTTTCCGAACCAGATCAACAACGTCCTCGGCTTCCCCTTCATCTTCCGCGGCGCGCTCGACGTGCGGGCGCGCGCGATCAACGACGAGATGAAGCTGGCTGCCACCCATGCGCTGGCGGAGCTGGCGCGCCAGGACGTCCCGGAAGCGGTGGAGCGCGCGTATGGCGACGAGCGCTTCCGCTTTGGACCGGATTACCTCATCCCGAAGCCTTTCGATCCACGCATCATGCTCTGGGTTGCGCCGGCGGTCGCCCGCGCGGCGATCGAGACCGGCGTCGCGAGGCACGCGATCGATCTCCCCCGGTATCGGGAGGAGCTGGAATCGCGGCTCGGCCGCGGCCGGGAGGTGATGCGGGGGATCCTCAACCAGGCGAAGCGGCGACCCCAGCGCATCGTATTCCCGGAGGGAGAGCACGAGCGGATCATCCGCGCAGCGGCTCGCATCGTCGAGGAGCAGATCGCCCATCCGATCCTGCTCGGCGAAATCGAGCACATCCAGGCGAAGGCGGCGGCGCTCGGGATCTCCCTCGAGGGCGTTCGCCTGGTCGACCCCGCCCTGGAGCCGAGCAAGCGGGAGCTGTACGCGCAGGAGATCTACCGCATGCGACAGCGGAAGGGGGTGACCCTCGCGGAAGCCCGGGATCGCATCCGCCAGCCGATGATCTTCGGCTGCATGATGGTCCAGAGCGGTGACGCCGACGGAATCGTGGCGGGTGAGGAGATGTACTACCCGGACACACTGCGACCTGCCCTGCAGACGATCGGCACGGTTGGTGGCGTTCGCCACGTCGCCGGCCTCTACATGCTCGTGCTCGAGAAGGAGGTGATCTTCTTCGCCGACACCACGGTCAACATCGAGCCCGATGCCGAGACCCTCGCGGAGATCGCCACCCTCAGCGCGGGGTTCGTGCGCTGGCTGGGAATCGAGCCGAGAGTCGCGATGCTCTCCTTCTCCAACTTCGGTTCAGTCCGGCACCCGCACTCGGACCGCGTGCGCCGGGCCGTGGAGCTCGTGAAGCAGCAGCACCCCGAGATCATGATCGACGGGGAGATGCAGGTCGAACCAGCTGCGAGCGGTAAGCTCCGGAGCGAGGTCTACCCCTTCAGCGACCTCGTGGGTGACGCGAACGTTTACATCTTCCCCGACCTGAACGCCGCGAACATCGCGTACAAACTCCTGGCGCGCTTCGGGGGCGCCGAGGCGATCGGCCCGATCCTGCTCGGCATGGGTAGACCGGTGCAGGTCCTTCAGCGCGGCAGCGCGGCGGCCGACATCGTCAACCTTACCGCGATCGCCGTCGTCGACGCGCAGGAACGGAGCGCGGGCAGGCTCCCCCTCGACGACGGACGGTGAGCCTCCCCTCCGTCTCCATCCATTACCGGAGGCTTCCGGATCGTCGCGAGATCTTCAACCAGCTCGTGCTGGAAGAGACGCCCGAGTGCACGGTCACCTTCCTTCGATCGGCCGAACTCCCCCGGCCGGTCCGAGCCGGGAGCAGGATCATCCTGGAGCCCGGTGCGCCGGTCATCTGGTTCACCTTTCCCGGCCGCTGGTACGACGTTGGGCGCTTCCACCTCCTCGACGGCACCTTCACCGGGTTCTACGCCAACATCCTCACTCCGGTCCAGATGGAGCCTGGCCGGTGGGAGACCACCGACCTCTGCCTCGACGTCTGGGTCGGGGCGGACGGCTCCATCGAACTCCTCGACGAAGCCGACTTCGACGTGGCGGTGCGTAGCGGCTGGCTCGATCCGGAGACCGCGGCGAAGGCCCGGGACGCCGCGGATCACATCCTCACTTCCGCCAGAGCCGGAGCCTGGCCCCCCGACCCGGTGGAGGACTGGACGCTCGGGCGAGCGCGATCGGTGGCCGAGGAGCAGGCCGACGGGCGACGGCGGGGGTGAAGGGTCGGCACCGCCCATACCGTTGGCCCGGCTACGTGACCGGCTTGCGAGTCACGCCAGGCGCTGGATCGGGCGTGGGGGCACCGACCGGGCGGGAGAGCTCGCGTGTCAGGCCAGCGCTCTCCCGTCCCGCGGAGGTGAATGGCTCAGTCGGAGTCGTCGACGAGGGAAGCGGAAACGAGCCGCTTCAGATCGACGTAGAGGGTGCGCGTGACGGTCGGCTCCTCGCGCAGCAGATCGACGAGGCGATCGTAGGCGTCCAGACGATCGGCCGGCAACGAAACAGTGACCGCGTGGAAGGTGCCCTCGTCGGCGAACACCAGCCTCACCTGCCGGGTTTTCGAGATGTCGGCCATCCAGGCGGTCAGCTCGGACCCGCCGCTGCCGGGGCCGTCATCCCCGCCGCTTCGAATACGCGCTGCTCGAGGTCGTTGTAATCCCGTACCGCGATCCGCTCGCCGTTGAGCATCAGCGTGGGAGTACCCTGAACGCCGAGCGATTCACCGAGCCGCAGGTTTCGGGTGACCTCCTCCGCATAGCGGTCGGAGTTCAGGCACTGTTCGAACGGTCCCTCGTCGAGCCCCACCTGCCCCGCGAACTCGACGAACTGGGCGGCCGGGTTCCGCAGCGGCGACCAGGTGGGCTGGCGGCCGTACAGCACGTCATGGTACTCCCAGTACTTCCCCTGCTCACCCGCACACCGGGCCGCCCGCGAGGCGAGGAACGCATGCGGATGGCTCAGCACGAGCGGGAAATCGTAGCGGACGAGCCTCACGATGCCCTCGTCGACCAGCCGCTCCTTGATCAGCGGGTGCGCGAAGGTGGAGAACTGCGCACACGCCGGGCACTGGAAGTCGGCGAACTCGTACAGGAGCACCGGAGCGTCGGCTTCACCCATCGCGACCCCTTCGGCGCGTTGCAGCTCGGACGGGTCGATCTCCATCGCCAGCGGCTGGGTCGCAGCCTGGCTGCTCCCGCCGCCGGAGAAGTAGAGGATCCCCGCGATCAGCAGGACCGCCACCCCCCCGACGATCAGCAGCGTCCTGGAGTTGCCGGAGGAAGAAGGAGTGGATTTCGCCGACGAGGCGGTTGACTTCTTGGACTTCGCCACAGGATTCTCCACGGTGGAGGGACGTACACCGGAACAGGTGCGTATCGGCAGCGTTAATACAGTAGGAAGGTAGCGTTCCGTGGGCAACCCGGAATGCTCCTTGCTCTTTGGGTATCCGGGAAGCACCATTCGGGTTCCCCGCGGGAGCCGGGCTCGAGGTGGAGCACCCACGCCCCTCGAACTCGCTGCGCCGCGGCCCCGAAGATGCTTCAGAGTACCCGATCCGACCCGTGATTTCCGGATGGCTGATTTTCGAGTAGTACCTCAGCGTGGCACCCGGGTCTGGCCGATCATGGGCGCTTTCGCGGTCGCGGGCTTCCTTCTCTGGGCATCGGCCTTCTTCTTCGGTGACGCAACCGCGCCGGAGGAGCTCCCGCGCGTGGGGGCGGCCGCCGACTTCGGGGCGCTGCGCGGACCCGTCCTTCCCGTCGAAGCGGTACCCTTCGCCAGCCTCACGCCGTTGATGACGCGCGATCTCGGCAGGCTCGTTGAGCTGAAGGGCGTGGTGGAGAGCAGGGTCGCCGCCAACAGCGTCTGGGTGCGAACCCCCGAAGGCTACCGGATCCTCGCGCGCTTCGAGCCCGCACCGGATCCGGAGCTGCTCCGTGGCATCGGTCCGGGATCGACCGTGTCCTTCCAGGGTTACCTGCAGACGATCGCCCTCGCCGAGTTCCGCCAGGTGGTCGATTCGCTCAACGTTCAGATTCCGCGGCCGCCGCCCGGTCGCAAGTTCGGGGACCTGCCGAACCCCGCGTTCGCCCGCGTAGACTCGTTGTTCATCAAGAATTACTACATCTCGGTGCGGCCACAGGGCATCCGGCCTCGGACACCCGCGGAGGCCAACACCTGAAAGGCGAGAGGAGGAACGATGGACTGGTCTCCGGATGACATGGACCGCCTCGAGCGGGCCATCGTCGAAGGCCACCGGGTTCAGCTCACCCGGCGTGGCACGGAGTACGTGGTAATCCCTCGGGAGATCCGCTCCAGCGGGCCGATCGACACACTCGTAGGGGTGACGAGTACCGGTGACGAGCTCAGCTTCAGCCTGCCGGAGTTGGAGGAGTTCGTCGTACTGGAGTGATCGAATCCGATCGTCGGAAGCACCGCGTGCGGTCCGTCGCGTGAGGCCCCTGTTCCGACCGGATCAGGGGCCTTTCCGTCAGTTCCGCGCCGAGATCGAGTGTGGGATTTCTGCCCTGGAGCGACTTCTCCCTACGTGGGATTCGATGCGGGCGAGCAGGTCGTTCAAGCGGAAAGGCTTTACCAGCACGTCCACCTCCCTGCCATCGAGCAGTGATCCGGGGACCACCTCCTCGGCCGCCGCGGTGATGAGAACGACCGGAAGCTCGGCGGTCCTGGGGTTTGCCCGCACCGTATCGAGGACTTCGACGCCGCTCATCCCGGGCATCATGACGTCCAGGAGGAGGATGTCGGGGAGGGGTGCCTGGCTGAGGAGCTCGATCATCGCGCGACCATCCGCCGCCGTGTCGACGTTGTAGCCGTTCGCGGTGAGCGCGCGCTCCAGTCCCTGCAGCAGGATCGGATTGTCTTCGGCGATGTAAACCGTTACGGGGTCGACATCCGTGGTGGACACTGTGAGCTACTCCGTTGTGGATCGGAACTAACGGACAGGGTGGCCGGCAGGAGCAGACGCGGGCAAAATCGACGCCAGGCCGAGAACACGGGCCGAGGCGCCCGGAAGTGTATCACCTTTGCTGCTCTAGCGACAGAGTTGCTGCTGGATTCGTGCCTCAGCGGAGCCGCCTCGAACATGTCCAGCGAGTGCCCGCAATGAGGCCGATTGCGATTGGAGCGCTGCTGATGCTCGCCGCACAGGCAGGGTGTATTTCCCCGCCTGGCGAAGCAGCGCGCGTGGACCGGCTGCTCGCGCGGCTGGATACGCGAGGACGCGCCGCCCAGGTGGTGGCCATTACAATTTCCGTGGGCCCCTCGAGCGCCGATTCGGTGGCAGCCCGGCTCGCCGGCCTGGGGGGCGCGTGGATCGAAGGCGGCGACGCCGCTTCCATTCGGCAGCTGCACGACGCGCTCGACGCGAGACCGGGGCTTCCCGCGCTGATCCTCGCCGACGTCAGCGAAGGTTTGGGGCGGAACGTGGCGGGTACGACCCGCTACCCGTCCGTTTACGAGGTGCTCGCCTCGGCTCCCGGCGAAGACATCGAGACACTCGGGCGGACGCTGGCCGAGGAAGCCGTGGCCGCCGGTATACGGGTCGGGCTGGTCGACCTTCCTCCTACCGAAGGGGGAGGGGTGTACGCGCGTGGCGAAGCGCTCGAACTCCCCGATCGCGTTGCGCGGCTGCTGGAGGGGGCCGACCGGGCGGGCCTTCCTCTCGCGGTGCGCCTCTTCTGGAGCGCCGATTCGTCCGGCACGAGCTCGCGGTGGGATCGCGCCCGCCTCGATGCAATCGAGCTGGCCATGCTGCAGGCCGCTGACCGAGCCGTCGGCCTCATCCCCGGCACCCTCTCCCTTCCCGCGCTCGCGGGCGACACGACGGCGCTCCCCTACTCCGCCAGTGGGTTGGCAGTGCTCAGGACGGAGCTGGGGTGGGAGCGCCCGATCCTGGTCGACCTGCGGGACGTACCAGCCGGCACGGCCGGCGCGCGCGCGGTTCGCGCCATCGCCGCCGGAGCCGACCTCGTCGTCGTCCGCTCGACCGCGGGCGAGATCGTCACGGCGATCGAGCGCGCGCTGCTGACCGGAGAGCTCACCCACAGTCGTCTGGAGGAGGCCGCCCGGAGAGTTCTGCGGCTCAAGCTCACGGATGCGGAGCGATCCACCCACGGCGCGGGCGAGCGGGTCCCCGCTTTCTCTCCCGAGGCGGCGGAGCTGGCCGCGCGGCTCGAGCGGTGGGTCTCGCCTCGGGGGCCGCTCGCGGAGGATTCGATCGCCGGGGAAGGCGTGAGGCGAGGGGACTACACACTGCGGCTCGTCGAGCCCGTGGAAGTGGGGATGAGCGAAGCAGGCCTCGCGGAGGTGGATGAAGCCATACTCGAGGCGATCGACGACAGCGTCTTCACCGCGGCGGCCGTGGTCATCGCTCGCCGCGGAGGGATGGTACGCTTCAGAGGGTACGCCGCCGACGCCGCCCTGGCGGTCGATCCGGAGAAGACGCTCTTCGACCTGGCGTCGCTGACGAAGGTGGTAGGCACCACGACCGCGGCTGCCCTGCTGATCGATGCCGGCGAACTCTCGCTCGACGCACCGGTCGCGAGGTACGTACCCGAATTCAGCGGCGACGGGAGAGACGAGGTTACGGTCCGTCAGCTCCTGACACACACCTCGGGGCTCCCCGCCGGCCGCTGGCTCTACGGGAGCGCGATCTCACCGGAAGAGGCGATCGCCCAGGTACTTCGGCAGCCGCTCAGCCGCGACCCGGGTGAGGCGATGGAGTACAGTGACCTCGGAATGATCCTGCTCGCGGAAGTGATCGAGCGCGCGGCCGGCCGGCCCATCGATCAGTTCCTGGCCGCACGCCTCTTCGCTCCCCTCGACATGGCCTCCACCATGTACCTCCCGCCCGCGTACCTCCACGAAGCCACGGTGCCCACTGCTCTCGAGACGGAACGCCCCTTTCCGCTCCAGGCGGTGGTGCACGACGGCAACGCGTTTCGTCTGGGGGGGATCGCGGGCCACGCGGGGCTTTTCTCCACCGCCCGGGATCTCGCCATCTTCTCGCAGATGATGCTGAACCGCGGGAGCTATGGCTCCGCTCGAATCCTCTCCCCAGCACTCGTCGACACGCTCACCTCAAGACAGACCGATGCCGACGGACGGGCACTGGGCTGGGATACACCGGCCGAACGAAGCTCCGCGGGCCGGTACTTCTCTTCTCGATCCTATGGCCACACCGGCTACACGGGCACGTCGATCTGGATCGACCCCCTCCGCGAGCTGTTCGTCGTTCTCCTGACGAACCGCACCTACACCAACGCCAGCCCCCGCGACATCCTGGATCTTCGGGTCGCGGTGCATGAGGCGGCAGTGCGCTCGATCTCGGAGTTCGAGATCTCCCGCCGCCGGAATGCTCGCTGATCTCGAACTCCGCGCGGCGGCTCTGCCCTGCGCGGAATCCGGAGCCAACGCAAAGCGCCCCGGGCACTCCCCCGGGGCGCCTCGCGAACCGTGATCGCCGCGGGGGCTACTGCTCCTCGCCCTCGCCGACGGGTTCCAGGCCCGTCTCCTGTTCGCCTCCCTCGGCAGCCACGCCGACGGTTCCCTCCGTGATGCGGTCCTCGTTGATCGCGCAGGCGACGTCCACCACCGAGTCACCGGCATCCAGGTTGACCAGCCGAACTCCCTGGGTATTCCGCCCGATGACCCGGATTCCGTCCACCGACTGCCGATTGACGATGCCCTTCTTGGTGATGACCATCAGCTGATCGCCGGGTACCACCCGCTTGATGGAAACGACCTTACCCGTCTTCGGCGTGGTTCGGATGTTGATGACACCCTTTCCGCCGCGCCGCTGCTTCCGGTAATCGTCCACCGCTGTGCGCTTGCCCATCCCTTTCTCCGAAACGACGAGAAGAGTAGCCCCGTTGGAGATCACCACCATCCCGACGACGTAGTCACCTTCCGACAGCGTGATGCCCCGCACGCCGGTCGTGGCGCGGCCCATCTCGCGGGCATCCGTCTCGCTGAACCGGATCGCCATCCCTTCGCGAGTGGCCAGGATGACGTCACTCCGCCCATCGGTGAGCTGGACGTCGATCAGCTCGTCACCCTCCGAGATGTTGATCGCGTTGATCCCGGTGACCCGCGGATTGCCGTACGCCGAGAGCACAGTCTTCTTCACCACCCCCTGTCGGGTCGCGAACATGAGGTATCGATCCGGCGAGAACTCCCTCACCGGCACGAGCGCCGCGATCCGGTCGTTCGGGTCGATGTTCAACAGGTTCACGATCGGCTTGCCCCGACTCGCGCGTGCGCCTTGCGGGATCTCGTGTACCTTCAGCCAGTAACACCGACCGTTCCGGGTGAAGAACATCACGTAGTCGTGAGTGCTCGCCAGGAAGAGGTGCTCGACCCAATCCTCTTCCTTCGTCCCCATCCCGGTGATCCCGCGGCCACCACGCCCCTGCATGCGATAGGTGTCGGACGGCACGCGCTTGATGTAGCCGCTGTGGGAGACGGTGATCACCATCTCCTCGTCCGGGATCAGATCCTCGAGCGAGAGCGAGCCCGCGTCACCCAGGATCTCCGTGCGCCGGTCGTCACCGTACTTGTCGGCGACCTCCTGCAGCTCGTCCTTGATGATCTGGTAGCGGCGACTCTCGTTCCCGAGGATGTCGCGCAGGTCGGCGATCGTGGCCCTGACCTCCGCCAGCTCCGCCTCCAGCTGCTCGATCTCCAGCCCGGTCAGCTTCGCCAGACGCATGTTCAGGATCGCATCCGACTGACGCTCCGACAGCTCGAACCGGCTACGCAGCCGCTCCCCCGCTTCGTCCGTCGTCTCCGACCCACGGATGATCTGGATCACCTCGTCGATGTTGTCGACGGCGATCTTCAGACCCTCGAGGATGTGCTCCCGCTCCAGCGCCTTGCTGAGCTCGAACTGGGCACGCCGGCGCACCACTTCGTGTCGGTGCTCCACGAAGTAGTGGAGCATCTCCTTCAGGCTCAGCACCCGGGGGACGCCGTGCACCAGCGCCAGCATGATGACGCCGAAGGTGCACTGCATCTGCGTGTGCTTGTAGAGCTGGTTCAGGACGATGTTGGGAATCGCATCCCGCTTCAGCTCCATGACGATGCGCATCCCCTCCCGGTCGCTCTCGTCGCGAAGGTCCGAGATTCCCTCGATCTTCCGCTCGCGCACCAGCTCGGCAATCTGCTCGATCAGCCGCGACTTGTTCACCATGAAGGGGATCTCGCTGACGACGATGCTCTCGCCGCGCCCCCCGTCGCGCTCTTCGATCTCCGCCCGCGCGCGCATGACCACGCGGCCCCGGCCGGTGTGGTACGCCTCGTCGATCCCGTCCCGCCCGTAGATGAAGCCACCCGTCGGGAAGTCCGGGCCACGCACGAACTGCCGGAGGTCGTCGATCTCGCAGTCCGGGTTGTCGATCAGGTGGACGCACGCGTCCACGACTTCCCGCAGGTTGTGCGGCGGGATGTTGGTAGCCATCCCCACGGCGATGCCGCTGCTCCCGTTGATCAGGAGGTTCGGGACCTTGGACGGCAGCACGACCGGCTCCATCAGCCGGTCGTCGAAGTTCGGCGTGAAGTCGACCGTGTCCTTGTCGATGTCCGCGAGCAGCTCGGTCGCGAGTGGCGCGAGGCGGGCCTCCGTGTAACGGTAGGCCGCCGCCGAGTCACCATCGATGGAGCCGAAGTTCCCCTGACCCGCGACGAGCGGGTAGCGCAGCGAGAAATCCTGCACCATACGCACGAGCGCGTCGTACACGGCGGAGTCACCATGCGGGTGATACTTGCCGAGCACGTCTCCCACGACGGTTGCGGCCTTCTTGAACGGCCGGTTGGGCGCCAACCCCGACTCGTGCATCGAGAAGAGGATGCGGCGGTGTACCGGCTTCAACCCGTCCCGAACGTCCGGCAGCGCCCGCTGCACGATCACGCTCATCGAATAATCGATGAACGAGTCTCGCATCTCGTCTTCGATGAGGCGCGGAAGGATCTTCTCCTGCGGGATCTCGTCGCTCATGGATGTCTAGCAAATCGAGGAACTTCGGCAGCCTCCGGAAAGGGGGTGCCGAGGACGGCGTAAAATACACCGCCGATGGCGTTTTGTGCCACCTCCGGGAGGGTCTTCGGAGCCTCGAAAAAATCGGACTTTCAGGCTTCTTCCGTACACCTTTTCCGGCGCGATTCTCCCCGTGCTTCGGGCCCTATGAAACAACGGGGGCGCTGTACTGTAGAACCGACGAGACCTGCAGCACCATGCGACGGTCCGACTCTGGCAGCATTGTCCCCCCTTCCTGCATCGACCGTCCGGATTGGAGGACAATCGTGGACCCTGGAAGCATCGGCGATGCGGTCGAGAAGTGGCGATCCACCTGGGCTTTCACCTTCATGGCTGGTCTGGCACCCCGGTTGCCCTGGGTATGCCATACAGCAACATCACAGTTGAGGTAGATAAATGCGCAGGACCAGATCGGCCTTCCTGACGGCTGCGGCGGCGGCGGCGCTCGCGCTGGGCGCCGGACCGGCAGCAGCTCAGGCATCGGGTGGAGATTCAGCACAACCGCCACCGCGGGAGGCGGACGCACCGCGACCGGAGCGGAACGACCGTCCGTCTCTCCGGCGTCGTCCCCAGCCGGCCGAGCCGCAGCGGCCGTCACCACCGCCGCCATCCCGGCCTCGTGACGACGATCAGCCCTCCGGGCGGCCGAGCGGACCGCAGCAGCGGATCGTGTGGTAGCGTTCCACGGAGTCGGTATGGCTTTCGAATAGATGAAGGGGCCCCAACCATACGGCGGGGCCCCTTCCGCTTTCAGTCCTTTCGATACGCGACCGGTCGGCTCTCCTCGACCCGACTCACATCGCAGCCGAACCGGACGTCCGCCGCGGCGCGGATCGCAGCGATGCGTGAGAACCCCGCGCATAGCCGACCGCCCGCCTCAGATCGGCCCGCCAGACGACGCGGTTCTCAGGACGCGCGCGAGGTGCCTCCCCGTGACGCTTTCCGGGACCTCCATGATCGCTTCCGGGCGGCCCATGGCGACGAGCCTTCCGCCGTGCGGACCGGCGCCGGGGCCAAGGTCGATCACCCAGTCCGCGGTTTTGATGACGTCGAGGTTGTGCTCGATGAGCACCACCGTGTGGCCCGCATCGACGAGATCTCCGAGCACGCGCAGCAGTTTGCGGATGTCGTCGAGGTGCAGCCCGGTGGTCGGCTCGTCGAGAATGTACAGCTTGCGGCCGGAGCGACGGGCGCCGAGGGCGAGCTCGCGAGCGATCTTGATCCGCTGCGCCTCCCCACCCGAGAGTGTCGGCGCCGGTTGTCCCAGCCGGAGGTAGCCGAGCCCCACCTGCTGCAGGTGCCAGAGGGCCTGCCCCAGCCGATCCTCCTGGAGGAAGAAGCGGATCGCTTCGTCGACGGTCATCTCCAGCACGTCAGCGATGTTGACCGTCTGCGGGCGGGCAGCCGGGGCACGGCCGCGGTAGACGATCTCCAGGACCTCCGGCTTGAACCGTGAGCCGCCGCACACCTCGCACGGTACGAAGACGTCCGCCATGAAGACCATCTCCACCTGTACCTGACCCTCCCCCCTGCACCCTTCACAGCGGCCTCCGCTCACGTTGAAGGAGAAGTGGCGGGAGGTGTAGCCGCGCCGGCGCGCCTCCGGGAGAGCAGCGAAGACCCGGCGGATCTCGTCGTACGCCTTGACGTAAGTCACCGGGTTGGAGCGGGGCGTGCGGCCGATCGGCGACTGGTCGATCAGCACCGCCTCGGTGAGCCGCTCCAGGCCGCTCACGCTGTCGACCCGTCCCACCGTTTCGCCCAGATGCAGCTTGGCGGTGGTCTCTCCGCCGCTCAACCCCCGCTCCACCGCGCGGAAGAGCACGTCGTGAACGAGCGTCGACTTGCCTGAGCCCGAGACGCCGGTGACGACCGTCAGCGCCCGCTGCGGGATCACCACGTCGATGCCCTGGAGGTTGTGCTCGCGCGCGCCGCGGACGCGGATCGTGGGAACGCCCTCGACCCTGCGGCGCTCCGGGATGGGGATCTCCTCCTCCCCCGCGAGGTAACGGCCGGTGAGCGTCCGCGCGGCGATCATCTCCTCGAGCGTGCCCTGGAAGACGATCTCGCCCCCGCGCTCGCCGCTCCCCGGCCCCATTTCGACGAGGTGATCCGCCAGCCGGATGGCGTCCGGATCGTGCTCGACGACGATCACGCTGTTGCCCGCGTCCCGCAGGCGGAGAAGGAGGCGGAGCAGCCTCTCGTTGTCTTCCGGGTGCAGACCGATCGTCGGCTCGTCGAGGA
>Ga0079224_100009067_pt1 | contig 13530 bp, 8 predicted proteins | sample Stecom2015_FD_80414 | JGI IMG/M metagenome (GOLD analysis project Ga0079224, IMG submission 80414) | Agricultural soil microbial communities from Utah to study Nitrogen management - Steer compost 2015 | ecosystem: Environmental > Terrestrial > Soil > Agricultural land | place: USA: Utah... | reverse complement strand
TTTTCATCTTCCAAAATATTCAGCAACAGTTGGTTCTTGTTGGGTTTATCCACAAAATAAACCAGTTGCCGGATCGTGTCCGCCGTTGAAGAAGCCGGTGTTACTTCCACCTTGGAGGGGTCAGACAGAATGCTGTCCGCCAGTTTAACAATATCTGGCGGCATGGTGGCCGAGAAAAACAGGGACTGACGTTTTCGGGGCAATGCGGCGATTAATTTTTTCACATCATGAATAAAGCCCATGTCCAGCATGCGGTCTGCTTCATCCAGTACAAAAATTTCGATGTTTTTCAGACTTACAATGCCCTGGTTCATCAAATCCAGCAAGCGGCCGGGGGTGGCGACAAGAATGTCCACGCCCGTCCTGAGCGCGTTTACCTGCCGGGTTTGGCTGACGCCCCCGAATATCACGGTGTTGCTTAAGCCGGTATGCCGGCCGTAGGCGCTCAGGCTTTCGTCAATTTGAATGGCCAGTTCCCTGGTAGGGGTGACGATCAGGCTTCTAATAGGTTTCCGGCCTGACCCGGCCTTGCCCAAAAGCTGGAGGATGGGAATGGCAAAGGCGGCTGTTTTGCCTGTCCCCGTCTGGGCTACGCCCAGAAGGTCCGATCCCTGCAAAACCAGGGGAATGGCCTTGGCCTGTATGGGGGTAGGAACCGTATAACCTTCTTGTTTTAAGGATTTTAAAATGGGTTCAACAATATTTAAAGATTCAAATTGCATATTCTTTTTTTGTATAATTATATGGTAAAATTCACTTTTTCCTAATTTTCTTCTCGCAAGGTAAGGATTTTTAACGGTCCGGTAACCATGGATCCGAAACCTGGGTGAGGATTAAGCCTGTCATCCGATGGAGAAACTTCCCCGGGTATTTTTGTGATTTGGACAAGCTTTACACTAATTTTGGAGGAGGTTTATATCATGGAACAAAAAGGGGTTTCCTCAGAACGCTGATTTTGATAAAATAATTCAGCCAGAACCGGATCGGTCCTGAAACCGACCAGAAACGGGGAACCCTCTCAAACAGGAGTACGGGTGGACAGGAACAAAAAAATCTTACTTATCGCAGGAATCATTTTTTTACTCATCATGCTGGTTATTGGAATTGATATTTCCAAGAGAACCACCTTTCCGGGACCAAAAGGAAACACACAGGAAAGGATTGACCCCTAAGGATTTTATGCGGCGGTTAAAAGTTGAATCATTATTGGCTGTGCTGGATGCGGATGAATTGGTTTTTGAAGAAACGTTTCATCTGCAGGTTAACAAAAACATGCTGGACGAAAAAGCCAAAAGCCTGCTTGCAGAAGTCCTTGAAATTTTGGGAGGAACCGGAGATCCGGCTTATCTGACCAGTCTTAAATTTGATTTCAAAATTGAGGACTACGTGTTCTTGTACGATACAGAGTCCCACTTCAACAGGTACAGGTTAAGTACTTTTAAAGGGGAAATGTATCGGTTGTTTAATTTCCCCTGGACGGATGCCTATCGAAGGCTTTGCAGGACCTTTGAGCGGGACTGCCTGAAATCGGGCATGCAGGAAAGGATTTGGGAAGGTTCCGCGCTTGCCCGGCGCTGCTTTGGCGAGGCAGGGGAGGGGGGAGATTTTTCTGAAAACGGTGCCCCGGGGTGGAAATTGAATGCCTATAATGATGCCCAGTATGATCTGGTATCACGCCTGGCAGGGTATAAAATCATCCGTATTCCGATGTATGAGAACCTTATGTTGTCAGGAAGCCTGAAAAGAATCGACCAATTGCTGGTCCGACCGGGTGATGAAGCGCAAAAAGCAATCGTCAACTGGCTCAAAAGAAAAATGCAGTAACCACAAAGGCTTCTGAACTGTGCGCTGGCGACAGTTCAGAAGCTTTGTAGCATATATTTTTAATATCCGGGGTTTTGTGGTCCCAAATTTGGATTCACGTCCAGTTCTACCTGGGGAATTGGCATCAAATAATCCCGGTTTGGATCAAAGTTGCTGTGAGGTTCCAAAGAATTGGGGCCCTTAAAGGCGATTTCTCCCAGCCTTCTCCTTTTGATATCATACCAGCGTTTAAATTCAAAAGACAGCTCCAGCCGGCGCTCTTCAAGCACCAAATCGATAAATTGCGCCTGATCCAGACCCATCGGCACGTCAGCGGGAAAATCGCCCCCATGCCTTGCCCGGGCCCGCACCTCGTTGACGTAGCCTACCGCCTCGGCATCCGGGCCTCCCTTAATTTCAGCCAGGGCCTCCGCGGCAGTCAGCAATACTTCCGCGTACCGGAACGCGATATAGTTATGGTCGGAATATCTCCCTTCGGCATTTGAACTTCCGGGAAACCTCCTGTACTTCGCAATATGGGGTCTTTGGGTGTTCTGAAAAACCGTATATGGCTGCATCACCCCATCGATCAGGGAGGAATCCGCAAAAGCCACATGCTTGCGGTAATCCCGGTCGTCCCAGGTATTGTACACGGCCATGGAGGGTACGGTAACGCTCCATCCAAGTTCATCCGCGCCCCTGATCCCGGTCATTGCCGCCATGATATCGTCGTTGGCTCCGCCGCTACCGTTTTGCTGGCCGAGAAAATCAAGGGTGAAAATGGTTTCCTTCAGGTTGTCCGCAATTTCTGCCCTGTAAAGATCCTGATAGTCTTGTTCCAGCTCGTATCCAAACCTTCCTGCGTTGTCGATCACCCATTTTGCTTCTTCATAAGCACGCTGATAATCCTCCAGGGTCAGTGACACGGAAGCAAGATAGGAGGCAGCGGTGCCTTTGGAAGGTCTTGACCTTACACCCGAAGGCTGCATTTCTGGCAGCCACTCCTTGGCAAATTCAAGGTCCTCGATGATTCCCTGATAAACCTCCTCCGCCGGAGTCTTGGACAGGTTTTGGACGGATTCAGGGTTCTCAATAAAGTAATCAATATAGGGGATGTCTCCAAAAACCCTGACCAGGTGATAATAGCTGAAAGCCCGGATAAACCTTGCCTCCGCAATCAGGGGGTTGAGTTCGGCTGCGGCTGTTTGCATTCCTTCGGCTCCGGAAATTGCCGCATTGGCCGCCCCGATCACCTGATACCAGTAAGGCCAAAATATCCTCACCATGCCGTTGTTGTCATCCATGTTGAAGTCGTTGACCTGCTGCCTTTCGGCAGGTGTTCCCCGATCCCCGATATCCACCATGTCACTCCGCAACATCAGCGCGGAGACAAATTGTCTTCCGTAAAGCCTTTCAGAAGCAATCCATCCATAGGCGCCAAAAATTGCGATCTCCACATCCCTGGGCGTACTGAACAAGGCTTCAGGTGCCAAAAGACCCACCGGCTTTTCCTCCAGATCCGCACAGCTCATTACCGCGACAAGGATGACCAAAACTAATTTGTTAAATATATTTTTCATGTCGGTTTGCCTTATTTATGGTTAAAATCCAATGTTCAGCCCCAAAGTATATGACTTGGCGTTGGGATAACTTCCATAGTCTAAGCCGAGGTTACGGTTTCCGTTGGTAGATCCCGAAGACTGGTAGTTGACTTCCGGATCGTAGCCCTCATACCCGGTAATTGTCAGGATATTTTGGGCACTTACATAAATCCTGAAGCGCTGTATTTTCAGTCTTTCCAAAGCCGTAGCGGGCAGGTTGTAACCCAATGATAAATTCTTAAGCCTGGCGTAGCTGCCATCAAAGATCCACCGTGTGGATACGCGCCGGGTTCTGCCTGTGACTGCTCTTGGCACATCCGTATTGGTATTGGTAGGAGTCCAGCGGTTCAGGGCATTGGTTGTGGCATTGTTGATACCGGCCAGTAAGTCCAGCTCCATCAAGGTATAACTGAGGATATCATTCCCCTGAGAGCCTTGAAAGAAAATGCTCAGGTCAAAGTTTCTCCACCGGAAATCATTGTTCCAACCCCAGGTAAAATCAGGATGGGGATTGCCGATTATGGTCCTGTCGTCGCTGTTTAACTGATTGTCCGGCTGACCGGTAAGTTCTCCTGTCTCGGACCTTACCCCGTCTATATCCCTGAATTTTTCTCCTCCCGGTATTTGCTCAAAACCGCCGCCGGGAATAAAATTATCCCCTTCCTGGTATACGCCATCATAAATCCATCCGAAGAAACTTCCTACGGGATACCCTTCCCGCAGGATTTGTGTGCTTCCCAGGCCTACCATATGTCCCGGTCCTGATCCGTACTGGATGTCATTGCCGTCCGGAAGGGAAAGGATTTTGTTTCGGTTGGTCGAAATATTGATATCCATATCCCAGGAAAAAGCCCCGGTGAGGTTTCTTGAATTAATGGTGAATTCAAAGCCTTTATTCTCCACTTCCCCAATATTTTTTAGCTGGGTAGTATAACCTGAATACTGTGGAAGCTGCACCTCAAACAAAAGGCCCGAGGTTACCATTCGGTAGTACTCCATGGAAAGCGTAACCCGGTCCTCCCAAAGTCCGATGTCGGTACCGATATTAAGCTGGGTGGTTGACTCCCAGGTGAGGTCGTTGTTCGCTACAGTGGTGGGCCGCACCGCATTTACCTTTAAGCCGTTGATGACCGCAAATACCGTCGAAAATCTCGCCAGGGTCTGGTACGGGGAAATGGCCTGGTTTCCTGTTTTCCCATAGCTTACCCTCCATTTCCAAAAGCTAACCGGATCCACGGTTTCCAGAAAACCTTCCTCCTTCATGTTCCATGCGATGGCTCCGGAAGGGAAAAACGCCCATTTGTGGTTTCGGCTGAAATTTGATGAGCCGTCATACCGGGCATTGAAGGTGAACAGGTAGCGGCCCTGATAAGAGTAGTTTAACCGGCCATAAAAGGATGAAATTTGCCATTCGGTTAAATTCGACTGTGGCGACTGCCATACCGAGGCGCCTCCCAGGTTCCAGAAGGAAAACGCATCCGTTACAAAGGACTGGCCCCGGGCTTCCCAGCTTTCATCGGAGGAGGTTTGGATTGAATATCCTCCCATCGCCGTAAAGTCGTGGTCCTGCCCAAAGGTTTGGTTATAGGTGAGGTAGTTTTCGTTCAGCAGCAAAGTGGTCTTATCCGCCTCAATGGTGGCATCTCCACCTACATTCCTGCCTTCGGTGACGGTGGTGGGGGAATGGAGACCCGTTCTGCCGTTGTTGGTGGTACCTCCGAATGTCGTCCGAAACGTCAGGTTGTCCAAGATGTCATACTCCGCAAAGAAATTGGCCTGAAACCGGTCATTAAGATCCTCATTGCCCAGTTGTGTGGCCACCGCGTAAGGGTTGTCATGGGGGTCATTCATCCGTGCCGTGGTAAAAGTGCCGTCAGGATTATATATCCCCTGATCGGGCTCAAATTTGAAAGCGGATGCCACTACGCCGGGCGTCAGGCCGCCTGAGCCTTCCTGGGTGCGGACACCGTCACTGGCGCTCCGTTGGGCAAACAGGTTCAAGCCAAAATTAAGTTTTTCTGAGGCTTCGACATCAATGTTGCTGGTAACGGAAAACCGGTTATAATTGGAATTGATGATGACGCCCTTCTGGTCAAAATAGGAACCGGAGAGATAATAATTCACATGCTCGTTGCCTCCGGAGATGGATAGCTGGTAGTTTTGAATGGCACCTGTGCGGAATATCTGGTCCTGCCAGTCTGTATTTTCCCCCGCCGGCACAAAATTGCGTCTTGCTTCTGACATATAGTCCGTAAACTGCTCCGCGTTCAGCAAATCAAGTCGGTTGATCTCATTCTGCATCGAATAGGAGGTGTTCAGCTCGATTTGCGCCTGACCAGAACTCCCGCGTTTCGTGGTGATCATAATAACTCCGTTGGCACCCCTTGATCCATAAATTGCCGTGGCAGAAGCGTCCTTTAAAACTTCCACCGAAGCAATGTCTTCAGGAGGAGGCATGGCCGCACCCACAAATCCGTCAACGACAAAGATGGGGTCACTGCTGGCGTTAATGGACGTTCCGCCCCTGATCCGAACCTTAAGGGCAGCCCCCGGGGCACCGTTGTTTGACTGAATATTTACGCCAGCGGCCCTGCCCTGAAGGGACTGTACCGCGCTGATGGACGGATAGGCGGTAAGCTCTTCTGAACTTACGGAGGAAACGGATCCCGTCAGGTCACTCCTTCTCTGGGTGCCGTAGCCTACCACGACCACTTCCTCCAGGTCAGATACCGAAGGAACGAGTGAAATATCAATATTGGTTTGATTGCCAACTGCTACTTCTTTGGAGTTATAGCCAATAAAGGAAAACACCAGCGTGCTGTTTTCCGGGACGTCAAGGCTATAGACGCCGTTTAAATCAGCCGCGGTACCTATGGTAGTGCCTTTTACCAGAACGGAGGCGCCGGGAATGGGATCTCCGTTTTCATCAAATATCTGCCCCTGGACCTGAGTGGTCTGGGCAAATGCCTGCAAGCTTACTGTGAACAGAAGTAAAAGAATTCCTGTTGCAAAGTAGTTGTATTTCATCATAGGAGTCGGGTTTAGTGTGGACATTCATAATATTAATTCCCGTGGTTTTTCCGAGAAACCGCACAGGCGGTTGCGGCGGGTTCTGTGGGAACCCGTAGAAACTTTATACATTGATCATGCCACTTCCTTTATCCTCAGCAATTTTCTGCCAGAATAAGGAGATGGAGTACTGAGTATTGAGTATTGGGACGTGAGAAAGATCCGACAGTCGACGGCCACGGTTCGGAGATTGGTAACGGGGTTGTACGAAGTCTTAGACTTCGTACAGCAGTTAATGACTCCAGCGGTCGGATTACCTGAAAGATATTATCAAAAAATCCCTAAATGTGTAAGGACAAGAAAAAGTGTCTTTAAAATCAGGACGGGACAGAATTCATCGCTTATAATTCATAATTCATCATTTATAATTCATCATTCATCATTCATAATTCATTCACCGGATTGCACGCTCCCCACCTGTACCTCTCTGTTGATTTTCTTTACCAAGCCCTGGAGTACCTTTCCGGGTCCGCACTCCAAAAACTGGGAGGCGCCATCCCCGATCATGTGCTGGACCGACTGGCTCCATCGGACAGGGGCGGTAAGTTGGGCAATGAGATTGGTTTTGATCAGTTCCAGGTCAGTTACTCCCGAGGCGTTTACATTTTGGTAAATGGGGCAAACGGGATCATGAAAAACAACGGCATTGATGGCGGTTTCAAGTTTTTCGGCGGCAGGCTCCATTAAGGGAGAATGAAATGCTCCTCCAACAGCCAATGGCAGGGCCCTTTTGGCACCGGCTGCTTTCATCTTTTCACAAGCCGTCTCAATTCCTTTTACAGTACCGGAAATCACCACCTGTCCTGGACAGTTATAGTTTGCAGGAACCACAATTTCGTCCTGAATGGACGCACATATTTCCTCTACCTGAGCATCCTCCAGACCTAAAATCGCGGCCATGGAGGAAGGGTTGATTTCGCAGGCTTCCTGCATGGCCATCGCCCGCTGGTATACCAGATGCAGGCCATCTTCAAAAGTAAGCACCCCGTTGGCCACCAGGGCCGAAAATTCACCCAAAGAATGTCCGGCAACCATGTCCGGCATAAAGCTGGGAAGGGTTTTGGCAAGAACGACCGAATGTAAAAATATCGCTGGCTGGGTCACCCGGGTTTGTTTGAGCTCGTCCTCCGTACCTTCAAACATGATGTCCGTGATGTTAAAACCCAGAATTTCATTGGCCTGCTCCAGAAGTTTTTTGGCAATTTTGTTCGAGTGATATAGATCTTTTGCCATACCCGGAAACTGGGCTCCCTGGCCGGGAAATATATATGCTTTCATAAAATGGGGTTGTATAATTGGATCAAAGGTAGGAAAAGAAATTAAAATGTTATTTTACAAAAACTGAAGGGACACCCAAAGGACTGACTGAGAGATTCCTTGTTAAACCTGATCAGGCTGTCGTAGGGTTCGGTCCAGTTCCCTGAAATATTCCAGTAACTGCTCCGGGTCCTCCAATGGTTTTCCTGACAAACTTTGTGCTACTTCTATCACGGGCAGGCTCGGCAAACCGCGGTCCCGGAGATGATGGGTCAGCTTAAGTACCATGAAGCCGTCCATCCATTGCCAAAATCTGCGGCGGAATACGGCCGGGCTGTTGGACTGCTTTCTCATTTGCAGGACCTTGGGGATCAATCCGGCTTCTTCCAGAAAGTCCCTTAACCCGGAAGCAAATGGCTCCAGGCTTATCTCATTCCCATACCATTCCGGAACAGCCTCAAAAAACAATTTTAGCCGCTCATAAATTTCCGGGTGGTAAGAATAAAAGGTGCCCGGATTTCTTTGCCAGTCGGTCTGCGCTTTACCGGTTCCAAAAGGGACCCGGTCAGACACGCGGCCGGCTGGATATACCGTGGCCGGAATTTCTTTCCACCCCACCAAAGGGAGCAGTTTATGCAGGAAATAAAAATCCTCCCCGGCTTTTCTGCGGTTCATGCCCCCGCCCTGGGCATACACGGAAGCCCGGACTGCCATGCAGGAGCCCACGGTATGCCTGGCAAAGGGATAGCCGGCCATTTTTAATCCATGTATATAACACCGTAAATGAAGTTCATATAGGATGATTCCCGCCCTCAGCACTGGATCGGATTCCTGTGCATAAAGGTGTGCGAACTGGAAATGACCCAAACCGACTGCCGGATCGGAAAAGGCGGAATGGGCCGCTAGTAAATAGTTGTCTGAAACAGTGCAGTCGGCATCCAGGCAGAGTATCGGACCATCCTTCTCCAGCATCGCCCACCTACGGGAGGCTTCGTCCATGCCGATTTTCCTTGCCAGGCCCGCCCCGGCAAATTTATGGGGAAGGTTTTCCTCCCGGATCAGCAGCAACGAAAAATGCGCAGGTTTTTCTTTTTTCCAATCCTCTAACTGCTTTAGGGTTTTCTGGTTGCACTCAAGCACCTTTATGCCTGCCTTTTCCGGAGCGTTGACAACAACAATGACCTCAACCGCTCCGGGAGGAGGCTGGCAGGCAGCCAGGGAGCGTAAGGTAGTGATGATGTCCGGCTCCTTATAGGAAGGAATTACAATGGAAAGGCAATGCGACGGGTCCGGTGGGTGCATAAAATAGGGGCCATTGACCCTAAACCTTTGGGTGTATGTATGAAAAATAGAAGAAAGATTATGGCGCATGATCTACTGTTTGAAGCAAAAATAGCGGAAAATTCGTCATGGGCCTTAGCCGGAGTCTATACGGACATAGAAGCGGATCATCATCGGGCAGGTCATTTATTGTTTAACACAAATCAACTCAATCCCAGCCTTCCCTGACCAATATGCAACAATAAATATTCAAATTTGGGATTCCTTAGTATCTTAGGCCCCATGAAATACTCCATTGATGTAAAGGTGAATTCTTCCCCGGAATGGCTGCAGGCGGTTTTGGGGGATTTTGACAGCTTTTTGCAGGATCATGCGGACTGCGAGCGAAAAGCCTCCGCGATGGCTACCTCCATGATCGCCAAGTATCCGGAAAAAGAAGCCATTATTCCGGACATGATCGCCACCGCCATTGAGGAGCTGGAGCATTTTCAACAGGTTTTTCAGCTTATGCAATCCCGCGGAGTGGGTCTGAACCAGGATATGAAAGAAGACCCCTATATCAAGCAATTGATGCCACTCACCCACGGCGGGACTCAGGAATCCCGTTTTCTGTCCCGGTTGTTGATGGGTTCGGTGGTGGAGTGCCGGGGATTTGAACGGTTTAAAATGATTGCTGAAGCCCTGGAGGATGAAGGCCTTAGGAAGTTTTACAAAACCTTATGGATATCCGAAGCCAAGCACGGCAATATTTTTGTGGAACTTGCGCTAAAATATTTCCCGGAAGATACCGTGTATACACGCCTGCATGAGATGATGGACTTTGAAGGCGAAGTCGTGCGAAACCTTCCGATAAGGGCGGCATTGCATTAGCGGCAATGACCCTACCGATCCAAAGATAAAAACCTTAATTACCGATCCCATGAAAAACAAATGTCTAAAATGGATTTGTTACTGCCTGTTGGCCGTGCTCTCTACCGCGGTGTCTGCCCAGGACGGAATACCTGCTGACTGGAAGCTTGGCAGCCAGGCCTATACCTTCCGGCTTTTTTCCCTTGAGGAAACGCTGGAAAAGCTGAACAGCATCGGCGTGCGGTATGTGGAACTTTATCCCGGCCAAAAGATAAACAAAACCGGTGAGGCTACCACAAATTTTTCCGCTTCCAAAGCCGATCTGGAAACGATAAAAGGTTTGCTGGAAAAATATGACGTGGAGGCAGTGGCTTATGGGGTGGTAAGTCCCGGTGATGAGGATTGGCCTGCAGTATTTGAATTCGCAAAGGCACTGGGCATCGGGATTATTACCTCCGAACCCAGGCCAAACCAGCTTGACCTCGTTGAAAAGCTTTGTGAAGAGCACCAGATCAAGCTGGCGATACACAACCATCCCCTTCCTTCTTTGTACTGGCATCCGGAAGTGCCCCTGAGGCTGTTGGAGGGGCGGAGCAAGCTTCTGGGAGTATGTGCGGACGTAGGCCACTGGGTACGTTCAGGCCTGGATCCTGTGGAATCCCTGCGCCAACTGGAAGGCAGGGTGATCAGTCTACATCTTAAAGACCTGAGCGAATGGGGCGTCAGGTCCGCCCATGATGTGCCCTGGGGCAAGGGAAACTCCAACATTGCAGGCGTATTGCATGAATTGCACAGACAGGAATTCAAGGGTGTTTTTTCGGCAGAATATGAACACAACTGGGAAAACAACCTACCTGAGGTAGAGGAGAGCATGGAGTATTTTAAAAGAGTGGCTTCGCAGTTTGATTAGGTATGGGTACTCAGTACTGGGAATTGAGTATTGCGTATGTAGTATATGGAATGTAGTTGGTATGTGGATGGTAGAAACGAAGTACAACATATCCGGTACTTTCCAACTTTTAAATAACGATAGCGCTCAATTACCTGTTTACGCTCCACCATCCAGACAGATTCTAAGCATTCAGTAATAAATCAATTTTCTTTTGATGAAAACAAAGCATTTCACGCCCGTATTTTTGTTTCTCTTTTTCACCGTTTACGCAAGTTTTGCCTTTCAGGAAGTGCCGGTTTCCCAGGCCGGGCAGGTAAGTGCCAGTTTTGAACACAACGACGATGGTTTTCAGTTTACCAGCCCTGATGAAAAACACCAGCTTCAGATTCAGGGAAGGATTCAGTTCCGGTTTGCTACGCCCTATGATGCCCATCCGGTTTCCATGGATGAATTGGTTCGGGACGCTCAAAGTGTGTTCAAGATCAACAGGGCGAGGCTAAAAATAGGAGGTTATTCTTATCAACCCTGGTTGAAATATTATCTTGAGTACGATGTATCGGGATCCCGGCTGTTGGATTATCACATTATGGTGGAAAAATTCCCCTGGCTGAAGCTGAAGCTGGGGCAGTGGAAGGCTGAGTATTCCAGGGAACGGAGCATTTCCAGCGGGGAACAGCAAATGATGGACCGCTCTATTGTCAACAGGCCGTTTACCTTGGACCGGCAACAAGGGGTGTCATTGTACGGACACCTCGATGGACCAGGGGCGGCTGATATTAATTATAACCTTTTCGTACTAACCGGCAATGGACGGGGAAGAGGGGAAAATGACGATGATAAATTAATGTACGCAGGCAGGTTTCAGTGGAATGTATTGGGGGACGGAGTAAGTGTTTCGGGATCCGATCTGGAATATCATGGGAAGCCCGCGGCCTCCCTGGCTTGGGCAGGTGCCACCAATACCAGCCAGTTTACCCGCTTTTCTTCTTCGGGAGGGGGAAACCTGGAGGGCTATGAGGAAGGTGTGCCGGGGCAGTATAAGGTGGAACAGTGGCTGCTTGAGACCGCCTTTAAATATAGATCTTTGAGCGTTCATGGGGAATATCACCAAAAAAGCATCGCGGACATGGTAAATAATGACCTTAGGGAAATGAATGGATGGTTTGGGCAAGCCGGCTATATTCTCAACAATAGACAGCCGGAGGATAAAGCCCTGGTGGAACTGGCCATGAGGTACGCCCAGTTTAGGCCCGATGTGGAACTTCCCCAGGATATCCAGGAGGAATTTTCTTTGGCGGTTAACTGCTTTTTTAACAAGCACCTGAACAAGCTGACCGCGGATGTGACACTGTTTGAATTTGACTCCATGGACCAGGATGCCTCTGGTTGGAGGTTCCGGCTCCAGTATGATTTTTCTTTTTGATAGCCACCAAAGGCTCTAAGACACAAAGAATGGTAAAAAAACTTCGTGTCTTCGGGCCTTCGGGGAAAATAGCATAGCCACAAAGCACCAAGTCACTAGGTGAGTAAGGCTTTGATCGGGAAAGAAAATAGGCGATTAGGTAAAAATTCTTAGTGTCTTCGCACCTTAGTGGCAAAAAAGCGGCAAAAAAATCTGGGGTCCTGTAGCAAATGGGCGCCAGGCAGCGTCCCGTTATAAACACCTGCCATGAACAAAGTATTTTCAACCCCTTTGCTGTTACTTGTGGTTGTGCTTGGAATCCATGCCTGCATACCCGAAGGCGAGAAAGCGCCGCTGGAAGCCAACCTCAGACCGCTGCAGGTCCACGAAATACAAAATGTGGAGGCCAGTACCCAATTTGCGGTGGATTTGTTTCACCAACTCCGTAAGTCCAAAGCCCCTAATCAGTTTTACAGTCCTTACAGCATCCATGTGGCGCTGTCCATGGCCATGAACGGAAATGAAGGAGAAGCCCTGGAAGAATACCTGGATGTACTTGGTTTTGGGGACCGAACCTTGACGGAAGCCAACGCAGGGGCAAAAGACCTGACGGAATTTTTGCTTCAGGTGGACCCAAAGGTGAAATTATCCATCGCCAATGCCATTTGGTACCGGCATGATTATCAGGTGAAGGTGCCGTTTAAACAAACTGCGGAAAAATTCTATCAGGCGGAAGTTTCGGGCATTGACGTACTAAATCCCAACTCCGTTGATATCATCAACAATTGGATAGCGCAGCAGACCGAAGGAAAGATCCAGGATATGCTAGACCGGGTTCCGGCGGACGCGGTGATGTCCCTGGTCAACGCCATTTATTACAAGGCGGACTGGAAATACCGGTTCGACAAGGAAAAGACCGAAAAGGCGCCTTTTTTTGTTTCTCCCGGTAAGCAGGTTCAGGTGGACATGATGGGCTTGGGAAAAGCAGGAACTATTAAATCCTACCATGCCGGGGGATTTGCATATCTGGAAATCCCCTACAGCACGGGGCAGTATTCGATGGGCATTTTGCTCCCGGAGGACCACAACCTTGCGGAGGTGGAAAGGGCGTTTACCCTGGAAAATCTGGAGCTTTGGAGAACTAAGGCCGTGGAAAGAAACGTCCTGCTGAAAATGCCAAGGTTTAGGTTGCGGCAGAAAATGGAAAATATGGCGGACGATCTGATGGCCATGGGCTTAGAGATTCCTTTTAAATTCGACTCTAGAAACTTTACCCTGCTCTTTGACAATCCAACGGAATTGTTGAAGATCAACCGGGTAATCCATGATGCGGTCATTGAAATAGATGAAAAAGGCAGCGAAGCGGCGGCGGCAAC
>Ga0079224_100009066_pt1 | contig 13531 bp, 9 predicted proteins | sample Stecom2015_FD_80414 | JGI IMG/M metagenome (GOLD analysis project Ga0079224, IMG submission 80414) | Agricultural soil microbial communities from Utah to study Nitrogen management - Steer compost 2015 | ecosystem: Environmental > Terrestrial > Soil > Agricultural land | place: USA: Utah... | reverse complement strand
TCCGTCAAGAAATTTGACAGGAGGAAATTGACGAAATCCGGCGTTTCCCAGAAGGGCGAGTGCGAGGCGCTGGAGATCCGGAAGCACTTTCCTCGCCAAAGATTGGAATAGGGAACGCTTTCGACGTAGTCGAGATTGATGATCTGGTCATCGTTGCCGTTGACAATGGCTGTCGGCAAGCGCGTGGTGGCCAATGCGTCCCGCTGGTTGATGCCTGCCCCCCGATCTGCGGCAGCAAACAGCGTGCTTCTGAACTCCCGGTCCGTTCGCTCGATGGCCAGTAGCATGAAGCGCTCGAAATCGGCGCCGAATACGGTTCTGGCAAATCGTTCGGCCTGCTCCGGGGTCAGTTCGCTCTGTGAGCCGAGACCATTCAAGGGCTTTCCGCGGAATCCTTCGGCCATATTCGTTCCCACGGCCGGCGTTCCCATCAGAAACAGTCCCCGCGCAATCGCCGAGTGCGCAAGCATTTCGATTGCTACGTGTCCGCCAAGCGAGGCACCGACGATTGCGGCATTGCTGACGCCCAATTCGCCAAGGAGCTCTATGGTTAAATTGGCGAGGCCAGGGCGAGTATACGTTCGTTCGGGATCGGGTGCATCGTCCGAATCGCCATGTCCCGGAAGATCGAACGTGATCAAGCGGTATCCTTCGAGAAACGGCGATGCGACCTGCTTGCGGAAGACCTGGCGGCAAGCCGAATTTCCATGAATGAACACGACGGGAAAACCGTGTCCCCTTGTCTCAACGGCAATCCTGCCATGAGACGTCTGAATGTCGTGTCGAGTTGCTGTTTGCATATACGTTCTCCTTGCGCTCCTCGGATTTCAACCGAGGTCGGCGGCCTGGCAGACTAATTCCGAGAAAACCGAGCCGGACGTGGCGATGGACCTCGCCACGCGTTGAGAAGCTCCAAAGCAGGGGCGATAAACTTCAGCCCTGCTCGGAGCGTGCGATGCCTTGTGCGTGCGACAGGCCGTGCTGCAGCCGGATCAAATCTGCTGCCCGCTCGCCGATGACGACGCACGGCGCCATCGTGTTTCCCGTCGTGATGCGCGGCATGATGGAGGCATCGGCGATGCGAAGGCCTTCCATGCCATAGACCTTGAGCTGGTTGTCGACCACCGACATGCTGTCACGCCCCATCTTGGCCGTGCAGGACTGATGCCAGTAGGTGACCGCGGACTTGCGAATGAAATCGATCATTCCCGCCCGATCCCGCGTGCGGGGTGCCGTCTCGCCCTTGACCAGCGGCGTGAAAGCCTCGCTGTTTCCCACCTCGCGGCACAGTTCCACCGCTGCCAACGCGGCCGCCACGTCTTCGGGCTCACTCAGGGAATTCGGTTCGATGAGAATGGGATCGCCCGCATCGGGGCCCGAAAGGCGCAGCCGACCGCGGCTTTTCGGTTGTGCAAGCCCGGCAAACATTGTCCAGCCATGCTCCGGGGTTTCCAGTCCCGCCTCGGCCGGCGAAGGCACCGCGAATTCGAGCTGGCACTGAAGGATATCCGGCTGGCGAAGGCGGGAATCGCTTTTCCAGTAGAGTGTCGCCTCGCATCCGCCACCGCCGACGCCTTCAGGCTTGCGGTACGCCCAGGTGCACCCGAACGCGATGTGATCCTGGTGATTGCGGCCGACGCCCGGGAGATTCTGAACAACGGGAATTCCGTGCGCCTGCAACTCCTCCTTGGGACCGATGCCGGACTGCATGAGAACTTTCGGCGTATGGACCGCGCCGAGCGACAGCACCGTCTCGCAGCGCGCGCGATATTGACGCCGCTCGCCATCGACCAGAACCTCGACCCCGATCACCTTCCTGCCATCGAGCACGAGCCGCGTGACCAGCGCATTCGTAAGAACAGTCAGGTTCGGCCGCGCCATCATCGGATACACGTAGGAGCGGAACACCGATTCCCGTTTGCTTTCCCGGATGCGCAACTCCGCAATCGATGCGCCGCCCGCGCCTTCCATCATCTCCCCGTTCGCGCTGGCGAAGACCGGAATGCCCATCAGGCCCGCAGCATTGACCAGGGCTTCTGCGACCGGCTGCGGAGTCTCGGGCTGCGCCACATAGACCGGCCCTCCGGTCCCCCGTCGCAAGGAATCCGGCATACCGCGCCAGTCCTCGATCCGGCGATAGTAGCGCAGCACCGACTCGTAACCCCAGGCCTCATCGCCCGCTTCGGCGGCGAAGTGGTTCCAATCCTCCTTGTGGCCTCGCGCCCACACCATGACGTTGATGCTCGAGCCGCCGCCAAGTCCCTTGCCCATGCTCAAAGGAAGCCGCCGGCCATCGAGTCCGGGTGCGGGCTCTCCGACGAAACCCCAATCCCGCTCGCTGCCGAGGTTCAGCGGCCACTGGGCCGGTTCCGAAACGCTCTCGGCCGCGTCATCTCCTCCCGCCTCGAGCAGGAGCACCCGCGCATTGCCGTCTTCAGCCAATCGGGCTGCGACAACCGATCCGCTGGAGCCGCCGCCGCACACAATGAAATCGAAATCGTTGTCGGAATATTCGCGCAGCGCGTCCTGCTTGTCTGACCGGCTTTCGGCTTCGGTCATGAACTGCAATGCCCTTTCCATGGGTCGACCTTTCCTGAGGGTTTCCAGTGAAGAGGGCCGCTTCATAACCCGAGTCGTTTCCAAAAACAACAATTATATCATTTCTATCATTTTTTATGAGCACGTCGCCGCATGAACGCAATGCGACGGCCATTGTCTGGCAGGCTCTGTCTGGCAGGCTGTTTCGCATGCGGCAGATTTGCCTGAAAACTCAAACCCATAGGGAAATCCATGGAATGTTCTACCGATATTATCCATTTTCCTGCGCAGATATTTCATAGATTAGCCTCTATATGGATTAATTGCCGAATGATCCCGGAAATTTTGAACGGACATTTTTCCTGCCTTCAATTACCCTGAAGCCAACGCAGGCCGTCCCTGACATCGTCACTCCAGTCGCACCGCCCTGTGCCGGAAGCCGCGCAGGTCCAGGGAGAACGTTCGGGCGCGGCGCATGGAGACAGCGGCGGAAAACAAGGGAGACAATATCGCGATGCGACCGGTGGACGCCGACATCATCGACCTCGTCAGCGACAGCGTGATCACGCGCGATCTGACCGGCCGAATCGTGACATGGAACGCCGCCTCGCAGGATCTTTACGGCGTGGCGAGCGATGATGCGGTCGGCCGGCGGCCGGACGATTTGTTCGCGTCCGCCTACCCCGCTCCCGTGGAGGAGATAGAGCGGGCGCTTATGCGCACCGGGCGCTGGACGGGTGAAATCCGACGAAAGACCAAGTACGGCGCGACACGGGACATGCTCGTGTCGTGGTCCTTGCGACACGACGAGACCGGCGCTCCATCCGCGATCGTGGAGATTGGGCGCCCCGCCCGCTCCCGGGCGGAACAATCGGACGGCGGGGAACATGCTGATCTCGTCCAGGCGATGGAGGTGTCCTTCTGGGAGTTCGACATCTCCGGCGCAAAGCGCATTCTCGGCCGGCTCGGCGAAGACGGAACGGCGGATCTCCGCGCCCGTCTCGCGAACGATCCCCTGCTCGTTCGCGATATGCTGCGCGCGATGCCGGTTAAAAGCTTCAACCGCCATTCCGTGGCACTCTTCGGTTGCGGAAAGGTCGAAAGGCTTCCCGTTGATGCGGAGCAGTTCTGGTCCGAAGGCAACGAGCCGGCCCCCATCGATTTGCTGGTCGAAACGCTTGTCGACAAATCGCCCTATTCCATGGAGTGCACGCTTCATCGCGCCGACGGCACCGCCTTTTGCGCGCATCTCACGGCTGCACGGCCATCGAACGCGGAAAGCCTGATTATCGGCGTCAGGGACATCTCTGCACAGAAGGAGGCGTTTCTCCAGCTTGAAGCCAACGAGCTTCGCTATCGCAATCTCTTCCGCTACATGCCGATCGGCCTGGCGCAGATCGATGCCAGCGGGCTTGTTTCGATGTTCAAGGCGCTTCGCCAGCAGGGCGTGGAGGATATTACCGCCTATATCGACGAGAATCCGGCATTTCTCACGCAGGTCCTCGAAGTCCTGGAGGTCGAGGAGGTCAACCTGCATATTCTCGGCATGTTCGGGGCCAAGTCGGCCTCGCAGATGCTGGGGCCGATCGCGCGCTACTGGAAAGCCAGCCTTCCGACCCTGCGGCGTTCCATTGAGGCGCGATATCGCGGCGAGGCGTTTTTCCAGGAGGAGACCAAGATTGCCCGCCTCGACGGCGAGATTATCGACGTGCTGTTTGCGACCGCGCGTCACGGGGCCATCGCGGACAAGAGCCTGGTCGGCTTCATCGACATCACCGGGAAAAAGAAATCGGAAGCAGCCCTGCGCCGCAGCGAGCGGCGGCTGCGGCAGGTGGAGGCGGAATTCGCGCATGCGGCGCGGGTCTCCATGCTGGGCGAACTCACCGCATCCATCGCGCACGAGGTCAATCAGCCGCTCGCCGCCATCACCACCAATGGCGAGGCGGGCTTGCGCTGGCTGGGCCGTCCGGAGCCCGACCTTCCGGAAGTCGAGGAACTGATCAAGCGCATCGTCTCGGATGCCCGCCGCGCGGCGAGCGTCATCGCCCGCGTGCGTTCCATGGCGCTGCGCCGCGCCCCCGAGCACGAGCGTCTCTCGCTCGACGACGTGATCCGCGAGTCGCTCCTGTTCCTCGGGCATGAATTCCAGTCGCAGCGCGTGACGGTCGTTCATCACCCCGCGTCAGACCTTGATGCGCGCGTCGTCGCCGACCGCACGCAATTGCAGCAGGTCGTCGTCAATCTCGCCGTCAATGCAGGACAAGCCCTGGCTCAGTCATCCGCCGGCGAGCGGAAGATCGTCTTCCGGACCATCTGCGACGGTGCCCTGGTGCGCTGCACCGTCGAGGATTCCGGCCCGGGCATCGCGGCCGAGCACGCAGGCCGTCTTTTCCAGAGCTTCTTCACGACCAAGGAAGACGGAATGGGCATGGGGCTGCCGATCTGCCGCTCCATCGTCGAGGCCCACGGCGGCACGATCCATGTCGACGGGGAAAGCATGCTGGGGGGCGCGCGCTTCACGTTCGCGCTTCCCGCCGCCGACTGAAACCGGAACGGCTTAAACCCACGTTCAATGGGCGCAGGCCGCTCGTTCCTGCATCCTGCAGATGCTGATCGATGGTTGCAGGCCGCCTCCACCCGCAAGGCCATGACAGCGCCTCCCATCATCGGGCGGCAGCTCGGATGCCGCCGCCCGATGCAGGAGACACCGCCGCAAAACCTTAAACCAAGGCTGCCGGATGCAGCATCAACAGAAGGAACGAAATCATGGGACTTACGCAGCTCACCCTCTCGCTTGCCAGCGCCACCATGCTTGCGCTTGCCACGCTCACGGCCGTGCCGGCCCAGGCCGCGCCGATCAAGAACGTCGTGCTGGTGCACGGCGCCTTTGCCGACGGTTCCGGCTGGCGCGGCGTCCATGACGAACTGACCCGGCGCGGGTATCGCGTGACGATCGTCCAGAATCCGCTGACCTCGCTCGAAGACGACGTCGCCGCAACGAAGCGTGCGCTGGATCGCCAGGACGGCCCGTCCATTCTCGTCGGCCACTCCTGGGGCGGCACCGTCATCACGGAGGCGGGCGTTCATGCGAACGTGGCCGGCCTGGTCTATGTCTCCGCCCTCTCGCCCGATGCCGGCGAAACGACGGCCCAGCAGTATGAAGGCTTCGCGCCGACGCCCGAATTCGTCATCGAGACGACAGAGGACGGTTTCGGCTTCGTGAGCCGCGAAAAGTTCAAGGCCGGCTTCGCCCACGACGTCAGCGATGCGGATGCGGCTTTCATGCACGACTCGCAGGTGCCGATCAACATGGCCGTCTTCGGCACCAGGCTCACCCACGCGGCATGGCGCACGAAGCCGAGCTGGGCAGTGATCGCCACCGAAGACAAGGCATTCGATCAGGCAATGCTGCTGCACATGGCCGAGCGCATCGGTGCGAAGATCACCACGGTCTCCGCCAGCCACGCGCTGTTCATGACGCAGCCCAGGGTCGTCGCCGACACGATCGAGCAGGCGGCGCAGAACGCCCTGCAGGCGACCGAGTAACGACCTGCTCGGGAAGCGGGGGATGCCGTCGGCATCCCCCGCTTGCGCTTTGCGGCACGGAGGCGGCGGGAGCGGCCACGCGCAGCCGATTAAACCACCGTATGATTTCGCGCGCCGGAAATTCCATGGCATAAAGGGCAAGGCATGCGGCACTGCGGGGCAGGCGCCGGCATTTCCGATCATTCGCCAAAGAAGGCTGCGGTGACCAGATCAGCGCCAACCGTCCACATCATCGACGACGACGAGTCCGTCAGGTTCGCGCTCGACACGCTTTTCCGGTCTGTCGGCCTGGCCACCCGGACATATATATCGGCGCAGGATTTTCTGGATGCAAGCCGGCCGGACAGCGAGGGTTGCCTCGTGCTGGACATCCGCCTGCACGGAATGAGCGGTCTCGATTTCCAGGAACAGCTTGTCGAGAAGGGCATCCAGATCCCGGTCGTCCTGATGACCGGGCACGGCGATATCCCGATGTCCGTGCGCGGAATGAAGGCGGGCGCGGTCGACTTCCTGACGAAGCCCTTTCGCGACCAGGACATGCTCGATGCCGTCGCCTCCGCGATCAAGCTCGATCGCAAGCGGCGCGAGAGCAGTGACGGGCTGGCGGACCTCGAGGGCTGCTTCAAAACCCTGTCCCCGCGCGAACAGCAGGTCATGGTGATGGTGACAAGGGGCCTGCTCAACAAGCAGGTCGCAGGAGAACTCGGCATCAGCGAAATCACGGTGAAGATCCACCGGGGGTCCGCGATGCGCAAGATGAAGGCGCGCACCCTGCCCGACCTCGTCAGAATGGCCGATGCGCTGAAGCTGCGCGAGCGGCCGGATCTCAATAACACCAGCGTATGATTCCGCACGCCGCCCATCTGTGCGAAAAGTATGCCAGACCCTCTCCCGGCATAAGGCCAGCCATCGATGCAAGCGCACAGGGACGTGCTGATAGCGATCGTAGACGACGATGATTCCTTCCGCATCGCGATGGAAGGATTGATCCGTTCTCTCGGCTATCGCGCTGCCGGATACGCCTCCGCCGAACTGTTCCTCGGTTCCGAAACCGGCCGCGACGCAGATTGCATCATATCCGACATACAGATGCCCGGCATGAGCGGCATGGAAATGAAGCGGCGGCTGGATGCCGAGGGACGGAACATGGCCGTGATATTCGTCACGGCCCACACCGATGCCGCGCTGTACAGGCAGGCCATGGAATGTGGTGCGGCGGCGCTGCTGCACAAGCCGTTCGAAGGCCAGCTGTTGATCGACAAGCTGCACGGAGCGCTCGGCCTATAGCCCCTGGCGCAGCGGCCGTTGCGCAACAAGAATGCGGCCGGTTTTACTCGCCCGCAGCCGGACCCGCTACCGTGTGATCGGCTTTCGCACCGCCACCCTGATTTCCTGTTTCGGTAGACGGCACTGTAAGGTATGCAGCGTGTCGTGAACACTTCAGTTTAGACAGGATCGGCATGAACGACGATAATCACTCAGTGCTGCGGGGCCGCTTTCAGCAGCACAAGTCGAGGCTCAGCCGGTCCGAATTGGCCGTCGCAGAATACTTTCTCGCAACGCCGATCGACGTTCTGATCTTCGAGAGCGCCGAGGACATCGCGGTCAAGAGCGGCACCAGCGACGCGACGGTGATCCGCGCAGCGCGCAGGCTTGGTTTCAGCGGCCTGCCGGAACTCAAGAGGCTCTCCAGCCGCAACATGGCCAAGAGCATCCCGACGACGGAACGGCTTTCGCAGCGGTTCCGCGCCACAGGCGACAATCTTCACGTGATCACGAAGCGCATATTTTCCACCGTGCACGAGATCATGACCTCATCGGAGGAGAAACTGGACGTCGATTCGCTTGCCCATGCGATACAGCTCGTCGACGCGGCCGATACGGTATGGTGCCTCGGCTTCGGGCGGTCCGAAGTGGAAGCCAAGCATTGCGCGATCGCGCTGAGCCGCGTGGGACTGCGGACACGCCATTCCGGATCCTCCGGCTTTTCCCTCGCCAACGAGCTGATCGAGCTCAGGGGCGAGGATGTGGTGATCCTCTTTCACACCGCGCGCGACACCGCGGAACTGAGGCTTGTCGTCAATCAGGTTTCCGAGCTCGGCTGTCGCGTCGTGCTGGTGTGCGGCGTCCAACTGACCGAGCGTTATCGCGATAAGGTCTCGGCGGCGCTGACCTGTGTCGGGTCCGCAACGGGACTGGCGAGCTGGACGCTCGGCGCCATCGTGATCTCCGATATCCTCGCCTACGGGGTTGCCGCGCGCAATCAGGACCGGGCCCTGAAAACGCGAAAGAGGCTCGCACGACTGAGAGAGCAGATCCCGCAATAACCGAGCCGATCGGGTGCGCGTCTCACAGCCATAAAAAGATGACAATAACAGTATTGTTTTGTTGATATCTGCACTTCAATAATGTAGCACTCACGACAAGGCTGCATGGGCAGCAACCTATCTTGCGCGTCGTCGAGGGGCATCCATGAAACATCTCCCTGAAATTATCCGCTAGTGCGCCGCGGGGTGAAGGGTCGCCAACGGCACGCCGCCTCGCACCTCGCTTCAAACTGATGGCTCTCGACGCGCGACCCTCGTCGACGCGGCGGGGACGCTTGTCTTCTCGTTCTTCACTTCGGGGACTCCAATGACTTTCTACAGCAAGCTCGCCAGGTCGGCTCTTCTCGCTTCGGTCGCTCTCACGCCCGCCAACGGTTTCGCCCAGGACGCGGAGAGCGGCGGAACCATACTGGAGGCGATCACCATCACCGGTAACTGGCTCGAGCAACCGAATGCGGAAAAGGTTCTGAAGCATCCCGGCGCCCGCACGATCATGGATCGTGCAGAGCTTGAGGAGCGCGGCGCGGCCGATATCCGCGACGCCCTCAACCAGATTCCCGGCGTGCAGGTGCAGGAAAGCAGCGGGACGGGCGGAAGCGACGTCTCGCTCAACCTCGGCGTACGCGGCCTGACCTCGCGCCTGTCACCGCGCTCGACGGTGCTGATGGACGGAATTCCGCTGTCCTACGCGCCCTACGGCCAGCCGCAATTGTCGTTCTTTCCTCTTACCCTCGGCAATGTCGACACGGTGGATGTCGTCCGCGGCGCGGGCTCGGTTCGCTACGGGCCTCAGAATGTCGGCGGCATCATCAACTTCGTGACGCCCCCGATCCCGGACGACTTCACGGCCCGCTTCTCTTCGGGCGCGGAATTCGGCGGCGGCGGGACGAAGGCGACACCGAACGTCCTGATCGGCGGGACCAACGACGATGGTCTTGGCGCCGCGCTTCTCTATTCCGGCATCCACGGCACGGGCTATCGTGACGGCAATGACCGGACCGATATCGACGACATCATTTTCAAGGCACGGTACGAGTTCTCGGACACCGACGCACTTGCCTTCCAGTATCATCACTATAGCGGCGAAGGCCGGATGCCGGGCGGGCTTACGGCAGCCGAATATGCGGCCGATCCATTCCAGTCGACGCGGCGCTACGACGAGTTCACGGGACGGCGCAACGATATCTCGCTGCGCTACCAGCACAATGACGGCGAGAACAACTTCGAGATCCTGGGCTACTACGTGAACTCCTTCCGCGGCAGCCATGTCGAGCAGCAGGGAACGGGGGCCAATGCCGGCCTCTATCGCCTGACATCGGCGCCACGTGAATACGAGTATTTCGGCATCGAGCCGCGCTATTCCCGCCTGTTCGAGCTTGGCGAGACCACACACGAGGTGACGATGGGATACCGCTATCTCTGGGAGGAAAGCTCGGAAGTCGCGGCGCGCACCGGCTTTTATGACCGGGCGGCCGGCGTGAACCCGCACTCGCTTCCGATGAATACCTATCAGACAAGCAAGGGCGGCACGACGGCACATGCCTTCTACATCGACGACAAAATCCAGATCGGCAACTGGACGGTCACGCCAGGCATCCGTTACGAGATGATCAGCACCAACAACACCGTGACCGACCTTGTCGGCGGGGTCGTGACCGGGGTGCGCTCCCCCGAACTCGACGCCAACGAGCTTCTCCCCACGCTCTCCGTCGCCTACCAGGTAAACGATGCCTGGAGCGTCTTCGCAAACGCGGGCGTCTCTTTCGGGCCGCAGCAATATAGCCACCTGGCATCGACGACGGATGGCCTTACTCCCGAGACCGCGACGACATACGAAATCGGCACGCACTATCAGGGCGACAACTGGGGTGCCGAGCTCACGGCCTTCTACATCGACTTTGACGAGGCGCTCCTGCTCACCCGCAACATCGTCGGTGAAGGCCGTTGGACCAATCTCGGGGCGACGAAGCACCAGGGCATCGAGGCGGCCGGGCGCTACGATCTGGGCAGCGTCGTCCCGGCGCTCGAAGGGCTCTCGCTCTATGCGACCTACACCTATACCGAGGCGACCTTCGAGGCCGGCGCGTTCAAGGGCAAGGACCTTCCCTTCTATTCCCGCCATTTCGGGACGATCGGTGCCAGCTACCGCCATGAGGACTGGGTGATCAACGCCGACGTCTTCGCGCAGTCGAAACAACATTCTCCCGGCAATGCGGAGAGCGGAAACTATGTCGGGGACGAAGATGCCACCGGGCGCCTCGGCGACATTCCCGGCTACGGAACGGTCAACCTTCGCGTGGCCTATCAGCCGGAAGACGACAAGAACGCCCCCAAATTCGCCTTCGGCGTGAAGAACCTCTTCGACAAGCAGTATTTCACACGCTCGACCGACAATAACGGCGGCAAGTTCGTCGGACAGCCGCGGACGTTCTTCGTGAATGCATCGATCGCTTTCTGATCGCACGAAACCCTGCGGGCCGGTATGGTGCCGGCCTGCAGGCCCATCCGGAATAGCAGATGATCAATCTCACCCGTCGCAAAGTCAGTCTCGTGCTCCTGTCGGCAATGGCCGCGGCCCTGCTGCCGCGGAGCGCCGGCGCCGAAGGGGAAACGCGCGGCATCGCGCACCGGCTCGGCTCGACCGACGTCGCCGGCAGACCCGCGCGCGTCGTCGCACTGGAGTTCTCGTTCGTCCAGGCTCTCGATGCGCTGGGCCTCGAACCGGTCGGCATCGCCGACGACAATCAGCCGGACCGCATCGCTCAGCTCCTCGGAAAGAAGATCGACTATGTCTCCGTCGGGACCCGCCTGGAGCCCAATCTCGAGCTGATCAGCACGCTTGCCCCGGACCTGATCATCGCCGACGAGATCCGGCACGCGGCCATATACGGACAGCTCGGCTCCATCGCCCCCACCATCGTGCTGAACAGCTGGGAGGGCGACTACGAGACCATCAAGGAAAGCGTCGCCACCATCGCCGATGCGCTGGGCGATCGCGAAAGGGGCCGGCAGGTGCTGGCCGGCCATGCCGAGGCGATCGCGGCGCTGGCCGCCGGCATCCCGTCCGGCGAGCGGCGGCGGATCCTGCTTGCCGTTGCGACACCGGATTCGATGAGCCTGCACACGTCGTCCTCCTTCACCGGATCGGTGTTCGAGGCCCTCGGCCTTGCGCCGGCCATCCAATCCGCCAATGCGATCGAGAGCGGGGCCGGCCTCGAACGGCTGATCGCCGTCGATCCCGACATCCTGCTCGTCGCCACCGATCCCGGCGGCACGGTGCTCGACCAATGGAAAAGCAATGCCGCCTGGAGCAATATCGCGGCCATCAGGAGCGGCATGGTCTTCGAGGTCGACCGCAACCAGTTCGCCCGCTTCCGCGGATTGCGGACCGCGGAAATGATCGCCCGGGAAATCCTGGCGAAGGTCTACAAGGCGGGATAGGGATCGTGAGGATAATGGCCGCCGGAGGTCGACTTGCAACGAGGCGGCGGCCGGGCCTGGTCGCGGCACTGCTCTGCCTGCTTCTGGCGGCAAGCTTCGTTGCCGGGATCGCCTTCGGTGTCTCCGGGCTGCCGCCGCTGACGGCGCTCCGGCTCCTGTTCATGCCGGACGGATCGCCGGAAAGCGCGCTCGTGCGGGATATCCGCCTGCCGCGCGGCCTTCTCGCCGTCCTGGTCGGCGCCAACCTGGCGGTGGCCGGGGTACTGATCCAGACGCTGACCCGCAATCCGCTCGCTTCCCCACAGACCTTCGGCATCAACGCCGGCGCATCGCTGGCGATCGTCGTCTGCCTGATCGCCTTTCCCGCCTTGCGCGGCGCCGGCACGGTCTGGCCCGCCTTCGCGGGAGCCGCGGCCATCGGCTTTTCCATGTGGGCTCTCTCCGTGTCCGGTGCGATGAACGACATGAAGCTCGCGCTCGCCGGCATCTCGATCCAGCTCGTGCTGGCAGCGCTCGTCCAGGCGATCCTGATCGCCAACAACGCGGCGCAGGACATCGTCTACTGGCTCGCTGGATCGATCAACGGCGCGCAATGGCCGAAGGTCTGGACCATCCTGCCCTTCACGCTCACGGGCGGCGGGATCACGCTTCTCGCCGGGCGCCATTTCGGCGTGCTGGCGCTGGACGAGAACACCGGCGTTTCGCTCGGCCAGAACGCCCGGCGTGTCGGGGGGCTGGCCGCCCTCCTCATCGTCGTCCTTGCAGGCTCGGCCGTGGCCGTCAGCGGCCCGATCGGCTTCATCGGGCTCCTGGTGCCGCATATCGTCAGGCGCCTCGTCGGCAGCGACCAGGCGACCGTTCTTGCCCTGTCGGCGATCTGCGGACCGCTTCTCCTCAGCACCGCCGACCTTGTCGGCCGCATCGCCGCCTTTCCGGCGGAACTCCCGGTCGGCATCGTGACGGCCCTTGTCGGCGCACCCGCCTTTCTCGTGCTTCTCCATCGCCGGAGGACGGCATGACCGGCGGGCGGGAGCACCGGGCGGATCTGCGTGCCGCTGGCGTCTGCGGCACCCTCGTGCTGCTGCTGGCGGCCACCGCCGTGCTGGGGATCATGGCGGGCGCCGTGGTGCTCGGCATCGGCGACGTGCTCGCCGCGTTCGGCGGCGGCCAGAACGCCTTCATCGTGATGCAGTACCGCCTCCCCCGGATCGCCGTGTCCGCCCTCGCCGGCTTTTCCTTCGGCCTTGCCGGCGTCTTTCTGCAAGGCGCGCTGCGCAATCCGCTCGCCTCGCCCGATGTCGTCGGCATCACCAAATGGGCGGGCCTCGGCGCCTTCCTCGCGGGGCTGGCAACGCCGCCGGCCTGGATGGTGTGGTCCGTTCCCCTCGGCGTGATCTCCGGCGCGCTGTTCGGAGCGGCAGCCCTCCTCGCCATCGGCAGGCGGTTCGGCGGCGGCATCGCATCGCTCGCGCTGACGGGCGTGGCACTCGGCCTGCTGGCCCAGGCGCTGACGCAATATGTGATGGTGCTCCATCCCTCGCGAGCCGATCAATCCATGGTCTGGCTCGCCGGAAGCGTCTACGGCAGCACGGCGGGCGACGTGCTCACCCTCTCGCTCTGGCTTCTCGCCTGCCTGCCCGCGGTAATCCTCGCATCCCTGCGGCTCGATGCCGGCGGCT
>Ga0079224_100009064_pt1 | contig 13531 bp, 13 predicted proteins | sample Stecom2015_FD_80414 | JGI IMG/M metagenome (GOLD analysis project Ga0079224, IMG submission 80414) | Agricultural soil microbial communities from Utah to study Nitrogen management - Steer compost 2015 | ecosystem: Environmental > Terrestrial > Soil > Agricultural land | place: USA: Utah... | reverse complement strand
TATTCCCGGTTGTTCTTCACATCGTTCAGCTGCCCTTCGTATTTCTTGATGGCACTTTCCGCGTCAGTGATCATATTCCGGCGGGTAACAATGGTATCCTCCAAGTCGTCAAGTTCGGCCCGGATCTTTTCGATCCGCGTCTCCAGCCCCGCTACTTCGTCCTCCAGATCAGCCACTTCAATGGGCAATTCGCCCCGCACCTGGCGGATTTTGTCTATTTTGGTGTGTACACTCTGAAGCGCCCACAGTGCTTTCAATTTATCTTCTACGGTCTGTTCCATCTAACTATAGTAATAATTTACGGGATTCGTATTTGTTTCCGCTAAACGGATTGCAAAGTTAGGAAATTTTTTCTTAATAATTTCCAACAATAAATCACTCGTAAATTGTTCACTTTCAAAATGTCCCGGATCGGCAATGACGATTTTTCCGTCGGCATCAAAAAACTCGTGGTATTTGTAATCCGCCGTCACAAAGAAGTCGGCTCCGGCGGCGATTGCCTTGCCTAAAAGGAAACCTCCGGCGCCTCCGCAAACGGCCACCTTGTGTACCATCTTGCCGCGCAACGCCGTGTGCCGGATGACCTGGGCCCCCAACGCTTTGCGCAACCGCTCCAAAAATTCGCGTTCCTCCATCGGAATTTCTAAAAAACCCGTCATGCCGCTGCCGACCTGCTCGTGCGCATTGTCAATCGTATAGATGTCATAAGCTGGCACCTCGTACGGATGGGACTCCATCAGGCTCAGGACGACTTGCCGCTCGCGGTGCGCCGGGAAAATCACTTCGATGCGCGTCTCCGGCTCCCGATGACGATTCCCCTTCTCGCCCACAAACGGGTTAGCAGATGCTCCTGCCCGAAACGTGCCATAGCCTGCTGTATTATAGCTGCACTCGTCATAGTCGCCAATATGCCCCGCGCCACCAGCAAACAGGGCATCGCGCAGCTGTTCGGCATGCTCCTCGGGCACAAATACGACGAGCTTCCTCAACAGGCCCTTTTTCGGATCCAGAATCGCCGTGTTTTTTAATCCCAGCCGCTTAGCAATCATCGCGTTGACACCTTCGCGAACGTTGTCCAGGTTGGTATGGATGGCATAGAGGGCTATGCCATGACGGATGGCCTTCATGACCACCCGCTCTACGTAGCTGCCGCCCGTAAAACGCTTCAGCCCCTTAAACACAATGGGATGGTGGGAAATGACCAGGTCGCAGCCCGCTCGGATCGCTTCGTCTATCACGGCTTCGGTGCAGTCTAGCGAAATCAGCGCCTGTTTTACTTCTTGGGTGGGATCGCCCACGATCAATCCCGAGTTGTCGTATGGTTCCTGATAGCTTGCTGGTGCAATACGCTCCAAATGGGCTATCAATTCTCGTAATTGCATCATAATTCGTCTTGCTTCTCTTGCCGGAAACGGTCGTGTTCAACCAACAGATTCCTTAAGTTATTGATTTTGACCCAATAATTAATAAAGTATACCACACTCAGCAGCGAAAGCGTAATGATGATGAATGGCGGGAACGGTACTGTGGCCAACAGGCTTGTCCAGGCAAAGAACATTCCGGTGCGCCTGCCCGGATTTTCTTCCTCCGCGATTTTGCGGTCAAAAAACTCGTTGGTCAACGTATCGGATATCCGGCCGGCGATTTGGAAGTTCCAATAGAGATTAAAAAAAGGGATGACCACGAGCCAGGCCTGGTTTGGCGTCATAAACCGGTTTTCCGGCGCCACCCGTAACAATGTGGCCCGTATAGTGTTTGCATAGAATACGCGTACCAATACCTTTATCAGATAAAATGCTGCCGCTATCTTCAGCATATCGGACGAGACGCTCTCCAGATCAAAATTCATAAAGCCAAAAGTAAGGGTATTATCCCAGATTGCCTGCCGACGGTGCCGAAGAAATCATTCTGACGTGGGGGATACCGTCCTCGAGGTAGGGTGCCCCATGTTTGACGAAGCCCCAAGTGTTGTAAAACACTTCAAGATGGGCCTGTGCGCTGATGGTCACCGCCACCGGACCAAAGACGCTGCGCACGGCGTCCATCGCGTTGCCCATCAATAGCTTTCCTATTCCCATGCCGCGAATGGTTCCGCGAGTCACCACCCGGCCGATACTCGCCGTGTCATACAACAGGCCAGGAGGAAGGAGCCGCGCGTAGGCCACCAGCTGTTCGTCCTGCCAGCCCATCAGGTGCATGGACCGCTGGTCCATGCCGTCAAGGTCCTGGTATGCGCAGGCCTGTTCCACGACGAACACCTCGCTACGCAGGGCGAGCAGGATGTACAGTTCTTCGGCCGTCAGCTGGGCGAACGGTCTCAACTGCCAGACGAGGTTCGTTTCGCTATGCGTCGTCATCTATGCCTAAATTTATCTTTCCGGCGTGATACGACGAGGATTCGTACGACCATCCCATTATGGTTTCCATATAGTTGTCTACCAATCCGGTATTGAGCATGTCGTTGATGTAGGCGATGTGCATGTCGGGCCGAACGAGCACCATTTTCGTCATGGTGTTTCGCATCTCGAACTGGTCGAACACTTCCTTGTTTCGATCCGAATAGGGCAGGTAATACAAATGCATGTCGCGGGGGTACTTTTGCTTCATCCATTGGCCGATTATGCGCAGGTTGTGGTGGCTCACTGTGCCAAGTACCAACAAGATGAAGCCAGGCTTGGCACACCAGGCGTGCAAATCCGTTTCGGACTGTTGCTTTTCGTCAAACAGGGGAAGATAGGGGAGGCGGTCGCCGGCGCGAACGGAAAACTGCGTGCTGTGATGCACGGAGAGGGCCGACGCCGTGTAGTCGACATTCCATTGCGCAACATCAGCTTCCAAGGTAGCCGCCGCGCGTGGCTTAGCCAGCTCGCGCTGCAAGCGTTTTCTAAATGCTCCCCAAAACCAGTTGTTTGTGGTCCAAGGCCTATCTGCTGCCACGCGCCAGGCTGATGCCGCCATCGACATGGCACGTGCCGCCGCCGCCGCCCGTTCCTGCTCGTATGAGAATAGGGTTTCCGGCTTATACCGCCCGCGAACCACACCCGCTAGCTTCCAACCCAGATTAGCCGCTTCCTGCATGCCGATGTTTAGGCCTAAGCCCAAGCCGTACGGAAAGACGTGGGCCGCATCCCCGATCAGGAAGCAGCGCTGTTGTCGCATTACGGCGGTTTTTTGTCGTCGCAGGGTTACTTCGGCACTCCACCCGACCTTTGCCACGGGTAGTTCAAAACCCAATAAGCCGTCGATCCATCGCTTTACGGGCGCAAAGGCCCCCTCAGAAATCGTGGTTCCGCGGGGAAGCATACCCATGAACCGGTAATTCCCCGTCTCATCCATCGGAAACAGTCCCAAAAACTGCTTTCCGCGCGACAAAAAGAGATGGATACGCCGATTGCGGCCTTCTTCCAACTGCATTTCGGCCAACATAATCGGCATCGGGGCGTCCACCTCGACGGCTATCCCCGCCAGTTGGCGCACTTGGCTGTCGGCACCGTCAGCACCTATCACCCAGTCGCAGCGCCAGGTTTCCACCCCTTCATCACTGCTGACCCCGACTCGAACCCCTCGGTCGTTTTGTGTGAGCGCGTGTAGGGTTGTTTCCCATCGGATAGCACAGGTATTCTCGGTTAAAAATTGGGTCAGCACGCTCTCCACTTGTATTTGCGATACCGTGAGCAGTGCTGGAAAGTGGCCGCGCGGTGGTGTCGTTTGGTCGAAGTCGACATGAGCCCACACGGCCTTGCCTTCTTGTATTTGAATGCCTTCACAGGCGATCCCGTTCGATAGGATCTTGTTTGCAAGCCCTAGTTGCCTAAAGAGTTCCAGCGTGCGGCCCTGCAGGATTAGTGCTTTATTGCGTTTGTCTGGGCCGGTGCGCCGATCGATAATGGTGGGCCGGATTCCGTAGCGGAGCAGCTGGGCCGCCATCATGAGTCCGGCGGGGCCAGCGCCCACGATCAGTGCTTCGGTATGTTTGCGTGCTGCCGCCATCGATCCATTAACCCAATAAAAATACGGTTGGTTTTTTGTGCAGGTCGGGTTTTTGGGTTTTCCAGACACTAACGGGAAGCGTCCGCACGAACTCGTCGGGGGCGGTCAGGTTGCACGCGATACACAGCCGGGTCTGGGACGTACACGTGCGCAGCAATTCGTCAAGCAGTTGGTTATTCCGAAATGGCGTCTCAATAAACAATTGGGTTTGATGTTTATTGGCAACGTCTTTTTCCAACTGCTTAATCCGCCTGCTTCGATCCGCCTTTGCAATGGGCAAGTATCCGTGGAACGCGAAGCTCTGTCCGCTAAAACCCGACGCCATCAATGCCAGTAAGAGCGAGCTGGGGCCCACTAGCGGCACTACGCGTATGCCTCGGCGATGGGCCTCGGCCACGATCTCGGCTCCCGGATCGGCCACACCAGGCGCACCCGCCTCGCTCATGAGTCCTACGTCTCTGCCCGCTTCGAGTCCAGCCAGAAACGTGCCGGCGTCCAGACGCTGACCGGCGTGCTTACCATAATCGTGGATAACCAACTCTTGTTGGGGGCGAGTGAGACCGGCCTGTTTCAGGAATTTTCGCGCCGTTTTTTCGTTCTCCACGATATATTCCCTTACCGCGTTGATCGTATCGACAAAAAACGGGGTGTACGACGCGGAAGCCGCCGAGTCCGACAGCGGGACAGGCAACAGAAAGAGGGTTCCCATGGGCATGCACAAAACTACGAAATGCCTATCACAATGAAGGCTCTTTTCTGCATAGCACCCCGCCAGGCGACAGTTGGCTTGCGGTTTGATGGACGGATCCGGCTGCTGTTCGAGCGGGCAATCGGCAAACAAAATCCCGTACAGGTGATCGACTTCGTGCTGAAAAACAACCGCCGTAAACCCTTCGAACCGGTTCCTCGCGGACGAGACCATCCTTGGTAAAGTTGGTGGTTAGCACGGTTGCGGCACGGCGAGGGTTTGGAGGCTGGCGCCAAACTTACTATCTTTATCAACGGCTGGACGTGGATGTTACACGTGGAACGCGCGAACGCCCATGGGAAAGCCAACGACCAATTAAGCCGAAATAACGACCTATATCTGACGCCGTCCCTTGGGAGAGGCTCTGGAATTCCCTCACGGATATGACGCCACCAAACCACGAACGAAACCTCTTACTCGAAATCGGCACTTTACTTCGAACGGAATACGTGTCAGGCACCGACTGGTTGATTCCGGAAACGCTCGTTCCTCTGCTGGCGCTACTTGACGACCTGGCGCTTCGAAGCAACCGGGTTTATTCGATTTTTGATTTCTCGCGGTTTGATTATCTCTACTGCAGCCCCAATCTTGCCACGCTAGCGGGCGACGACCGATCCGCCCCGTCGGTGGGTTCCGCATGGGACGAGACCTATTTCACGATCATCCAAGACCGGAAGAGCATCGCTGAGTTTCTCGAAATTCGCCGTCAGCTGTCTCGTCGGCTCCGGCACGCCTCTTTTTCGTCGCTGGAATCTTCCGTCTGCGGGGGCGCCATCACCAACCTGAAGGGCCAGCGCCTACGCCTCCATTATCGGTCCACCCCATTGGTGCTCGATGAGGCTGGCAACGTCGCCCTATCCTTCGATTTTTTGGAGGACGTTACCCCCCTACTGACAGCCTCCACCGGATATTGGATGCGGTTTGCCGGACAACAGGTATTTCATTGGCGGTCGGACACGCGCCGCCTCGTGGCTAAGGACATCGTTTCCCCGCGAGAGAAAGCGTTGATTTCGCTGTGGAAGGCTGGAAAATCAATCGCCGAGATTGCGGATCAGGCCTGCATCAACACGCAAACAGTCAAAAACCAGCTTAGCAACGCCCGCAATCGTCTATTCGCGCGCGACAACACCGCGCTATCCCAGCTTTGTACCGTGGTAGGCGCCCTGCCTCCCGCATTCTAACCCTCCGCGAACTCGTCTTTTTGGTACCAAGTACTATTGTGCTGCTTCCCATCGGCCCGTAATATTGTGGAGTGTTATAGCGGCCGAAAGATGGAGCCGCATCCACGAAAATTAGTTATCAACCTAGTCTGGCCGCCCATGAAAAAACACCTAAAACAGTGTCTTATCGTACCGTTGTTGCTGGTTGCAAGTTTCCTAGCCTATGCGCAAGGGCCCAACGCCCGAGCGGTGACTGGGCGCGTGCTCGACGAGAATCAACGGCCGTTACCCCACGCTACCGTTACCTTGCACTATCAAGCCGATTCGGTTATCGGTAAAATGGGCGTATCCAACGAGCTTGGAGATTTCGTGCTCGCAAACCTACGTCCGGGTGAGTATTTTATCCGCGCGGCAGCGATGGGCCATCTTCACACGGATTCCGAAGTAATTTTCCTTAGCGACTCGATACACACGGTCGAGCTCCCGCCGCTGATACTTCATGCGCGTACGGACTCCTTAGACGCCGTCGATGTCGTGTCGGCGCAGCCTCTCATTGACATGAGGGCCGATCGCATGGTCGTCAACGTGGATCAGTTGCTAAGCGCGCAGGGGCGGAGCGCGTGGGAACTGATACAGCAGGCGCCCGGCGTCTTAGCAGGAAACGATGGGGCTGTTTCCATACTCGGCACGGATAACGCACTCGTTATCGTCGACGGAAAGCAAGTCCATTTGAGCGGTAGCGAACTCGTCGAGCACCTGCAGAGCATGCCGGCCGACCACATCCACCAGGTAGAGGTCATCTCCCGTCCCTCGGCTAAATATGATGCGGCGGGAATTGGCGGTATCATTAACCTGCGAACAAAGAAAGGCATGACCAATGGCTTCAGCGGCAGTTTAACCCTAGCGGCACGACAAGGACGCTATTTCAACTCAACGAACAACCTGGCTATCAACTGGAAAAGCGACAGAACATATGTGTTTGCCGACCTCAGCTACGCACTGGCAAATCCGTTAATCAAGCTCGACCAGCGCCATGAGTATAAAAGCGGCGCCGGAGCAATCGAGACGCTCGTCGAACAACGGTTCATATCGGAGTCAACCACATCGACACCGGCGCTACGTACGGGACTCGACTACACTACCGGCCCAACGGCCATGGGTGTCACGTACCACGTCAACTTAAAGGGCTTCCCTGCCCAAAAAAACACGAGTTTCAGCGAAATTTTCAGCCCCCAGCAGCAACTGCTTGCCACGAACGAGGCTTCGCGCACTCGAGAGCTGCGCAATCCGATCCACAGCATCACGGCCTACCTCGACCAGCAGCTCCGCAAGCCGGGCTCCTCGCTATCGCTTTCGGCGGATTATCTCGACTACCACCGCCCCCTGCGCTACCACCTCACCAATACGTTGGTACCGGCCGGGCAGACGTCAGGGGGCGAGCACACCCTGATCCAACAAAATATCCCCAGCAAGATTAATGTGTATGGGATCAAGGCCGATTACCGGCTGCCGCTGACCGAAACGGCCGCGTTGGAGGCTGGCGTGAAATCGACCCACATGGAAATGGACAATGATGCCGTGTTCGGCGTGCACAATCCCAACACATCCCAATACGAGCCGGACGTTTCGCGCAGCACCCATTATCTTTTCGAAGAGCGCATCAGCGCCGCTTATGTAGACTACAGCCAACAATGGGGAGAAACATGGGCACTACAGGCGGGCCTGCGCCTGGAGCAGACCAAAAACCAAGGAAAAGAGATACGGCGGAACGAGACGTTCCGCAATCGGCGCACACACTTCTTTCCGTCCGTCATGCTCCAATTCCGTCCCCATTCATTACATGGCCTCAGTCTCAGCTACAACCAGCGCATCGACCGGCCTAACTACGAATTCCTCATCCCGTTTGCGTTCTATACGGACCTGCTGTACCACCAAGCGGGCAATCCCAGGCTCTTGCCTGAAATAAGCGGGAGCGTCAGTCTATCGTACACGTTCGCCAGCCAACTGAATGCCTCGTTTACGTACACGCAGGCCAGCAACCCGTTCCTGCTCACCTTAAGCCGCGAGCCCGGCAACGCCGCCATGGCTGTCGGTTTTGGCAACATCGACGACCTAAACACCTACGGCCTGAATATTAGTTACATGAAGGCGATTACATCGTGGTATAGCCTGATGACCAGCCTAACGGGACAGCACGAGCATTATACGGGCGCCTTGGACGGAGAGCAATTGGACGCCGGCCGGCTGGCGGCCATGGGCCAGCTCGTCAACCAGCTTCGCCTTCCCCGCACATGGTCACTCGAAGTGTCGGCAACGTACGTATCTTCCATGCAAGACGGCCCGTTTTCTATTTCAGATCCCATGTCACGCGTCGACATTACCTTATCCAAGCAGGTTTTGAAGAACCAGGGCAGCCTCCGCCTACAAGTGGTCGACTTGTTCGATGATTATCATTATACGACCCAATCCTTCCTCGCGGCACTTACTTCATTGAGGGTGCAACGGCTGGACAGCCGGATGTTCGGATTATCCTTCTCGTACCGTTTTGGGCGCATCGGGCGTCAGGCCCCTCGCCAGCCAGAGTCGGCTACAACGGAAGAAGCCGCGCGGTTGTAGACGCGGCTCCCAGCAGATCCCTGCCCCGCTGTCGTTTTTGCTTTTTCTCGCCCGGCACCGGAGCCCAGGGCCGTATTTTCCAGATACGCAAGCCAAGCACTATCGCGAAGAAATCGTATATTTGAAGCAGCCGCGTCCTCGCTATGCGAAGGGCATAAAGGAGGTACGTGGCGCAAAACTGGACTGTTATGGTACCTTTTATCAAGAAAAACACATTGGTTTTCGCGGGAATATTGGCCGGGGCCTTGGCGGGATACTTGTACTGGCAATACGTAGGCTGTGACGCCGGCGCCTGTACCATCACGTCCAAACCGGTAAACAGCACGGTCTACGGGTCAGTAATGGGTGGGCTCGCCTTCTCGATGTTCCAACCCCAAAAAAAGAAAACAACATGACTTTTAAGGAAATCATTAACCAAGACAAGCCCGTACTAGTCGATTTTTATGCCGACTGGTGTGGCCCCTGCAAAATGCAGGCGCCCATCCTCGAAGACGTCAAGCAACGGGTGAAAGATGGCGCTACGATCATCAAGATTGACGTCGACAAGAATCCCAACGTAGCCTCTGCGTATCAAGTGCGGGGCGTACCCACCTTAATCCTTTTTAAGAAAGGCGAAGTACGCTGGCGGCAGTCCGGTATTGCCCAAGCGAACGAATTGGAGCGCATCATTAAGGAAAACACCTAGTCTATGCGTATCCCTATAGCGTCGATTATCCTACTTTTCCTTCTGAGCCGTTCGGAGGCGCTGGCCCAAGAAGGTCATGGGGTTGACAAGCTGCCCGTCCAGGCGTTCTCGGAGGCCATAGCGGTCACCGATAGCGCGGTCATCCTCGACGTGCGGACACCCGAGGAGTTTGCGGAAGGCCACCTAGCGGATGCGCTCAACATCAACTGGAACGACAGTTCCTTCGAAGAGCATGTGGCCCTGCTCGACAAGTCGACACCGGTTTACGTCTACTGCCGCAGTGGCGGCCGGAGCCACGGCGCCGCGCTCAGGCTGCGTGAGCTGGGATTCGGCCAGGTCTTCGACATGCAAGGGGGCATGATGGCGTGGCGGGCGGCGGCGCTGCCCGAGGCGGGCAGTACATCACCAACGGAAGAAGGAATGGATATTGAGGCCTACAACGAAATTCTCCGCTCGAATGACCGCGTACTTGTCGATTTTTACGCCGACTGGTGCGTCCCCTGTATCAAGATGAAGCCATATTTGGAGCGCATACAGCAAGATATGGGCGACGGCATCTCCGTTGTCCGTATCAATATCGACCAACACTCCAAGGTTGCCCAAAAACTGGGCGTGTCTACACTGCCAGTGCTGGTGCTTTATGAGAATGCGGACCTCACATGGTCGCATGAAGGTTACCTGGACGAGGAGAGCATCCGGGAACAACTCGCAAATTAAGGGGTGTCACCACGGCGGTGCGCTGGCGAGTATAGTCTTTAGTCATGGCCACCCACTTTCTCCGTTGACTCTATCAAAGTGCGCGCCTAAAAAAGAACGCAACACGAGCTGCGAGGTCCTCGCTCGGCACCCATTCGATCGAAAATCTGCCGCTACCGGCCTGATGTCTTAACGGCTTTTGGGCTATCGGGCTCTATTCTCGCCGTCCTTCATAAGGGTTGGCGGATTGCTCACCTGGGATTTCCCTCGTTTTGCGGTGTTTTCACGTGCACGGCATCGTGGGTAGCACGATAGATAATAAGAGGATTTGGGATTAGATCCAATCAACCGCGAACCGAGTGCCTTTCGCTTCCGCGTTTAACGTTTAACAAAGGCAAATCTTCGGCGTTCTACTATTCGGTTTCGAGTGGACTGACGGGCGCCTGTCCGTGCCCGCCGATCGGGTATATTGGCACCGGCGCGACCGCCATCGCGGGGCCTGCTCAGCGCCATCGCCGGAACGTGGATATATCGCGCGGGCTTCGGGGGCTAACCACGTCACTAGCGGTCGCCGTTGACAGGCTCCTTGAACGCTTCGGGCCGATAACGGATGCCGGGCGTCAGCCAATACATCAAGATGACACGGGAGTACCGGTAGTTAAACGGGGCGAGCCCGATGGAGGCTACCAGCGAAACCGTCAAGTACAGCCAAAAAGAACTATCATTGCCCGTAATGAGGTAGGTAAGCAGACAGGCGATTACCATCTCGGCCACCACCATGGCGTAGCTGACGAACATAGACACGTAAAAATGCCCCGGGCGCTGTTCAAACTTCAGGAGGCAGTGCGGACAGAATTCATTCATTTTCTGCACCTTGATCCCATACGCACGACCGGAAAACATTGCACCGACCCGGCACCGCGGGCATAGCGACTGCACCGCAGATTGATATTCAGTTAACTCCTTTTTTACCATTTCTCTACTGTATGTCATTATCGCGCCGAAACTCTTCCGGCGTCACGTGGATAGCTTTTTTGAAAAACTTCGTAAAGTATGAACTATCGTTAAATCCTAGATGGCCAGCGATTACCGACACGGGCTTGTCCGTGGCCACCAGTAGGCGCTTTGCTTCAAGCAACACGCGGTTGCGAATCACTTCCCCGGCTTGGATCCCCAGATACTCCTTGCACAGCGCGTTGAGGTGGTTGGGCGTCACGAACAACATGTCCGCATAATTTTTTGGCAGGCGCATCGCCGTGTAGTGCTGTTCGATCAGGTGTTGGAAGTTGCGCAGCAGCGTGTCATTATAGCTCGACGCACGCTCGCCACCATGGGGCGACGCGTATTGGCCGAAAAGCATAAGCAGGTACAGCAGAGATACCCGCTCCTGGTCCACTCCGGCAGGTCCCGCTTCTTCATACGCCGACAACAACCGTTCGCAAACCTCTTGCACAAAGCCCCGCTCGCTTTCGGGAATCCTGATCACGCATTGACCCGCATGCCCGCTAAAAAACGAAAAACGGTCTAAAAACCCGGTCCTTAACAAAAACGACTGAAAAAAGCTTTCGGTAAAGTTGACGACATAGCCGTCCACATCCTCGCCAAACGCCCATTCGTGGATTTGTCCCGGCGCCATGAAATAGACCTCCCAAGCCTTGGCCTCAAAGCGCGAGAAATCGATGTTATACGATCCCGAAGCCCGGGTAAACACCACGAAGTGGTAAAAACTATGCCGGTGGGGAAAAAACAGGTCGCGGTGCTTTTCCAAATATGAGGAAAACCGCCCAACCAACATGCCATCTTTCCGGTAATCGGCAAGCGACTCGGGGCTTAGTATGGGAATCTGTGTCTTCAACTTTACAAAGATACAGTAATCCGTACTTATTCACACGGTGTTTTACAGGGGTTTAATGGTACTTTTCGTAGGATATCGCCCTTTCACGCACTTGCGCATCCCGTAATGGCGCAGCATTGTCCGATACGCGTTGGTATTTTTGCCGGAAAGGCTACCTTTATCCGATCAAGCCTAGTTCGTCGCTCATTCCAATCCGCTCTCGTCTTTCTTTTATTTTTTTTCAGGGTTCCGTGCGTTGTGGCCCAGCCGGGCCTAGTCGCGCACATCGGCCCGCACATCGGCGTGATGTCTCCTAGCCCACAAACCAGCATTACCGACGTGCGCGAGGTGAGGGTCATTGCTTTCTCCGCGGCGCCGGAAGTTCGAGTCGCGGATTCACCTGCGCTGCAGCCCACGCTGCCTAATGAGCGGATGTCTCCGCTTTTTATAGCCACGATTGGGGCAACCGAGGAAGCCATCATCAATTCGTTATTTGCAGCCGAGACCATGGGGCAAAGACCATATCGCCGTGGAAGCGCTGCCCTTGCCACGTATCTTTCCCATCCTACGGGCACACGGCGTTCTCCGCGATTAGCGCACGCGGCTTACCCGATAAGCGCCCGGACCCGGCGCACAAACGCCTCCTGCAGACGTTGGGTAACCGGCCCGCTGCTCGAGACGGAAAATAGCGTTTCGTCGTCCCGCATCATGCGCCCAATGCCCAAGATTTGCGTCGTTGTGCCAGTGAGGAAGGCTTCGTCCACGGTATTAAGCTCAGCCAGGCAAACGGCGTCTTCTTGTACCGGGATACCTTCTGTCTTGCAAAGTTCAAGCACCAACGCTCGCGTAATGCCCGGCAGTATATACGGTCCTAAGGGATGCGTGTATACCACGCCGTTCCTTATAAAAAACACATTCGTGTGCGAGCCTTCGGTAATCAGCCCGTCCCGTGCCATGACATTCTCGTCGGCACCGACTCCGTGCGCTGCTTGGTTAGCTATTACGTTGGCAACCAAGGAAGTCGACTTGATGTGGCATTTGTGCCACCGCTCATCGGGCGACACGATTACCGTGGCCAGTTTGTCCTGAAATCCTTTCAACGAAAACGGGTAGGCGTATGCAATCACCGTGGGCGTGGCCGTGGCCGGAAACCGGTGTGCCCGTGGTGCCACACCGCGGGTTACCTGCAGATACACGCAACCTTCCCCTGCTGGCAAGACAGCCCGCGCCACGGCCTGCCGCGCCACGTCGGCCAGCGTATCGGCGTCAAAGACGATCCCGATTTCGTCGAGTCCGCCCTGCATGCGCTGCAAGTGCCCCGTCAGTGCAAAAAGCTGGTTGTCGTATACGGAGATGACCTCATAGATACCGTCGCCGAAAAGAAAGCCCCGGTCAAATACAGAGATCGCCGCCTGCTCGTGCGGTCGCCACGTGCCATTGATGTATACTTCGCCCGGAAAGGAATTTCTCATACAACTGGATTTTTTTGTTCGCCGGGTCCTTTGCCCAAACGAGTATACGGGTTTTTGCGAATTCGTGGCGAATAGGCTGCGCTTTTTTTATCGTGCGTGACGATACCTCTGCCAATTCGCTTATAATCAAATAGCATGGCGGCTGCCATTTCGACGGGCGGAATTGCAGGTGCCATGGTCAATCACGAACTTACGGTTTTTAACTAGCCGGGTATGACTAACGGCCGGCTCCGACTTAATCGTCACGATGTTCATAGCCATCATTCCGAAACTCCCCATGCGCGATAAGGCAGTCACCGAAGCCTTTTATATTGGCAAGCTCGGCTTCCG
>Ga0079224_100009063_pt1 | contig 13532 bp, 9 predicted proteins | sample Stecom2015_FD_80414 | JGI IMG/M metagenome (GOLD analysis project Ga0079224, IMG submission 80414) | Agricultural soil microbial communities from Utah to study Nitrogen management - Steer compost 2015 | ecosystem: Environmental > Terrestrial > Soil > Agricultural land | place: USA: Utah... | reverse complement strand
GGGTCCGGGGGCAGCCGGACGTACTGGTTGAGGCCGATCGTGCCGCCGGCGCCGCCCACGTTGTAGACCTCGACCCGGCCGACCTGGTCGCGCAGCGCGGACTGCATCTCGCGGGCGGTCTGGTCCCAGCCGCCGCCCGGCTCGGCCGGCGCGAGCAGCCGGAACTGCTCGCCTTCGGCGAAGCCGTGGCCGGTCTCCCGCTCGTCGCCGGTGAGCGCCGCGGCCCCGAGTGCCACGGTGACCGCGCCGGCGGCGATCAGCGGGCCGGCCCGCAGCGCCAGCGCCCGCCAGGGCCCGCGGGAGGCGGGCGGGCCCGTCGTGTCCTGCTGTGCCATCGGACGTCTCCACTTCCACCGCTGTCGCCGGAGGAGCCCGAGGGCTCCGTTCGGAAGCTTTGTGCTTTACTGTTCGGATCTGTATACATTGAAATACCGATGTGTTCAATACCACAGGGAGACGTGCCCATGGTCACCGAGCGCGACCCCGCGCCGTCCGCTTCCGGCCCCGCCTCCTCCGCCGCGCCGGAGTCGGTCGACGTCCTGGTGGTGGGCGGCGGCAACGCCGGCTTCTGCGCCGCGCACGCCGCGGCGGCCCGGGGGCGGCGGGTCCTGCTCATCGAGAAGGGCCGCGCCGAGGAGTCCGGCGGCAACAGCTTCTACACCGCGGGCGCGTTCCGCATCGCCCACGGCGGCCTGGCCGACCTCGGCGACCTGGTCGAGGACGACCCCCGGCACACGGCGACCGAGCTGGCCGCCTACCCGGCCGAGGACTTCCACGCGGACATGAAGCGGGTCACCGGCGGCCGCAACGACCCCGGGCTGACCGCGGCCCTGGTCGAGGACGGCGCCGCCGCGCTGCGCTGGCTGCGCGGCCTGGGCCTGCGCTTCCGACTGATGTACGAGCGCCAGGCCTACACCGGCGCCGACGGCCGGCACGTCTTCTTCGGCGGCCTGGCGGTGGGCAGCGTCGGCGGCGGCAAGGGCCTGATCGAGCAGCACGAGGCGGCGGCGCGCGCCGGCGGCGTCGAGGTCCGCTACGGCACCGGCGCCACCGGGCTGATCACCGAGGGCGGCCGCGTGGCCGGGGTGCGCTGGAGCGGCGCGGACGGCGGCGCCGGTGAGATCCGCGCCGAGTCGGTGGTGCTGGCCGCGGGCGGGTTCGAGGCCGACGCCGCGATGCGCCGCGAGCACCTGGGCGAGGGCTGGGAGCGGGCCTCGGTGCGCGGCACCCCGCTCAACACCGGCGAGATGCTGCGCGCGGCGCTGCGGGCCGGCGCCGCGGCCGGCGGCGACTGGTCCACCTGCCACAGCGTGGCCTGGGACGTCGCCGGCCCGCCCGGGGGCGGCGACCGCGAGCGCACCAACACGCTGACCCGGCAGAGCTACCCGCTGGGCATCGTGGTCAACGCCGAGGGCCGCCGGTTCGTCGACGAGGGCGCCGACTTCCGCAACTACACCTACGCCAAGTACGGCGCGGAGATCCTGCGCCAGCCCGGCGGCCGCGCCTTCCAGGTGTTCGACGCCGACCTGCGGCCCCTGCTGCGCGCCGAGGAGTACGACCCCGAGGGCACCAGCGTCGTCACCGCCGGCACCCTGGAGGGCCTGGCCCGCGCCATGGGCGTGCCGGAGGAGGCGTTCGCCTCCACGGTGCGCGCGTTCAACGCGGCGGTGGACCGGTCGGTGCCCTTCCGCCCCTCGGTCAAGGACGGGCGCGCGGCGCGGGTGGACCCGCCCAAGAGCAACTGGGCGCACCCCATCGAGCGCGCCCCCTTCTACGCCTTCCCGGTGACCTGCGGCATCACCTTCACCTTCGGTGGCCTGCGCGCCGACGACCGGGGCCGGGCGCTGGACGGGCGGGGCGAGCCCGTGCCCGGCCTGTTCGTCTGCGGTGAGATGCTGGGAGGACTCTTCAGCGGCAACTACCCGGGCGGTTCCGGGCTCACCTCGGGCGCCGTCTTCGGACGGCGCGCGGGCGCGCTCGCCTGAACGGCGGCGCCCACGACACCGCCCGGAGACGACGATCACGAGGGACGGCGGCAGGACGGTTGAACGCGACCAGCATCTACGAGCAGCTGCGGGCCGATATTCTCACCGGCGCCGTCCCTCTGGGCACGCCGATGCGCGAGGTGGCCATCGCCGAGCGGTTCGGCGTCTCGCGCACCCCGGTGCGCGAGGCGCTGCGCCGCCTCCAGCACGACCGGCTCCTGGAGAGCGGGGTGCGCGGCCTGCACGTGCGCACCCCGGGGCCGGAGGAGGTCATGCAGATCTATGAGGCCCGCATCCTGCTGGAGGCGGAGGCCGCGCGGCAGGCGGCGCGGGCCCACGGCGTGGCCGACCTGGCGCGGCTGGAGGGGCTGCTGGCCCGCGACCGCGCCCTGGCGGACCCCGACGACGCCACCCGCGCCTCGACCAACCTGGAGTTCCACGAGGCGGTGTGGAATGCGGCGCACAACCCCGTCCACGCCGACCTGCTGCGGCGGCTGCCCATCCACCTGGTGTCCACGCCGCATTCGACCCTGTCGGTCCCGGGGCGCTGGGAGGAGGCGCTGGAGGAGCACGGCCGGCTGGTCGCGGCGATCGCCGAGCGCGACGCCGACGCAGCCGCGGACGTCGCCCGCGACCACATGCGCACCGCCCGCGACATCCGGGTCCGCATCCTGCGCGAGCAGGCCTCCAGCGGGGCGCCGTAAAGGCCCGCCTGATCGGGCGGGTCCGCGCCGGCGGATCGGCCTGCAGGCGATGCCGGCGAGGGCCGGGAGGGCGCCGCGCCCTTGCCGGCCGAGTGGTGCAGGCCCCGGTCGCGGAGCCGGCGGCGCGGGCGGACCGGAGGGGCGCCCGCCCCCGGGCCGCCGATCCCGGCCGCCGCGGGCGCCGGCCCCGGGCGCGCCGCCGGCGGAGCGGCCCGGAGCATTCGGCGGCCAGGCGGCCCTTCGCCCTCTCTCCCGTCCCGGTCGGCGGGACGGACCGGACCGGTCCCCCGCGGCCGCGGTGCGCACCCGCGTCGATCGCGCACCGCGGCGGTTCCGGCCCGCCGCGGGCGCCGGGGCGGGCCGGCCCGGGGGCGGGGGCGGCCCGGGGGCGGTCGGGGTCCGGCACACCGCGCGGGCGAACGGCCCGGGACGGGGCAGGACCCCTCAGCCGGCGGTGGAGCTGCTCTCCCGGACGAGGAGGGAATGGCCGACGACGACCTTGCCGGACGACCGGTCGGCCTCCCCTCTCCCCGGCGCCGCGTCCGGAGCGCCGCGGCGGGCCTCCACCGCCTCCAGCAGCAGCCGCACCGCCTCGCGGGCCAGGGCCGGCTTGTCCGGGGCGACGGTGGTCAGGCCCGGCACGGCGTAGCGCCCGGCGGCGGTGTCGTCGAACCCGACCACCGCCACGTCCTCGGGGACCCGCACCCCGGCCTCGTGCAGTGCGCGCATCGCCCCCAGGGCCAGCGGGTCGTTCAGGCACAGCAGGGCGTCGGGCGGCCCGGGGGCGGCGATCAGCTCGGCGGCGAGGTCCGCTCCGTCCTGCCAGTGGAAGTGCCGGGCCGGCCGCACCAGTGCGGGGTCGTAGGCCAGCCCTCTCGCCTCCAGGGCCTCGCGGTACCCCCGGGTGCGCAGTTCGGCCGTTCCGGACCGGCCCGGAGGACGGCCGCCGACCACCGCGATCCGACTCCTCCCGCCGTCGAGCAGGTGCTCGGTCGCCTCCCGCGCGGCGGCCACGTTGTCGATCGCGACGTGGCCGTGCCGGACGGCGCGGGGCACCTCGCCCAGGAGCACCACCGGCAGCCGGGAGGGATGCGCCTGCAGGGCGGCGTCGTCCATGGCCAGCGGGCTGAGGATGACGCCGTCGACGAAGTCGGTGCCGAAGCCGTCGAGGGCGGACTCCTCGCGTTCGCGGCGGGCCTCGCTCTGGTGCACGAGGACGGTGCGCGAGCGGCGCTCGGCCTCCCGGATGACCAGGTCGGCGAGTTCGGCGAAGTAGCCGATGGCGAGTTCGGGAACGGCCAGCGCGATCACCCCGGTCTCACCGCGGCGCAGGTGGCGCCCGGCCAGGTTGACCCGGTAGCCCAGCTCGGAGATGGCCGCCTCGACGGCGGCGCGCGTCGCGGGCTTGACGTGCGGGTAGTCGTTGATGACGTTGGAAACCGTCTTCTCCGAGACCCCGGCTCGGCGCGCGACGTCCTTGATACGCGGCCTCGTGCCCACGCCCACCTCCGATCGGCGCCATCCTAGCCTTCGCGTTGATCTTGACTCCCTCGGCGGTTCCGGCCGGTTCTGGCTCCGAGATATTTACATCGATGTAAAAATATGCTGACATCTCTCGTGATCCCGGTCACACGACGCCGCGCCGCGAGAAGGAGAAGGCCTCCGTGCCGACGCAGACCCAGCCGCAGCACGAGGGCGGTCCCACCGCCGTTCCCCGCCCCGAGTACCCGCGCCCGCAGTTCACCCGGCCCGAGTGGCTGTGCCTCAACGGCCCCTGGGAGTTCGAGATCGACCGCGGCGACAGCGGCCTGGAGCGCGGGCTCGCCGGCGCCGGGCTCTCCGGCGCCATCACCGTCCCCTTCTGCCCGGAGTCGGAGCTGTCCGGCGTGGGCGACACCGACTTCATGGAGGCGGTCTGGTACCGGCGCACCGTCCGCATCCCCGCGGCATGGACCGGCCGGCGCGTCCTGCTGCACTTCCAGGCGGTCGACCACGACGCCACGGTGTGGGTGAACGGCGTCGAGGTCGCCCGGCACCGCGGCGGGTTCACCCCCTTCACCGCCGACCTGGCCGGGGTCGCCGGCCCCGGCGAAGAGGCCGCGGTGGTCGTGCGCGCCCGCGACAGCAGGCACGGCCCCCAGGCCCGCGGCAAGCAGGCCACCTGGTACGCCAACTCCGGGTGCCACTACACGCGCACCACCGGGATCTGGCAGACCGTGTGGATGGAACCGGTCCCCGACGCCCATCTGCGGCGCCCCCGCATCACCCCGGACCTGGCCAACGGGGCGTTCCACCTGTGCCTGCCGCTGTCCCGGACCGGCGAGGGCCTGCGGGTGCGCGCCGTCCTGGAGGACGGGGACGGCGAGGTCTCCGCGGCCGAGGCGCGCGCCGACCTCGACACCGCGCCCCGGCTGACCCTGCCGGTGCCCGAGGAGCGGCGCCGCGCCTGGTCACCTGAGGACCCCCACCTGTACACGCTCCGCCTGGAGCTGCTCGACGCCCAGGGCCGGACGGTGGACCGGGCCGGCTCCTACGCGGGCCTGCGGTCGGTCTCCATTCGCGGCAAGGCGATCCTGATCAACGGCCGGCGCGTCTTCCAGCGCCTGGTCCTGGACCAGGGCTACTACCCCGACGGGCTGATGACCGCCCCCGACGACGCCGCCCTGGTGCGCGACATCGAGCTGGCCCGGCGGGCCGGGTTCAACGGGGCCCGCCTGCACCAGAAGGTCTTCGAGGAGCGCTTCCTGTACCACGCCGACCGGCTCGGCTACCTGGTCTGGGGCGAGTTCGCCGACTGGGGGTGCGCGGCCGGCGGGGGCCCGGCCGACGACAACCAGCGGCCGGACGCCTCCTACCCGGCCCAGTGGTCGGAGGCCGTGGAGCGCGACTACTCCCACCCCAGCGTCATCGGCTGGTGCCCGCTCAACGAGACCTTCCAGCGGCTGCACGACCGCTTCACCGCCCTGGACGACGTGACCCGGGCGATGTTCCTCGCCACCAAGGCGATCGACCCCTCCCGCCCGGTGCTGGACGCCTCCGGCTACTCCCACCGGGTCCCCGAGACCGACGTCTACGACTCGCACAGCTACGAGCAGGACCCCGAGGCGTTCCGGGAGCAGATGCGCGGCCTGGCCGAGGACGCCCCCCACGTCAACCGCGGGGAGGACGGCCGCGACTGGTCGGTGCCCTACCGCGGGCAGCCCTACTTCTGCAGCGAGTTCGGCGGGATCCGCTGGGACCCCGGCGCCGCCGGCGGCGAGCACTCGTGGGGGTACGGCGACGACCCGCGGACCCCGGAGGAGTTCTACACCCGCTTCGAGGGCCTGACGGGGGTGCTGCTGGAGGACCCGGACATGTTCGGCTACTGCTACACCCAGCTCACCGACGTGTTCCAGGAGCGCAACGGCGTCTACCGGTTCGACCGGAGCGAAAAGCTCGACACCGCCCGCATCGCGGCCGCGCAGCGCAGGACGGCCGCCTACGAGAAGGGCGGCCTCCCGCCCCGGTGAGAAGCGCCCCTCGGGGCCCGCCCCGGGCCCTCCCCTCCCCCTTCCTCCCGTCCCCTTGGAGGCCGCCGATGCCGCACCCACCGCACAGGGCCGATCCGCAGACCGGTTCCCCTCCCCTGCTCTCCCGGCGCCGCCTGCTCCTGGGCACGGGGGCCCTCGCCCTGGGATCGGCCCTGGGCGCCTCCGGCTGCGCCCCCGGCCCAGGCCCGGGCTCCACGACGGAGGTGCGGTTCTGGAGCCTGTTCCAGGGCGGCGACGGCGCCCGGGTGGAGACCATGCTGGACGCGGTGCACGCGCAGGCCCCGCACCTGCGCGTCACCCCCAGCACGCTGGCCTGGGGGCCGCCCTACTACACCAAGCTGGCGGTGGCCTCGGTGGGCGGGCGCGCGCCCGAGACCGCCGTGCTGCACCTGTCCCGCCTGCCCGGTTACGCCCCCGGCGGCCTGCTCGAGCCCTTCGACCCGGACCTGCTGGCCGAGTTCGGGGTCACCGCCGAGGACTTCGTTCCCGGCCTGTGGGAGCGCGGCGTCCACGACGGCGACGTCTACGCGGTGCCGCTGGACACCCACCCGGTGATCGTCTTCTACGACACCGGGGCGGCCGACCGGGCCGGGCTGCTCGACGGGGACGGCCGGCTGACCGGGATGGACTCCCCCGAGGGGTTCCTCCAGGCCTCCCGGGCGCTGGCCGAGGCCGGGGGCGGCAGCGGCGTCTCCTTCGGGCACGTCAACGACGACTCCCAGGGGTGGCGGCTGTTCTGGATGCTGTACAACCAGACCGGGGCCTCCCTGGACCTGCCCGAGGGCGGGCCGGCCGGGCTCGACCGCGACGCGGCGCTGCGCGTCTACGCCTTCCTCGCCGACCTGTTCGACGGCCGGACCTCGGAACCGGACCTCACCTACCCCACCGCCCTGGCGGCCTTCGCCTCCGGGCGCTCGGCGATGCTCATCTGCGGCGAGTGGGAGCTGCCCTACCTGCTGGAGCACGTGGAGGACCTGGGGGCGGCGCCGTTCCCCACCGTCTTCGACCGGCCCGGCGGCTACGCCGACTCCCACGCCTTCGTGCTGCCCCGCCAGGGGGACCCCGGCCCGGAGCGGACGCGCGCCGCCCACGAGTTCGTCGCGCTCATGGTGCGCAACAGCCTGACCTGGGGCGAGGCCGGCCACATCCCGGCCTACTCGCCGGTCGCGCGGTCCTCGGAGTACCTGGCGCTGAAGCCGCAGGCGGACTACGCGGCCGCCGGCGAGACCCCGGTGCTCGACCCCGAGGCCTGGTTCGCCGGGGCCGGATCGCAGTTCCACTCGGACGTGAGCGAGGCGCTGCGCACCGCCCTGAGCGGTGACGGGCCCGAGGCGGCGGTGGAGCACCTGGAGCGGACCCTGGACTCCTGGGCCGCCCGGACCAACCCGGGAGGTGCGCGATGAGCGCGCAGGCCGGCGCCCCCGCCCGCCCTCGCGCGGAGGGCGGCCCTCCGCCAGGGCTCCCCGGCGCCGTGCGGCGCCTGTGGCGGCGCTCCGCCGACTCCCCTGCGCCGTTCCTGCTGCCCTTCCTCCTGGTGTACACGCTGTTCCTGGTCTGGCCGCTGCTGAGCGGGCTGTGGATGAGCTTCACCGACATCGCCCTCAACGGGGCGGGCGGAGCGTTCGTCGGAGCGGAGAACTACGCCGAGGCGCTGGGCGACCCGCTGGTGTGGCGGACCCTGGGCAACACCGTCCTGTTCACCCTCCTCACCACCGTCCCCCTGGTGGTGATCGCGCTGGCCATGGCGGTCCTGGTGCAGACCGGGCTGCCCGGGCAGTGGCTGTGGCGGCTGTCGTTCTTCCTGCCGTTCCTGCTGCCGGTGGCCACCGTGGTGCTGGTGTGGAACTTCCTGTACGTGGAGGACTTCGGCCTGCTCAACCAGGCGCTGGGGCTCTTCGGGGCGGAGGGCCTGGGCTGGCTGACCGACGAGAGCACGGCGATGTGGTCGGTGGTCCTGACCACGGTGTGGTGGACGGTCGGGTTCAACTTCCTGCTGTACCTGGCCGCCCTGCAGTCGATCCCCGGCCGCCTGTACGAGGCCGCCGCGCTGGACGGCGCGGGGGCGTGGGCCCGGCTGCGCCACGTCACCCTCCCCCAGCTGCGGGGCACCACGGCGGTCGTCCTGCTGCTGCAGGTGCTGGCCTCGCTGAAGGTCTTCGACCAGATCTACCTGCTGACCGGGGGCGGCCCGGGCGAGGCGACCCGCTCGCTGCTGCTCTACATCTACGACGTGGGGTTCACCGGCTACCGGTTCGGATACGGCGCCGCCGTCTCCTACCTCTTCCTGGCCCTCGTCCTCGGCGTCGCCGCCCTCCAGTTGTGGATCAGCGCGCGGAGAAAGGGCTGACATGGCAGCGCAGAGCATCCGTTCCGCGCGGCGGGCCGAGGCGGCCCGCGACCGCGCCAGGCGGCGCGACCTGATACTGGGCGGGGGGCGCGGACCGCGGATCGCCGCCATGTCGGCGCTGGCGGCCCTCGCGGCGCTGTGGCTGGCCCCCATGGTGTGGGCGCTGATCACCTCCTTCAAGACCGAGGGGGACGCGGTCGCGCTGCCGCCGGCCCTGGTCCCCGAGAGCGGCTTCACCCTTGAGCAGTACCGCGGCCTGTTCGCGGCCGGCAACATCCAGATGTGGATGTTCAACAGCCTGGTCATCGCCGTGCTGGTCACCCTGTTCACGATCGCGGTGGCGGCCCCGGCGGCCTTCGCCATGTCGCGGATGGACTTCCGGGGCCGCACGGCGCTGACCGCCTTCACGGTCGCGGCGATCGTGGTTCCGCCGCAGCTGCTCATCGTGCCGCTGTTCCGGCAGATGGTGTGGCTGGACCTGGTCGACACCTACCCGGCGGTGATCCTGCCGCAGCTGGTGGCGCCGGTCATCGTGTTCGTGCTCAAGAGGTTCTTCGACGCGGTGCCGCGCGAGCTGGACGAGGCGGCCCGGATGGACGGGGCGTCGTACGGGCGGCTGTTCGTCTCGGTGATCATGCCGCTGTCGCGGCCCATCCTCGCCGCGGCGTCGATCTTCGTGTTCATCACCGCCTGGAACAACTACCTGTGGCCGTTCATCGTCACGACCGACCCGGCGCTGATGACGCTGCCCGTGGGCGTCCCGAACATCCTGGACTCCTACGGGACGTTCTACGCCTCGCAGCTGGCCGCGTCCATGGTGGCCGCGGCGCCGATGGTGATCGTGTTCATGCTGTTCCAGCGGCAGATCGTGGACAGCGTCGCCACCACCGGCCTGGGCGGCCGGTAGGGCCGGCCCCTGCCCCGGAGGTCCGCGCCGGGAGCCGGCCCGGGCCCTGTCCGGGCTCCGGGGCCGCGGGGTCCGGTCCCGCGGCCCCGGAGCGGCCCGGTGAGGGGTCCGGCCCGGAGATCGCCCACCGGTCAGGGGTCGTAGACCGCGACCGGGAAGGAGTCCCGGACGATGGCGCGGAGGTCCTCCAGGGTCGACTCGGGAGGGACCAGTCCGGCGGAGCGGGCCTGGACGAGGAGGTTGCCGATGGCGGTCGCCTCGACGGGGCCGGCGACGACCCGCCTGCCGGTGCGGCGGGCGGTGAGCCCGCACAGCAGGGCGTTCTGCGAGCCGCCCCCGACGACGTGGACGACCCCGGCCTTGCGCCCGGACAGCTTCTCGGCCTCCTCGATCGCCTCGGCGTAGGCCGCGGCCAGCGACTCCAGGATGCTGCGGACCACCTCGGGCCGCGACCGCGGCGGGCGGACGCCGCGCTCCGCACACCAGTCCCGGATCCGGGAGGGCATGTCCCCCGGCGGGAGGAAGCGCTCGTCCGCCACGTCGAAGACGGGGACCCCGCCGTCCACCGCCGCGGCTTCGGCGAGGAGCCCCCGGAGGTCGGAGTCGTCCCCGGCCCGGCCGTCCCGCCAGGTCCGCACGGACTCGCTGAGCAGCCACAGGCCGGAGACGTTGCGCAGGAACCGGACCCGCCCGTCGACGCCGCCCTCGTTGGTGAAGTTCGCCCGCTGCGCCTCCGCGGTGAGGACCGGGGCGTCGAGTTCGAGGCCGACCAGCGACCACGTCCCCGAGGAGATGTAGGCGGCGTCGGCGGAGGCGAACGGCACCGCGGCCACCGCCGAGGCCGTGTCGTGCGATCCGACCGCCGTGACCCGCACCCCTCCCCCGGCCGCGCCGAGGCGCCCGGCGACCTCGGCGGTGAGCGCGCCGACCGGCTCCCCCGGCCGGACCAGATCGGCGAAGATCCCGGCCGGATACCCCAGCCGGCGCATCAGGCCGGTGTCCCAGGAGCGTCCGGTCACCGAGAGCAGCCCGGTGGTCGAGGCGTTGGTCGCCTCCGTGCAGGCGCGCCCGGTGAGCCAGTAGGCGATCAGGTCCGGGACCAGGAGGAGGCGGTCGGCCAGGTCGAGAAAGCCGGACTCGCGCTCGGCCGCCAGCTGGAAGACCGTGTTGAAGTCGAGGTGCTGCAGGCCGTTCCGGGAGAAGAGCTCGGCGGCGTCCGCCTCGGCGTGCACCAGCCGCACGCCGCGGGAGGAGCGCGGGTCCCGGTAGTGGTAGGGCACCCCCAGCATGCGGCCGCCGCGCAGCAGCGCGTAGTCCACCGCCCACGCGTCGATCCCGATGCTGCTCAGGCCGGGGGCCGACCGGAGCGCCCGGCGCAGCCCCTCCTCGATCTCCCCGTAGAGCGCCTGGATGTTCCAGTGCAACCCTTCGGTCCGCCCCTCGGTGAAGCGCACGGGCGTGTTGGGGAACCGGGCGACCTGCTCCAGGCTGAGCCGGCCGGCGTCGAGGCGGCCGAGGACCACCCGGCCGCTGGTGGCCCCGAGGTCGACCGCGGCGAGGGCGGGAGGCTCGGCGCCCCGGAGGGGCCCCGTTGAGGGTGGTGGTGGGAGACGGGTAGGAGGTTCAGCGCCCCGGAGGGGCCCCGTTGAGGGTGGTGGTGGGAGACGGGTAGGGCGTTGCCCCCGCCCGCCGGTGTCCGACGCGTTCATCGGCGTCACCGCAGGAAGGCCGCCGCCACCGCGGCGTCGACCGGGACGTGCAGGCCCGTGGTGTGCGAGAAGTCGCCGGCGCACAGGGCGTACACCGCGTTGGCCACGTGCTCGGGGAGGACCTCCCGCTTGAGGATGGTCCGCTGGGCGTAGAAGGCGCCCAGGTCCTTCTCCTCGATGCCGTAGGTCTTCGCCCGCTGGGCGCCCCACCCGCCGGCGAAGATGCCCGAGCCGCGGACCACGCCGTCGGGGTTGACGCCGTTGACCCGGATGCCGTGCTCGCCGAGCTCCGCGGCGAGCAGGCGCACCTGGTGGGCCTGGTCCGCCTTGGCCGCCGAGTAGGCGATGTTGTTCGGCCCGGCGAACACCGAGTTCTTCGAGGCGATGTAGACGATGTCGCCGCCGAGCCCCTGGTCGGCGAGGATTCTCGCGGCGTTCTTCGACACCAGGAACGACCCCTTGGCCATGACGTCGTGCTGCAGGTCCCAGTCTTGCTCGGTGGTCTCCAGCAGCGGCTTGGACAGCGACAGCCCGGCGTTATTGACCACGATGTCGATCCCGCCGAACGCGAGGACGGCCTGGTCGAGGGCGGCCCGCACGGCGGTCTCGTCGGAGACGTCGGCGGCCGCGCCGATCGCCGTGTCGGGGCCGCCGATCTCCTCGGCCGCGGCGCGGGCCTTCGCCGGGTCGAGGTCGGCGACGGCGACGCAGGCGCCCTCGGCCGCCAGCCGGGCGGCGACCGCCCTGCCGATCCCGGAGGCCGCGCCGGTCACGAACGCCACCCGGCCGGCCAGCGGCTTCGCTGCGGGCCGGCGCTTGAGCTTGGCCTCCTCCAGCGCCCAGTACTCGATGCGGAACTTCTCCTCCTCCCCGATCGGGCGGTAGGAGGACAGCGCCTCGGCGCCGCGCATCACGTTGATCGCGTTGACGTAGAACTCGCCGGCGACCCGGGCCGTCTGCTTGTCGGGCCCGTAGCTGAACATGCCGACGCCCGGGACGAGGACGACGGCCGGGTCGGCCCCCCGGATGGCCGGGGAGTCCTCGGTGGCGTACCGCTCGTAGTAGGCCCGGTAGTCCTCCCGGTAGGCCCGGTGGAGCGCGGGGAGCGCGGCGATGACCTCCTCGGTGGAGGCGGTCGCCGGCAGGTCGACGACGAGCGGCCTGATCTTGGTGCGCAGGAAGTGGTCGGGGCAGCTGGTGCCCAGCTCCGCCAGCGCCGGCATCTTCTCCCGGGAGACGAAGTCCAGCACGGCCTCGGAGTCGGTGAAGTGCCCGACCGTCCGCCGGTCCGCCGAGGCGATCCGGCGCAGGTGCGGGGCCAGGGCGGCGGCCCGGGCGCGGCGCTCGGCCTCCGGCAGGGGCGCGTAGCCGGGGCGCACCGCGCCGAACGGCTCGGCGGCGCCGTGCTCCTCGATGTAGCGGGCGGCGGTCTCGATGATCCACCGGGAGTTGGCCTCGGCCTCCTCGGAGGTGTCGCCCCACGCCGTGATGCCGTGCCCGCCGAGGATCGTCCCGACGGCCTGCGGGTCGGCCTTCCTGACCTCCGCGATGTCGAGGCCGAGCTGGAAGCCGGGACGGCGCCACGGCACCCATACGACCCTGCCGCCGAAGATCTTCCGGGTGAGCTCCTCGCCGTCGGCGGCGGTGGCGATCGCGATGCCGGAGTCCGGGTGGAGGTGGTCGACGTGGGCGGCGTCGACGAGCCCGTGCATGGCCGTGTCGATGGAGGGGGCGGCGCCGCCCCTGCCGTGCAGGGCGTAGTCGAAGGCGGCGACCATCTCGTCCTCGCGCTCCACGCCCGGGTAGGTCTCGGTCATGGCGCGCAGGCGGTCGAGGCGGAGCACCGCCAGCCCTTCCGGGCGGAGGGTGCCGAGGTCGCCGCCGGAGCCCTTGACCCAGAGGAGTTCGACCTGCTCTCCGGTGACCGGGTCGGTGTCGGTGCCCTTGGCCGAGGTGTTGCCGCCGGCGTAGTTGGTGTTGCGGGGGTCGGCGCCCAGCGCGTTCGACCGTGCGATGAGCTGCGCCACCGTGGGGTGGGGTTCCGGCATGTCTGCTCCCTGTCTCAGTGTCTGTGCGTCTCGGTGTCTGCGCGTCCCGCACCGCCCGGGTGCGGGGTCCGGTCCGGTGGACCGGGGCTCAGGCGCCCCAGCCGGCCTGGGTCCCGCCGACGCGCTCGGCCTCGATCGCCTGCTGGTAGCCGGAGTCGAGGTAGGCCCGCATCGGGTCGGCCGGCAGCCCGCGCGAGCTCCGCCACTCGGCCAGCCGCGGGCGGACGTCGGTCTGGAAGGCGTCCATGAACACCGCGTTGGCCTGCAGCACGTCGCCGGAGACCTGGGCGGCGCGGAGCGCC
>Ga0079224_100009062_pt1 | contig 13532 bp, 11 predicted proteins | sample Stecom2015_FD_80414 | JGI IMG/M metagenome (GOLD analysis project Ga0079224, IMG submission 80414) | Agricultural soil microbial communities from Utah to study Nitrogen management - Steer compost 2015 | ecosystem: Environmental > Terrestrial > Soil > Agricultural land | place: USA: Utah... | reverse complement strand
CTGTAGATCGCTGGCATCTATACCAGTGTTTAGCAATCTATCATACTTTAAATTCACGTCATAATAGTCATTGATATTATCGATTCCGACAACGGTATCTCCTCTTTCTAATAGACGTTTGGCTAAATGAAAGCCAATGAAACCAGCTGTACCAGTTATTAAAATTTTCATAAAAAATAGGTTTTAATATTAAATATTTACTTCTGTTGAGCAACAGAAGTGTTTGAGATTATTGGTAAATGTTCTTAAATTATTGTGGAATAGCGTCAAGTATAGATTGTGCAAAATGACTTGGTTTTCGGTCATTTAAATAGTCAGCATGCGGATTGAATTCGGTCGTCTGATACTTTTCCGAGTGTATCAAAGCTTGATGCATCGCCTTTTCCAAATCTTCCACATTGTTGGCCTTAGCAGTAATTATATTTGGAATACTATAGATTCCTCCTGCACATAATGTGGATACCACATTTGAATTCAAAGCCATCATCTCTAATAGTACATTGGGAAATCCCTCCATTCTAGACGAAACCACACAGAGTCTTGCATTCTTAAAATAAGGTGCGGGATTTAAAATATGTCCTTTTAAGATGACAGCTTCTTGTAAGTTTTTCTCCTTTATTAATTCCGATAATGCTTCTTTCTCTTTTCCTTCACCAAGTATATAAAGCTTGAGGTCAGGATGTTTTTGATGAAGATTATCAAAAGCTTCAATCAGGATATCAAATCCTTTTTCGGGAATTAGCCTTCCTGCCGAACATATATAATTCTCTTGTGACTCGATATCAGTGAGTGGTAACTGAGCTAAGGAAAGTAACTTTTCAGTATCTACTGGATTAGGACGCACGACAACATTCTTTTTACTTAAAAAAGGATTATGTATTAGTAATTGGCTTTTCATAAGATCTGTTTGACAAATCACCAAATCTACTCCTGGGTATCCCATCTTATAAAGCATTAAATAAGCTAATTTCTTCAACCCATGAAATCTAGTAAATACAGATGTACATTCTCTAACTATGAGCTTTGGTTTCAAATATCCAATCCTTTTTAAAAATCCTAAGAAGACATTAATAGATGGATGCGTGCTCATCACAATGTGTTTATTATCTAGTTTTCTAAGTTCTTTTATAAGCTTGATTAATCCCCTCAAAAGACTTGTGTTCGATAGGTATGTTCTTTTTTGACTGTCCGGAATAATGAGACTATTTCCTACGTTCTTACGAACAAAGATCAATTCACCTTTCACCGCGATTGCCAGTTTTAATAAAACACTCTCAGCGCCATTGGGCAAGTCTGTCATAGAGATAATATGTATAAGTGAGTTGTTGATTTTCATACTAAAGGTTTATTTCCTTATTACTTTAACCAATTTTTTAAGTGGCATAATAGCTTCCAAAACTCGGCGCTTGCCATCTACTACTATTTTATTCTCTGTGAAGCTAATATTGTGGATACCTCGGCTATATTTTTTATCTGGCAAAATCTCGAAAGCCGTTTCAGATTCATAATTAGACTCTGATAGATTCAGAATCTTGTTAATCTGAATAGATCCTCCGTAACAATTCTTAGGATTTTGCGTAGGTCTATAAATAGTATTATTTACTATAAATAGACTGCCTGCTCCTCTGCACTCATTTTTATCTACCGGAATAGGATTCATGGTGTGAGGCTGAAAGTCTCCATCAATTGTAGAAGCATAATATATATACAATTGATTATTTACACCTGATACATTCGTGAAAAGCCAATATTTATGATTGTAATAAAAAATTGAGGTATCAACATATTCTTTTCCTGAAAGCAAGACTTTGTGTTTTATCAACAGATTGGGTTTAGAAACATTGACTTTGTACAATACAACTTCTTTGGCTTGTGAAGTTTCGGGTATACAAAATATTTCTGATTCATGTTTGAAAAGGTATGGATATGATAAATGTATGTTCGATGGGATAATGCCGGACACTTCCTTTTTAGTTTTAAAATCCAATCCATCAATCATCATTATTTTTCCTTTTCCATGCCAGAAATTTAATTCTTCATAGTAGATCTTGACTTCATTATTTATCTCCGTAATAAATGGATCTGCGGAATAATCCACATTATCTTCTTTCAGCCAAACAATTTTATTTAATCTCTTTTTCTTTATAAGATCGTCCATAGATTGATTTATGATACCTACGTTCCACTTATCGGCTAGAAACATTTTTTCAAAAATCGTATTTGCGAGTTTTAACATATTATAGTATTTAGGCGTAAGCTATTGGCGACTTTTGCTTGTTTGTAGCTAGCCACTGTGATATGACTAGCAATTTCCAAATCTGAGGATATCTATTCCATTTGCCTGTCATATGCTCATTAATGATTTCTTCTGTCCTTTTCACATGAATACCAGGTATATTTTTCAATTTTTCTTGAGTTAAATTGTCCAAAACATATTCTTTAAGTTCGTCTCTAAACCAATGTCGAAACGGCATGGTTAACCCCGCTTTTGGTCGATTAAAATACGATGAAGGGATCTTATCAAATAAGATATCTTTTAATATTCGTTTTTGATTTCCACCCTGAAATTTAAATTCTGTAGGTAAGCTTCGAGCAAAATCTACTATCCTAAAATCTATTAAAGGTGCACGAGCTTCCAATGAAAAAGCCATTGAAGCTCGATCTACTTTTGTGTTGATCTCTCCTGTTAAATAGGTTTTAATATCAAAATCTGAGATTCGCTCAAGTAAAGGTTTTGAGAAATGGTTTAAGTAATAATTATTTACATTAAGTTTATATAAATCAGGATTTTGAATCCAAGAATTATCCATATTGTCAAACATCTTGAGATAAAGATCTTCAATACTAGGGGACGCAATTCCTAGGGATATAAGTTTGTGCTTATATGACGATGAAAGGTTAATACAATTAGCTAACAGCTTTCTAAATGAATTAGGGGTGCGAAACAGTGGTTCAATTTGCTTGATCCACTTATACCTTTGATAACCTAAAAATGTTTCATCACCCGCGTCACCACTTAGCGCTACTGTAACATGCTGGCTTGTGTGCTTACTTAACAGCATTGTTGGTATAGCACTGGGATCAGCAAATGGCTCATCATAATATGTAGGAAAATTTTCTATTAAATCAATTCCATCTTTATAATTACAATGGATAGTAGTATGAACTGTATTTAGATAATCTGCGACTTTAGCCGCATGAGGACTTTCATCGTAATCTTTCTCTTCAAATTTTATAGAGAATGTTTTCAAATCAGAAACTTCTTCTGCAGCAATTGCCGATACAAGTGAAGAATCAATTCCTCCAGATAAGAAAATCCCCAAAGGTACATCAGTATTAAGTCTAATTTTTACAGCATCCTTCAACAGATTTTCTAAAGCTTGTTTTGCCTCATCATAGGTGCCTGTGAATTTGTTATTCCATTCGTAATCTATTTCCCAATATCGTTTTACAGAAAATTCTTTTGTAATTGTATTATACTTACAATAGCAAGCAGGAGGAAGTTGACTAATATCACTCCAGATAGACTTCGGCTGTGGTACATATCCCCAAATTAAATATTCTTCAATAGCACCTACATTTACTTCGAATCTGTTATTTAGAATAATTTGCGCCGGTTGACTTCCGAATTCAAAATGTCCATTGCGTAAACTATAATAGAATGGTTTTTGACCCATCCGATCACGACCTCCAAAGAATTCTTTTTGCTTGCTATCATAAATAACAAAAGAGAACATACCATTGAATTTTTTAACACATTCCACACCATATTGCATGTAAGCCGCACAAATTACTTCTGTGTCTGAGTTGGTTGTGAAACGATGTTTTTTTTGTTCAAGTTCTTTCCTGATTTCCCTGTAGTTATATATTTCTCCGTTAAAAACAACATGTAAGTGTTGATAACTAAAAGGCTGATTTGATCTGGCATCTAAATCAATTATTGCTAATCTGTTATGCGCTAAGACAATATTTTCAAATCGTTGAATACCTGTATGATCTGGACCTCGAAATCTGATTCTATTCATCTTTTCAAATACAACAGCATCTGAATAAGGTATTGTAGAACCGTAAATTCCACACATAATTTAGGTTTATTATTAATTAATCAATTGCTCGTATTCTTCACTTATTTTTTCCAGATTGAATTTTCTATATACATCATCTTTGATTGCTTTAAAATTCCAACTCGTGTTCGTACACGCCTGTATGATTTTACTTCTAAAACCTGCTAGATCATCTTGAGGCACAACATACCCATTGAAGCCATCTTTAATTAGCTCTTTAACTCCACTAACCTTAAATGTAACAACGGGTAATCCTACCGCTAAAGCTTCAGCAACTACATTGGGAAATCCTTCAGTATAAGAACTGAGAACCATTAAATCATGCTGTACTAGTATTTCTGGCACATTCTTTATTTCTCCAAAAAACTTGACTCGATCGTCAAGCCCTAGTTGTCTTACTTTATTTCTTATCTCTTCTTCCAGTACTCCAATTCCTACCATACTAAGATGATAATTAGAAGGAAGTCTGGAGAAAACATCTATCAATCTATCCAATCCTTTCTCACGAGAGAAACGAGCAACAACGATTAGCTTATAGACTATAGAATTCTGTAAAACTTTCAGCTGTTGCGTTTCTACCACTGGATTTGGAATGACTACCGTTTTTTGGTCATTTACCTTGTACATCATCTTTATAGCCTGCCTCATATCTTCGGTTTGGCAAACTATAATGTTAAAAGCTTTATAACTCCATTTGGCAAAAAGAGCATAAAATTTTGATTTAAGGGTTTCGTATTGAATATGTTCCGTAGGAACATTCGAAACCCTTGCCACAAAAATTATATTCCTTAGAAAAACGGCTACCAGTGAAATTAGAATATTCATGTGCCCCATCGTTGAAAAAACCGCATAAGGCTTTTCTTCCTTAAACAATTTATAAAGAGCAAAGAAAGATCGGGAAGCTTTACCAGTATTTAAATCAATAATCCTGACTTGATCTAAATCGGTAGAGAAACAAGTCACTTTAGAATTTAAAATCACAAGGGCAATGTCATACTGCTGTTTATTTATTCCCTGAGTAAGACTCCAAAATACGCGCTCCGATCCCCCGGATGTTAAAGAGCTTAAAACAAAAAAGACTTTTTTCTTGGGGGGGATCTGTAAATTGGTTTTCATAGTTTTAATTGAGGATGATTTTATTGATTGTCTGCCAAATTATTTTTATGTCAGTCAATACAGAGCGTTGAGCGATATACCTTAGATTTTGACTAATTTTAATCGGAACTATATTTGTTATATAGTAAGTTTCTGGATCTTCCGCTTTTGCTAACAGCTCACTTTCATTACAAAATTCGACCGAAGCCCAGTCAGTTATACCGGGTTTGATTGATAACACATAGCGTTGTTGGTCATTGTAAAGATTAACGTATTTTCTGACTTCGGGACGAGGTCCCACTAAACTCATTTCACCTCTGAATACATTAAAAAGCTGAGGTAGTTCATCCAGTTTATATTTTCTAAGCCAATATCCGACTCTCGTAATTCTGCTATCCTTATTGCCAATAGTTAAGAGTATATTCGTGTTTTGAACAACATGCATCGTTCGGAATTTGATGAGATAAAAATCTCTCATATTCAGACCTACTCTTTGTTGTTTAAAAAAAACAGGTCCATTTGAATCCATTACTATCAGTATTGCTATTAGAATAAACAAAGGTGAAAGCAATACTATCCCAATAGATGCCCCTATGACATCTATTAGTCGTTTGGCATTAAGTGTCATGATTAGGATTGAATTAAGATTTCAGTATCAAAAACTTCGCTTTGAGTAGAAGCAAATTGTTTGTTAACCACAGCAATCATGGCTGCTATAATGTAATTGACTTCAGCCTTAGTTAATTGGGGATATATAGGCAATGAAATTTCATGCGAATAATTTTTATAGGCAATAGGATAATCTTCCACTTTATACCCTAACTGCTTAAAGTATGTAAGCATAGGCAAAGGGATGAAGTGTACATTGACAGCGATACCCAATAGCGTGAGATCATCAATTATACGATCACGTTGTTCTTCGGATAATCCTTTTATTCGCAGTGGAAAAAGATGATAACATGATTCCCGGGTACTATCCATTAAAGGTGGAGAGATGAACCAATCCTGATCTTTAAAACCATTGTAATATTGGATCGCAATAGATTTTCTAGAAGGAAGTAAGTTTTGAGCATATTTCTTAATTTGTGCTAATCCTATTGCTGCGCATATATCTGGCATATTAATCTTCAGCCCCTGAAACAAAATATCATAACGCCAGCCCCCTCCTTTGGATTTTGCGAGCGCATCCTTATTCTGTCCATTTAAAGTATATAATTTTAAATAATTATATTCTTCTTCGACATTAAATGTTGGCGGGAGATTCAGACAAATACAACCTCCTTCAGCAGTAGTAATATTTTTGACAGCATGAAATGAAAATATAGTTACATCACTTTTTCGCGCTGCTGGCTGGTTTCCATAATTACTTCCGATAGAATGTGCAGCATCTGACACTAATAATATTCTTCCAAGTCCAAGCTGTTTTTCGTTTTCGGGATTAAATAACTTAACAATTTTTGGCGAGGTAATAATAGATTTCAAAGCATCATAATCACAAGGCCAGCCTGAAAAATCAACCGCAATGATAGCCTTAGTTCTTGAGGTAATTGCATTGCGAACTTTCTCCGGATCTATAGAAAAATCCTCCATCACATCAACCATGACTGGGGTCGCGCCACAATGCAAAACACTGAGTGCAGTAGCACAGTATGTATAGGCCGGAATAATGACCTCGTCACCTGGTTTTATTCCAAACCATTTGAGCATGAGTATAGCTCCTGATGTCCACGAATTGACACATACAGCCGCATCAGTACCTGTCAGGGTAAGAATTTCTTGCTCTAATTCTTTTACCTTTGGTCCCGTAGTAACCCATTTATTTCTAAGTGTATCCAATACTTGATCAACCACCGATTGGTCGATATAAGGAGGTGAAAATGGAATATTCATAATTTTAGATTAATAATTTAAACAAGAGGTTTATAAGTATTTATTTTAGCTAATTGAAGCAGTGAAAAGTAAAGAATGTGCGTTGGTCCACTTTCGGACAACAACCATTCATTATGAAAAAATGAATTGAGTGAAACAGCTATAAATGAACAACTTAAACAAACAAGCATAGCATTTTCTTTTAGCTTGATTTGCTTAAAGGCGTGCCATATAATTTGACTGATTTTAAAATATAATAAGGTTAGTATAAGCAAGCCTAATAATGGTCCTAAATAAGTTATGAACATCAAATAAGCATTGTGAGATGTAATTACAGTGTGTCCAGTTTTATAAATGAAGTTATGTTGTGCTATTTGATTCCAAGTGAGATTATAAAATATTAACCCAAATGGATATTGTGCAATAATTTTTAAATTCTCACTAATTAAATCATCTCTATTCTCGTTACGATCAGCTTGCTTTATGCTTTTATTAAGAATATTTAGTTGATTTTTTTCACCTGAAAATTTTTCAACATAGCCTTGTCCTACAATAACAAGCAATACAATTCCACTTAAAAACAGTAAAGATTTAGCTCTATAATAGAATATTAAGAAAGGAACAACTACAAAGCTAAAAGCGACAAAGACAGAACGTTGCATTCCAAAAAAAATAAAGCAAATAGATAAGATAAATAAGCAAACGCCTAAAATCCAACTTCGTTTATATACGATGGAACTAACCAATAAAAAGGGTGTCAACGCAGCCATTTGGTAACCAAATGAAAATAAAGTTGTCGCTATTCCTGATGGTCGCTGAATTACTGTTTCTGCGGCAAGCATGGATCTAATATTGTCTATGGGATACTGGTGATCAACCAGCATGAGCACGCCAGAAATAAAAAGTAAACCCACGAAAATATTTATACTGAGTAATAGTCTTTCTCTGCTGTATGCGATGATATAATTAAAGAATATGATAAGACATGTAATATTGATTATCAAAGCCAAAAAAGCACTGATGTTTTCATCACCAATTAACTTATAAATTAGTAGGGCAATAAAAAAAACGATCCACTCATAACTGTATTCAAAGTTTACCGTCTCATCTCTAAAGAGTATGAGCAAAGGAGTTAAAAATACTATTGGTGCAGGAATTCTAAATATTTCTGTAAGGAAAATATTAAATGTGGATACGTAAATAAACATAAACAACAAGAATATTAACAAGACTTTCTTACTCATGACAGTATTAAATTATTCCATTGTTCAGCAATGCTTTCTAATGAATTGGTTTGGTTTAATTGCTTTCCGTTTTGAGAAAATTTAATTCGTAACGTCTCATCCTCAATAAGCTTTTCAATAGCAATTGCCAGTTCTTCTTTGTTGTCTACTTCTACTAAAAAGCCATTTACTCCATTTTCAATAATTTCAGATGGACCGAAATTACAGTCAGTGGCAACTGATGGGCACCCTAAGCTCATAGCCTCTATTAATACATTGGGATAACCCTCAGTCCTTGAAGCAGAGGCAAATAGTAGCGCTTGGGAATAATAATCGTGGATGTTATTTTTGAATCCAATAAATTTTACGCGAGATTCTAATCCTAATTCAGACACTTTTCTTTCTAATGTTTCCAAATAAGGACCAGTACCAGAGATTAAAAGATCTATATCACAATTTTTTAATAAATAAAAAGCATCTATTAAGGTTTCAAATCCTTTATGCTGCTTCAGTCTGCCAACACTTAATATAAAATTTCTAGGATGTGCCGCTGAGCTAATTTTACCATTAAAAGTATTTACTGGATTATGAATTGTACGGAAATTATTCAGTTGGTTAAATTTCTCTAGAGAAAAATATGTCTCTAGCATTTTCTTTGAAGGCAATACCACCGCCTTAGCATTATTATAAACCTTAAAGGCAATCCATTTTGAAAGGCTGTTAAGCTTCATTAATGTTTCGAAAGGTGAATTTCGCTCCGAAACTATGTAGTCTACATTTAACAAGGTGCAGCATAAGCCCGTCCATATATTAACAGATGTCATAAATGAGATACAACAGTCTGGCTTCTCCTGTCTAATAATTCTTAGGAATCTGAAAAAAGTGAGAAATGCATAATAGATACGTACTATTAGGTTTTCTTTAGCCTTCCTTTCAACTAATTCCACTACTTTCAAGGAAGATGCTAAAGGATATACAATTTTTCTTTTATCAAGAACAACCAAAGTGACATCGTAATTATTCTTGCTGAAGTGATTTGCCAAGTTGCTGATTACACGTTCTGCTCCTCCGCCAGATAAGCTTCGCGACACAAACATTAGTTTTTTTTTCTTCATCTTAATTGACTATGGTTTTAATGGTACTAATCGCCTGGATAAATCGGTGATGACGCGCCTCGAATAAAAAATATTCCTTCAAATAGAAATACAAAAGTTTAACTTTCTGGAATGGTGTATAGTTAAAGACCCGAATACTTATTTTAAAGTCACTAAGTCGCATTTTTTTTAAAGGAATTCGGGCGATCGGACTCCATATCCCTCCCCCATGCTTTCTGTATGAGCACATTGTTTCGGGAATTACATATATTTTTTTACCTGTTTTCCAAGTAGAATAGAGCTTTAAAAATTTATCACAAGCATTTACCTGCATAAACCAATCTTGGGAATAAAGCATGCGAATTTCGTCCGAGTTTCTATAGATTAATGATACTGTTTTCGTTTGATACTGTTTATTTACCATCAACTCATTAAAAGAGTAGCTTAACGGTTTGGGATTAAAATCCATGTATGTAATTTCTGTATCATCAGAGTTTACCTCTTTCGTATAGTTAGTGCATATAACGTAATCTGGGTTGTTTTCTAAAAAATCAACCTGCTTTTGAAGTTTTAATGGATCAGTCCAATAATCATCCCCATCACAGGTGGCTACGTATTTGCCTTTAGCAGCTAAAGCTACCCTTATCATATTCTTGATCGGTCCCATGTTCTCATCGGCGATCAAACGTTTTATTTGTGGATACCTAGAAGCATAGCTGTCAATAATTTGAGTTGTTCCATCATTCGAGCAATCATCACCAATAATGATTTCTATATTAAAATTGCACTGCTGCATTAAAAATCCTTCAATAGCCTTCTCAATAAAATTTTTGTGGTTATAGGTAATGCAAAATATACTTACCATAATTGGCTCTTCGTGTTTCATCATATTGTTACAATTAGCTTTTAAACAACCTTTACAACGACATCTTCATTTTCACGAATAGATTGAATTTCAACGCTCTTTCTATTGTAATTCCGCTGAGTTTTCATTATTGTTTTTACAATGTAGTTTCTTTCAAAATGCGTTAATGTGTGGTACATGGGCAAGCACATGATTCTCTTCGCAATAGAGTCACATATTGGCATATTAGCATGAGTGATATAAGGCAATGCGGATAAAGAAGGATAAAAATATCTTCTGCAAAAAACCTGAACCTTTTCAAGTTGCTTCATGCAGTTTAACATAGCTTCTTCTGAATTGAATATGACAGGAAAGTATGCATAGTTGAAGTCTGCATCAGATTGAATCTTCTGGAATTCTAGGTCTGCATGTTCCAGGTTGTATTTATAAAAATTATAAAGATCTTTTCTAGCTTGAAGGATCTCAGTAATGTGAGGTAAATTGCATAGTCCCATTGCTGCATGAAATTCTGAATTTTTGGCATTCGTGCCGACCTCCGAAAATGTATCAGTTCCACTATATCCGAAATTCCGCATGTAGTTTATCTTTTGCAGCAAAGACTCATTTTTAGTAAATATTCCTCCCCCTTCTATAGTATGAAATAGTTTCGTGGCATGAAAACTAGTAATGCTTACATCGCCATATGCAAAAATTGATTTGTTCTTATATTTTACACCAAAACAGTGTGCAGCATCGTATATAACTTTTAAATCATACTTCTGGGCTATGGCTTCTATGGCGTCTATATCACATGGGTTACCAAATACATGTGTAGCTATTATTGCAGTAGTCCTCGGTGTAATAGCATCTTCAATTTTAGCAGCATCAATATTTAATGATTCATTGTCAATATCCACAAATACCGGTGTGCAGTTTTGCCACATGATACTACTTGTAGTAGCAACAAAAGAAAAAGGAGTAGTAATGATTTCTCCTTGAAGATCAAGAGCCTTTATAGCTAATTGCAATGCTATAGTACCATTGGTTACGTAAAGAAAATTTGGTATGGCCAGATACTTTTTAAGTTCTAATTCAAACTCATTCACTAAAGGTCCATTATTTGTCAACCACTGTCTGGTCCAAATAGAATCAACATAGCTTTGAAAGGAAGCTAATGATGGTAAAAAAGGTTTGGTAACTGGTATCATTTCTTCAAAATTATTTGTTTAAAATCGGTTAATGGTGCCAGCTTAATGAGGTAGCTGACAAAGAGATATAAACTACTATAGCTTATTCCTGTGATGAGAATTCTTAGAAGTTTATTTTGATACGGTGTAAAAATGGTTTGGTCTAGAAAATAGATTGCTAGTCCCAATATTCCCGAGAGAAAAAGTACAGGCCATACATCCTTCAACTGTTCTAATATTGGGTAGTTAATAAGTTTTCCGCTATAAAAAGAATTGATATAGTAGGCAAACACAGTGAAAAAGAGATGGAAATGAAGTAACCCCATAATTCCAAATGGTATAACACATATGATTCCCAACACCATCAGTACCTTTTTAATAATTTCAAGCTTTAAATACTGGCCGCTATGGCCCTTGACTTTAAGAATATTTAAGTTATAAGTGTGTAAGGGGAATAAAATTCCAGCAATACACAAAATTTGAAAATATGGAACGGCTTGCAACCATTTATCTGTTAATAATAAGCTAATCAAAGGCTCAGCTATAATTGCTAAAAAAATTAAACTTGGAGCATTCCAAAAAAGTACCTGCTGCATCAATTTCTGGTAGGCAGTCTTAAGTTTTTTGTCATCGTGAGATATTGATGAAAACATAGGATAGGCTACTTTATTGATAGCTGAGGAAATAATTCCAATTGGAAATTGACTCAATGTTGATGCTCTAGAGTAATATCCTAATTGTGTCACAGCATAAAAGCGTCCAATGATTATTGTATAGATATTTTGATATAGTGTATCTATTAGACCAGACAAGGTCATTTTATAACCAAAATGAAAGTGTTTTTTAAAACTTCTTTTGCTAAAAATTAATCGAGGTCGCCATGATGAATAATACCAATGAAGGGCTGTTGAGACCAATGGAGTAGCTAAATACATATAGACAAGACTCCAAACTCCACTACCGTTAATTGCTAAAAGTATGCCTACACATCCTGCAACAATCACAGCAGGAATTTGTATTAATGCCTGCTTTTTGAATTGCATTTCTTTTACTATTAATGTATTTTGAATGCTAAAAAATCCATTAATAATAAATGTTAGACCATATACTTTAATGATTGATATTAAAAGCGGTTGTCTAAAAAAATCCGCAATGATAGGCGCGGAAATATATAATATTCCGTAGGCAGAAAACCCTCCTATTAAGTTAAATATGAAAACAGTAGAATAATCTTTTTGACCAGAATACCTACTTCTTATAAGAGAAGATGTTAGTCCGCTATCCATCAACGAATTTCCAATAGAAATAAAAACGGATAACATCGCTATCAAGCCGAATTCTGCAGGGCTTAATATTCTGGCCAAAAAGATATTGATGACTAGACCAATAATTTTTACGCTAAACTGCTGACAGATAGACCAAAAAACAGCTAGTTTGGTTTGGTTGATTAATGACATTTCATTTATAATCGTACAGCCTCCAATGACTTAGGAAGCATGGATTTGATATCATACAACACAGATTTTGATTTTAGCAGCGAACTAATATCTATTTGCTCAAATTTATCGTGTGCTACAGCTAATAAAACCGCATCATATTTTCGGGTTTTGGAAGTACCATTTTCACAAAACACACCATAATGTTGTTGTGCATGCTCTGGGTTCGCCCACGGGTCATGAATGGTAATATTTACATGATATTCCTCCAATCGTCTCACAATATCAATGACTTTTGTATTGCGTACATCCGGGCAATTCTCTTTGAAGGTGAAACCTAATATTAAAATTTTGGATCCAACCACCGGAATTCTCTTCGCTATCATCTGCTTAACTAATTGATCTGCAACATACTTACCCATGCCATCATTCACGCGTCGACCAGCCAATATGATTTCCGGATGGTATCCAACCTCTTGAGCTTTCTGCGCTAAGTAATAGGGGTCTACACCGATACAATGTCCGCCTACAAGTCCTGGTTTGAAATTCAAAAAATTCCATTTCGTACCCGCCGCTTTTAAGACTTCAGAGGTATCTATTCCCAATTGGTTAAAAATCATAGCAAGCTCATTGACAAAAGCAATATTGATATCTCGTTGGGCATTTTCGATAACTTTAGCTGCTTCCGCAACTTTGATAGAAGATGCTTTATAGGTTCCT
>Ga0079224_100009061_pt1 | contig 13534 bp, 12 predicted proteins | sample Stecom2015_FD_80414 | JGI IMG/M metagenome (GOLD analysis project Ga0079224, IMG submission 80414) | Agricultural soil microbial communities from Utah to study Nitrogen management - Steer compost 2015 | ecosystem: Environmental > Terrestrial > Soil > Agricultural land | place: USA: Utah... | reverse complement strand
TTATTTTTGCTAGGATTTTCATTTCAATAGAATTGCATGCAGCTGTCCAAGTTGGAAATAAAGGGTTTCAAAAGTTTCGGCGACCGGGTGGTCATCCACTTTGACAAGGGGATCACCGGCATCGTAGGACCCAATGGATGCGGCAAGTCCAATGTGGTGGACGCCATCCGTTGGGTGCTGGGTGAACAAAAAACCCGAATGCTCCGCTCGGACAAGATGGACAATATTATCTTCAACGGTACGAAATCCCGCAAGCCGGTAAATATGGCAGAGGTATCGCTGACGTTTGAGAACACGAAAAATCTGCTGCCCACGGAATATACCTATGTAACTATTTCCCGAAGGTATTACCGTTCCGGAGATAGTGAGTACCTACTCAATGGTGTCACCTGTAGGCTTAAGGACATCAACAACCTCTTTATGGACACTGGTGTACAGTCCAACAGCTATGCCATCATCGAATTGAAAATGATCGATGAACTGCTCAATGACAAAAACAACTCCAGAAGAGAGCTATTTGAAGAAGCGGCGGGGATCTCCAAATTTAAATCAAGAAAAAAAGAAACCCTTAAAAAACTTGAAGATACAGATGCCGATCTGGATCGGGTTGAAGACATCTTATATGAGATAGAAAAAAACCTGAAGTCTCTGGAAAAGCAGGCCAGACAAACCGCCAGGTATTTTGAGATAAAAAAGGAATACAAGGAGGCAAGTATTGCCTTGGCTAAAAAGAACGTTACCAAGCATACCGACAGCCTGCTAAGCATTAACCTTAAAATTGAACAGGAAAACGACAAGAAGCTGAAGTTCAACAGCAAGATGGCTGAAACTGAGGCTTTGCTTGAAAAGACTAAAACTGAACTGATTAACAGGGAAAAACTACTCAGTACCCGCCAGAAATCCCTCAACGAGCATGTCAATAAAATTCGACAGTTCGAAAGTGATAAGAAAATAAAAAACGAACGGCTCCGCTTTCTGGAGGATCGGGCCCAAAAATTACGGGAGCAGATTGAACTGGATCGTCAGAGCAACGAGCGGGCCGGCTTTAGTATCAAGTCTCTTGAAGCTGAAAAAGAGGTAGCCCAAAAGCTTTTAGCGGAAAAGGAAGCGATAATCGGATCGTTAAAAGACGATTACGAGCAACAAAAGCAAGCTCATGCCCAGCTGCAGGAAAGCCACAAGGTGCTCAGCAGAGATCACTCGGCCAAAAAAGACCGTGTCTACCAGCTCGCCAAGGATCTGGAGATCCATCAGATTCAGCTATCCACCCTGAAGCAGGAACTGGAAAAAACCGCCTCACAGGACAACAACCAAGAAGAGCATCTCTCTGATTTTGAAGAAAAATTAATCGAACTGCGGGAAGAATTGGACCATAAGTCTGTAGAGCTAACCGCACTTAGAGCAAAAGAAGAACAACAAAGTTTCCAGATCGAACAGGCCAACCACACCATCGAACTGATCAGAGAGGAAATCACCCAATCCGGCCGGAAGCTGGATGCCCGACAAAACGAATACAACCTCACCAAATCCATGGTGGACAACTTGGAAGGCTTTCCCGAGGCGATCAAGTTCTTGAAGAAAAACTCCACGTGGGGAAAGGACACTCCTCTCCTCTCGGATATCCTTACCACAAGTGAAAAATATCGGGTGGCGATCGAAAATTATTTGGAAAACTACATGAATTATTATGTGGTTGAAACCGAATTACAAGCCATAGCTGCCGTGAATTTATTGAGTGATGCCGCAAGGGGTAAAGCACACTTTTTTGTGTTGGAACATTTTGAGCGCTTCCAGCCTTCCCACAACAAGCTTTACCCGCAGGCCATCGCCGCCACAGAGATCGTGGAATACGATCTTAAATACGCCAAGCTGGTCGCCTTCATTTTAGACGATGTCTACGTGGTGGGACATGAAATCAACCAAGTACCCACAGACAACAGTGCGATTTTCATTACGGAAAGCGGGAAATTTATCAAAAGAAAATTCAGCATCTCTGGGGGATCCGTGGGGTTGTTTGAAGGAAAACGGATAGGCCGCGCCAAAAATCTGGAAAAACTGGAAAAAGAGATCAAGGAATTGCAGAAGAAGATCAGCAGTACCCGCTCCAACCTAGACAGCAAAGTTTCGGATCTGATAAAATTGAAGGAAGTATCTCACCGATCTTCTCTCGAGAACCTCCGTAGCGAAATCAATGAAATCAACCAAGAGTACGTTTCTGTGCGTACCAAGAAAGAACAGCTGACCGAGATGCTTTCTTCCAATGCCAACAAGCGCGAAGATATCATGGATAGAATAGCCGTGCTCGAGGAAGAGATGGCAGACATCAAAAGCCAGTTCTCGGAGGAACAGGGAAATTTCAAAAACCTGGAAGAGGAAATGTTAGAGGTCGATGATCAGTTGCAAAGAGAATCGGAAACGTTATCTGTAAAATCGAACCTTTTCAACCAGGAAAATATACAATATCATCAGCAGATCAACCAAGTTGATCGGCTGGAACAGGAAATTTCTTTTAAGCAAAGCGCCTTCGAGGGCAGTAGAGAGCGGGTTAAGAAATCCCAAGAAGAATTGTCCTCAACAGATCGTGAAATTAAGTCCTTGCTAGACAACAATGAAGTCAAAGATGACGAATTGATTGAACTATATACGGAAAAGGAAGCCATAGAAGCCGGTGTTAATGAATCTGAAAAAAGCTACTATGCCATTAGGGGGACCATCGACGAAATGGAAAAATCCCTACGGGAGCTGCAACGGTCGAAAGAGAATATAGATGTTCTGATCATGGAACTGCAGCAATCCATGAACGAGGTCAAGCTCAAGCTAAACGGCATGAAGGAAAGGCTGAGTGTAGAATTTGAGATTGATTTGGAAGCCTTAATGGAAGAAGAGCCCAATATTGCTGCAGAATATCTTGAAAAGGATGAGGGCACTATCCGGGAGGAAGTCAACCGGGCCAAGGAAAAAATGGAAAAAATGGGACCGATTAATCCCATGGCCATGGAAGCTTATGACGAGATCAAAGAAAGGCACACTTTCATCACCGAACAACGGGATGATCTGATCAAAGCCAAAGACTCATTGATGGAAACCATCCAATCTATAGATAAGGTGGCGAAAGAAACCTTTCTTGATGCCTTTGGGAAAATCAAGGAAAACTTTATCAAGGTATTCAGATCTCTATTCACGTCTGAAGACGATTGCGATATCAAACTGGTGGATCCCGACAACCCCCTTGAAAGTCCCATTGAAATTATGGCTAAACCTAAAGGTAAACGGCCCCTGTCCATCAACCAATTATCCGGAGGCGAAAAAACGCTCACCGCTACCTCTTTGTTATTTGCCATTTACCTATTGAAACCTGCACCTTTCTGCATTTTTGACGAGGTCGATGCACCACTGGATGATGCCAATATTGACAAGTTCAACCAGATCATCCAGACCTTTTCCAAAGAATCCCAATTTATCATCGTAACCCATAACAAGCGGACGATGGCCAGCACGGATATTATCTATGGCATCACCATGATAGAAGCAGGCGTTTCAAGGGTAGTACCGGTGGATCTTCGGGAACTGGAGGAGTCAATTTAAAGAAGGGTTTTGCTTTATTTTGCTACGGATAGACTTGGAGGTAAAAATCAGCAGGTAAATAATAACCAACAACACCACCAGTACTGCTATTTCCAATTGCGTCCACAGCGCGGAGCGATTGACAATGCGTTCCGATTCTTCAATGAGCTTGCCCCCTTCATAGAGCTGTATTGCCGATAAGGCTTTTACGTCTTTAAAAGCTCCTTCAAAATCCCGATTGAAAGACTCCACCTCCAGTTGTTGTGTATTGCTTGTAGTGATGGTTTGGGAGGAAAAACGGAGCTTATCTTCGATTTTCTGCTTCAATTGAGCCAGGTGGCTCGCCTCATCCAGGGTAAGGTTGGTGCTTTCAAAATCCTTAATAATATCAAGAACAGCTTCACGGTGTGTTTCCAAATCTTTTTCCAGCAAATTGCTTTCAAAGCTGGGTTGGTTCATCGCCAGTTTCATCAAAAACAGATGTTCGGTAATTTCAAAAACATAGCTTTCCACCACCAATCGATCGTCGTGAAAAGAAATGAAATCCTTTCCCAAATCGGTGATATTCCGTCTATCCACGATGTTTTTAGCAAAAACAAAAAAAACGATAACAGTTAATACCAGCGCGGCCTGTAACTTATATTTAATCGAATAAACCCATTTCATTCGACGAAGATAATCTTTTTTATAAAAAAACCATCTGATTTCCTGGGATTGGAACTAGACCGTCAATCGGGAAAGTATAGCAGCCCCACTGTTGATCTCTGATGCAAGATCTACGATTTTTTTGTTTCTTAACATTTGTTCTAACCTATCACGAATTACTTTAAAATCGTTATGGATGGGACAAGGTGTCTCCTCAGAACATTGCTTGAGACCCAATCCGCAACCTTTGAAAAGCTGGTCTCCGTCAATGGCGATCACCAGATCAATCAACGTAAGATGCTCCTGTTCCCCTTCCACATAAAACCCCCCATTGGGTCCCTTGGCCGAACTGATTATCCCCTGTTTGGCCAAGGATTGCAGAATCTTGGCGGTAAAAAACTCGGGGGCATCTATTTCTTTACAGATGTCCTTGATGCCCAGCTTTTTTCCGCTGTTGCTTTGGGACCAGATATAGATCACCGCCCTAATACCATACTCACAAGCTTTTGAAAACATCTTTGTTTAGTTCTTAACCCAAAATTCATCCTCCCAATGTTCCTGCACCTTCTCATGGATCATCTCCATCCTCTCCTGGAATTCCTTTAGATCGTCTTCCGTCAATTCCACCTGTATATAAGGAAAAAGCTTTCTTTCCTCAAAGCGGATATGGCTCTCTAAAGAATCAGCAAATTCGTTTAAATCTGCCTCATCCACTTCTGGAGCAGCAACCATCTTGGCGAAAAGCTCCCGAAGATATTCATGCTGGCCCTCCGCTTCTTTTCTTAATAGATCGTTTTTGGCCAAATAGCTGAACAAATAATGCTCTTCATTTTGGAAATGCTTTTCTAAATGTTCATTTACAAAATAAACCACATATTCCAAAATCCTTTGGCGGTCAACATTCCTGTTGAATCCTTGCCGGATCTTCCAGGACAGCAACAAGCCAAAATGATGGTCTTGGGAAAGTGGAATTAGGGCAGGATGTCTTTTTAATGGTTTTGCCATAAGGATACCAGTCTTGGCTTTAAGATGAAACGATGCCGTTAGCTACTACAAAGATAAAGAACTTAACCGAAACAAAAGACAATAATATCTTTAATTACAAGTCTTTATGCCGGAACATGCGGAAGGAAATCCCAACTGGAACCAAGGCCCAAATGACCAAAACCGCAATACTACCAGCTACACCCCACCATTCGTTGAAGAACTTATTGAAAATGGCCCCGCTATACCCCATCAAAGCTGCCGCCTCTGTCTGCATCAATACCAAGATCCGCCCCAGATCAACGGGGTTCAGGAATGTGATAAAAAGAACGCCCCTTTCGATAGGATAATCGCTGAAGTTGTACATTAGCATCAGGATGATTCCGTCAAATATAAGGACAAAATACACCCAGAACAGCAGGGAGATACCCATGCCTTTGGCCTTGTCCCGGGCCCAAATACCTGCCAGAATAGCCAATGCAATAAATACCAAGGTCAACATCAGCGATACCAGCAACAAAATAACCGACACTGCTGAAGGGTGCATCAACAACAAAGGCAGACCCAATCCAATCAATAGCGCCAAGCCAAATGAAATTGCCAGACCGAGGTAGATGCTTCCCAAAACTGTCTTCCTCTTAAGTGGCTGCGCCAATAGAAGCACGACAAACTCATACATATTGTAATAGTAGATGGTAGAAAAAATAATGGTCACCATCGGCACCAGCAAAAGCACCAGGTTAAGAATCCCCAAAAGTGCCTTATCCACCTGCCCTTCCAACATAAAAAAGCCAAAACCAGCCAACATCAGAAAGGCCATGTAAAGCAGGACGATCCAGTTGCGGAGCAAATCCTGAACGACAAATTTAGTGAGCTTAAACATATACTTTTTCTTGATTTAAGACCTGTGCGATAATACGGTTGAGCCGGGTTTCTGCGGTTTCAGTTTTTAGCTGTTCAAGGCTATTGAAGAATTTCACCTCTCCATCCATGAGGTAAGCGACATGGGTGGTGATTTCGTCCAAATCATTGAGGATATGGGAAGTAATCAATACCAATTTTCCGTTTGAAATCTCCTGCTTCAGCTTGTCTTTCAGGATCTCGTTTGACACGGGATCCAAACCCGCCGTGGGTTCATCCAGGATCAAAATCGGGGGGGCAAACAAAAAAGCAAGGGCTGCACTGACTTTTTGTTTCATCCCGCCGGAAAGGATACTCAGCCTCTTGGAAGCCATCTGTTCTATTTCAAACGCTTCATACAAATCCAGGTCGTACATGCTAGGCTTGACATCTGATCTTATATCCTTCATCATCGTAAAAAGCTGCCTTACCGTCATATTATCCGGAAACCGGCTCATCTGAGGCATGTATCCAATTTGCTGGCGATAGTTGCTTTGCCCTTTGATGGAGATGCCTTCCACCCATATATCCCCTTTGGCAACCACCAAGCCCAGCAGCGCTTTGATCAAAGTGGTTTTACCTGAACCATTAGGCCCAATCAGTGCCACACTTTGGCCTTTCCCAAATTCAAGATTGATATCGTTCAAAACCTGATGTTTGCCAAAGGCTTTATTTAAATTTTCAATCCTAATCATTTTTTCTAGGCTTTATTAATGGTCTTTCATCTATGAGGTGCTCTGGAATCATTGAAGGAAACAAGCGTTCGGCCACTTCCAAACCGTTGACCAGAAAACTGTGCAGCAACATATTGGCTGCGGGGATCCGATCTGTCACCAGGGCAAAAAGATTGACCGGCCGGTGGGGCACATCCCCTATCCCGTCTTTGTCCAGGTCATAGCCTTTGTATTGCCCCCAGTAGTTTCCTTCAAAATGGTTAAGGTTGGAGCGTGAATTCGTCAATACTTCAAAGGTATTCCCGATAAAATTGTTGGCGATGATTTTATTGTCCATACAGTTCCCCTTGATATCCATTGCCTTGCCATTAGAGATGAAATCGTTGTTTTCCATGACTATTCTGTTGGCCCCTTCGGCATAAACCCCTATCGTGTTGCGTACAAAAGTGTTATTCAGCAAAAGACCGTCACTTATTTCCTTCAGTAAAACCCCATAGGCAGATCCTCCCCAATTTTCCGTAAACACATTATTGATCATCTCGATATGCTTACTGAACATGACAGCTACTCCGGCACCGTTTTTTTCGAAAGCATTGTTTTCATAGCTATTGTAATTCGAAAACATGAAATGTAGCCCGTAACGCATATTGTTTTGGCTCAAATTTCCTTTTATCTGGCTTCCATTTACAAATTCCAGATAGATTCCATCCCTATGGTGCGTCACTTCATTGTCATAAATTTCGAGCCGGTTGCTCTTCCATGCATGGATGGCATTCCCCGCTCTTACTTCATCCGTTGCCTCGCCTTTGATGACATTGTTACGGATGATACAGTCCGTTGAATTTTTTATATAAATTCCAAAAAAGGCATTGACCAAGCGGTTGTCTTCAATTATCGCCCTTTTTATTTCATTCAATTTAATCGCAGCCCTATCTTCTATATAACTGACCCCAATGTTTTTTAAGGTAAACCCACTGATCTGGACATCGTCAGCAAATACCACGAAAATCTCGTCCCCGTCCTCGCTATCAATGATGGGATTGTTTACTCCTATAAGGGACAAAGGCTTATGGATTTCTATCTTGCTTTCCAGATACAGGCCTTCATGGACATACAAAGTATCATAATCCGCAGCCAGAGCCACCGCTTGTTTGATTTCCGAAAGCCCAGAGCCCTTCTTGATGTCCCAAGACCCCGCCTCAGCAATTGTTGTAACAAAAAGAAACGGCACCAACCACACAAGAATCCGGAAATGAATCATGGTAATGTTATTAATGGTTTTTGAATGAATGGTTTTTGATCGCTTGCCAATCCAAAGGCTCTAGACCATCTTCCACAAGAGTGGATTGTTTCAAAGCCGCAAGGTTTCCGCCCATAGGACTTTTGTAATTGTCTGAAAAGGCAAATTTAAGATCCATCACAGGCTTTAACTCCCCAGGCTCATCGTAGGCGATTGCAAGTATATGGGAATATTCCACCTCGCTGTTTTCCTGAAAATAAGGCACCATACACTCAAGTGCATCAAATTTGAAGACTTTTCCTTTATCAGTCACCAGCTCTGCACCAAATTTGGGATCTGCGATATTCATCCTACAATAGGTACAATGGTCTTCACCGAAAGCAATGGGTTCGGGGTTTACGTCACAACCGAGTAAAAGAAAAACGCATATTATTCCAGTCCAAACAGCTATTTTGTTCATGTCCTTTAATTTTAAAACCAAAACTTTTTGAAATGCAAACTTCTCAATGAAGGACATTTGTACGGTTATGTCTCATTTTGAAGTAAGCTAGAGCGGAAAAAACTATGGCCAAACCAAGCCCTACCCCTCCCCAATGGGGATAGGATTCCACATAGAAATTAAGGAGGTTTTTCCCTCCCAACAAGGGCGGCTGATAGGTCATTCCTTCTACCTTTATGGGAGCGGTAGGGTCCAAATTATGCCCATAGTCATATAGCCAAAGATAAAAATCATAAATACCCAACACTCCGAGGGCGGCGAGTAGAACGCTCCAAGAAAGATATGCCCAGGCCTTTTTGATAATCACCGCTATTGCCCCTAGACCCAACATGATATAGGTCACGACCGGGAAATACTTCAATTCAGGTATTGCATCGGGATGGATAGCCTTCATTCCGATGTAATGGTTAAGGATATTGATATTTTGGAGGATCCATTTGTCAGTACCGGATATTTTGTTGATCCAGATGTACATTTGGAGTCCTCCAGGAAACTGGGGTGCCTCCAACAATATTTGCCACAGTGGAAAGGCAAAAACCATTGCAAGGCACAGCAAAGCTATAATCATCAATACTCTAGGAGAGGGTAAAAATTTCATGGTAAAAGTATTTAATGATACTGCCACCAAAATATTTGGTGGCAGTATTAAATTTATTTGGCTGCTCTAGCCTCGGCATTCGCTTTAGCCTGTTCTATAAACGCATTGGCTTGTTCTTGGCTTTCTCGCAAGGCCTCGTTAAGTCCCCACTTGATGGGCACATCAGAACCTTGAGGGGAAACCCGGGCATATCCTGACATCTCCTGGTGCAAGGCTGAGCAGAAATCAGTACAGTAGAAGGCAAACACACCTGCTTTTTTGGGTTCCCATAAAAGGGTACGGGTTTGGCCCGGCATAATGAGAAGCTCCGCATTGGTAGCTCCCTGTATGGCAAATCCGTGGGGCATATCCCAGTCCTGCTCCATATTGGTCACATGGAAATAAACCTTATCCCCTACCTTGAACCCTTCTATGTTGTCAGGTGCCAAGTGGCTCCTCATGGCTGTCATGTACACATGCACCTCATCTCCATCGCGTTCCACCCGGGTATTCCCCTCTCCCAGAGTAACATGGGGATGGGTATTTTCTTCTATGGGGTAGAATTTTTTGGAATTGGGTGCCACCATATCCGCTGCGATAATTTGAGCATAATGAGGCTCCGCTTTGGTGGGGAAATCAAGGATCATCTTCATCTTGTCACCCGTGATATCAAACAACTGGGCAGAGTGCATCATCTCAGGGCCTGTAGGAAGAAATCTGTCCTTGGTCATCTTATTCATTGCTACCAAATACTTGCCGTTAGGCTTACGCGTCTCCCCACCAGGGATGGTAAGGTGACCAGGAGAATAATATACCGGATGTCTATCCAATATTTCTTTGGTCTCTACATTCCATTTTACCACTTCTGAAGAAATGAAGAAGGTGGTGTAGGCGTTGCCTCTCTCATCAAATTCAGTGTGCAAAGGTCCTAAGCCCGGTTTTTGAACGATGCCATGTAGACCGGCTTCGTAATTGATGATAGGAATGCCATCAAACTCACCGTCGAAGTTCTTCTCCTCGATTGCCTGCATGATCTGGCTAAAAGAATAGACGGACATGTCAGCGGATAATTTTCCGTTACCTACCAAATATTCACCGGAAGGATCTACGTCAGCGCCGTGGGGAGATTTGGGAACCGGTATAAAATAGACCATGTCGGGACAGTCTTTCGGATTGAGGATTTTGGTGGTGGTCATTTCTGTAGATTCCACAATACCGGATGGCTCATCCAACAAGTTGTGGTAATAGGATGTTTTCCTTTCCGTAAATTTTCCGGCAGCCAGATATTCCTCCGCCTTCTTCCAGTTAATGATCGCCATCAGGTCCTTATCCATCTGGGACGCATTTACTTCCAAAAGCGAATGTTCCTGTTCTGAATTATAGGTAGTCAAGAAACTCCATCCATGGGAAGGGCCTTTTCCGTTTCTCGCCAAGTCATAGTTGAAACCTGGCATTTCTATTTGGAAAGCCAGTTCCATATGGCCGTGCTCGGGATCCACGGAAACATAATTGATCAGCCCTTTAAAGTTCTCCTTGTAGGTGTCAATGGGCACATCTGCCTGTGGGATAGGTACACTAAATCGGGTTCCAGATACAAGATATTCTGAATTTTCAGTGATGAAAGGAGCACAGTGAAGGCCAGCTACGTCGGGAATCTCCAGAATTTCCACGGTTTCAAACGTGGTCAAATCCACCCTGGCAATCCTGGGGGTATTATTTCCGTTGACAAACAACCATCTTCCGTCAAATTCGCCGTTCTGTTGGGAAAGTTCGATATGGTGGGAATCATCCCATGGAACAAAGCCATAGGAGGTATTGAACATAGGTTTGGTTTCCTCATTATAGCCATATCCATTTTCAGGAAATTGTGAAAAAACCGGGATCTCCTTAAACATTCTACCGGACGGGATACCATAGACGGTCACCTGTCCACTGTACCCACCTGATAAAAACGCATAAAACTCATCGTATTCTCCAGGCGGCACGTAGACTTGCTGTGCGGCATCGCCATGGACGATCTGATTCGTGTTTCGGTTTCCGCAAGAAGCGAGAAACATAAACGCGACGGTAGCAATTGCTAATGCATTTGTTGTTCTGTTCATAAAATAATTGGTTTTAAAAGATTAAGAAGCTGCGCCATCTTTTTCCCCCGCTTTCTCCATGTCGTTGTGACGGAAAAACTCAAGGAGATTACGGGAATCACCAATGGACACATTTTGGTTGGGCATTCTTGTAAGACATTCTTCAAGTAGAGCTTGGGCAGCCGGATCCTGGTCCAACATGACTTCTACATTGGTGATCATGTTCATGATCCATTCGGGTCTCCTTCGGTTGGTCACTCCTTGGAATCCGGGGCCCACCACTCTTTGGTCAGTCAATTTGTGGCAGGAAGAACACTTCATATCATAGATGGATTTTCCCATTTTGACCATATCAACATCGATGTTCTCTTCCAAATTAACTTCTGTGATTTCTCCAATCCCTTTGCCCTCTGCGATGGATTGAGGGACTTCCGGTTCTGCTTGTTGATTTCCAGAGGTGGTGGTATTGCCTTCGTTACCTCCCGACCCGCAGGAGAAAAGAAATAGGCAAAATAAGGCTAAAGGGAGTGTTGTTAACTTTTTCATAATTTTTAGTAGTTTGGTTTATGATTGAATAGTAAGGCTTTTGCTGTTAAACTAACTCTACCCGGCGAATTCTTCTTACGTTAAAATGTTTGATTATGCCCGCCCCTAACAAGACTATTGCCAACGGCAACAGCAGGGATGCGCCAAAGATCAGCTCATAAAAGGCCGGCAATTGGCCCCATTGAAACCAATAAAACAGACCTTGGACGAATAACATCAACTCTGTGAGGACAAAGCCGCTAAAAAACGAGACTTTCCCCCAATAAGACAGAGAATCGGTTGCAGAAAACTGTAAAGAACCAAATATTAGAGCAAATAACAGACCGGAAACAAAACCCAGCAAAGTAAGATGGATAAATCCGATCATCAATGGGCGCAGAACCAATGCAACCGCAGCTGCGGCAGGCAATAATACCGCCAGCTGAACGGCTACTTTTGCTATCCAAGTAAACATACCGAAGTAGTAAAACCCTTTGACCGAAGGAGACAGATTGGAGAGAATTCTGTCATCAGCATCTTTCAAAAGCTTTAGGTAAAGCAACATTGCTACCAACTGCAACAACAACCCTAAGCCGTTTACGATGAGCGGAACAGTCCCTCCAAATCCCCAAGAGAGTACCAATCCGTAAGTCAAGATTACTGACGCCAAAAGCATCGCATAAAACTTCTTGAATGTGATGCTGTGAATCAGCGTTTTCTTCGATACTATATCCAACAACAGCGCCAACAGCGCAAAAGTAAACCAGCCATGGAATTGAAAATGAAGATAAAACTGTACAGCCAGTTGATAAAACATGGAATTTCTGCCATCGAATTCGATGATTGGGCCTAAACTCCACACTCCGATCGTAGAAATACCCATTAACACCAAGGCCGTTTTGAGCATTAAGGAAATAGCGGGTTTCGTTATTCGATGATCTCTCCAGACCAAATAAATAAAGCCATAACTTGCCAATATATGTAAGGCGGAAAAAGTAATCGAAATAGCGCCATATCCTTGTATCGGAAAGCTGATCATCATCCCCACTACAGTGAATTGGGTGAACCAAAATAGCTTGGTGTAAACAGGATTACTCCACTTTTCCGAAGGAATAAACCGGTCGCCGATCAGTATATATAGCGCAAGGTATACCCATCCTAGCATCGCGACATGGGAATGCCCATGCATCATGTTTCTATAATCCAACAAGCTGATTTCCCATACAAATGCGCCGCGAAGTACCAGCCCCATTAAGGCCGCAATTAAAAAATTGAAAAGTGAAAACAAAATCCAGCTTTTACTAAGTCTCATAGTAAAGAAGTTGTACAGGTTCAATATATAATTTTAATATTGTAAGAGCAATATTCTACGCATAAATCATTCCATCGCTTGAAGACCCCGTCGAATACAAGAACAAATAATTATATTTCGATTCTTTGACTCTTGCATCGACGGGAAAACTAACAACCACTATCAACCTTTACGTTTTGCACTGGATTTCATTTTGCCCCCACCGCCTGCATCTTTTCCTCATGCTGTATGGCTTTGGGAAACAGGATGTTGTTTTCCAAATGAAGGTGTCGGTGCAAGTCATGCGCAAACTCCTCCAATAAGGTATAAGTAACACGATAGGTATCGCAGGCATCCGCAGGAGGGGTATAATTTTGGGTCAGGGCCTCAATTCTCCCGAAGCGATTCCCTTCATTCTCATGCTCCCGCATCATTACCATAATGGGGTTTCTAAGGGATCGGAAATACGGCGCATCGGCTACAAAGGTGCCATCCTTAAATTTTTTCAGCATTTTTCGAATGTAAGGAAACAGGATCAACTCCTCTTTCTTCAT